>Ga0164318_10003313_pt1 | contig 15235 bp, 12 predicted proteins | sample GuaBasSedimGuay9_FD_113734 | JGI IMG/M metagenome (GOLD analysis project Ga0164318, IMG submission 113734) | Subseafloor sediment microbial communities from Guaymas Basin, Gulf of California, Mexico - Guay9, Core 4571-4, 0-3 cm | ecosystem: Environmental > Aquatic > Marine > Hydrothermal vents...
CACAGGATATCGGGATTATCCTTCTTCAGCCAATCGACAAATCCCTTTTTATGAACCGCGCGAATCCCGTTTACATTCCATGAAAGCAAGCGCATTTTCGCCTCCTGTCTATCTCTGTCTGACCGGCATTGTACCATTTCCACCTTTTCTGAAACATTTTCATTGTCCATCGCGTTACAATACGGATGAATGAATGCTTCAGGAGGATTGTATGAAATATTTTGCCAGATTTGCCATGGTTCTCCTTGCCGTGGCCCTCACTGTCGCCCCTGCAGTGGCGAAGAAACCCCGTCCCACCGGTTTGACACCGGAAATGTTGAAAGAACTGTTCCAGTCCCTGAAAATGGACAGCCACCTGACCTTTGCACGGAACGCCCTGGCAGACAACGACGCCGCAAAATTGACGCTGAACCGGGACCTCATCAACAGTATAGACGATAATTTTTCCCATAGAATCAAGGATATGTCCATCACAAACCAGGAACACTCCGGCCGCTGCTGGATGTTCGCCGGCCTCAACATTCTCCGGCCCATCGCCGCGAAAAAACTGGGAATCAAAGATATTGAATTTTCAGAAAACTACCTGTTTTTCTACGATAAACTGGAAAAAGCGAATATGTTCCTCGAAGCTGTGATGAAAACACGTTCCCTTCCCATGGACAATCGCTACATGGAATTCCTGATGAACCACACGACCCCGGATGGAGGATACTGGGTAAATCTTGCTGAACTGGCAAAGAAATATGGCATCGTACCCAAAGATGTCATGCCGGAAACCTATGCTTCTTCCCATTCCGGTACGATTAACCGCACCCTGGACTTCAAACTGAAGGAATACGCGCTGAAAATCCGGGCTGAAAAAGATGTCAACAAACAAGCTGCACTGAAAATTCAAGCATTAAAGGATGTGTACCGAATCCTCGCCATCAACTTCGGCGTTCCGCCCACATCCTTTCGGTGGCGGTATAAAGACAAGGATAAAAAGCTCACCGCGTACAAAACCTACACCCCGTCTCAGTTTTACAACGAAGCAATCGGTGCCCCCCTTGACGATTACATGACGCTGGAATCTGTCCCCACAAAAGAATTCGGCAAACTCTATCAGATTGACCTGGACAAATCTGTGTATGACCGGCCCAACCTGACTTTTGCCAACGTGGATATTGACGTACTGCGGCAGGTGGCACTGAAAAGCGTTCTGGCAGACACCCCGGTCTGGTTCGGCTGTGATGTGGGCAAAGAATCCTCCAGCAAGAACGGCATTATGGCCCCCGGCATTTACGACATGGCCTCCCTCTACGGAATGGACTTCAAACTGACCCGGAAACAGATGTTCGAAACCTACACCGACGCCCCCACCCATGCCATGGTATTTACCGGTGTGGACATGAACGGCGAACAGCCCGCAAAGTGGCTGGTGGAAAACTCCTGGGGAAAGGAATTCGGCCACGACGGCTTCTATTACATGGCGGACAAATGGTTTGATTACTACATTCAGGTCGTCGTCGTAAAAAAGGAATTTGTCCCCAAAGACGTACTGAAAATATTCAAACAGAGAGCCACCCTGCTGCCGCCCTGGGACCCCATGTACAAAGTGCTGACACTGGGGAGATAAAAACAGTAGGAGTTGGAGTAGGAGTTGGGGTAAGAGTAAAGACAGGGAAATGCCCTCTCCCTCTTTTTCCCATTCCCTACTCCTACCCTGACCCCTACTCATCCGGGGGTTGATTTCCCGTATTCTTCAGATACAATGACCGGGAAGCTGTTACTGAAGGAGGAGACATGTCCAGATACAAGATTGCCTGGTTGCCGGGCGACGGTGTGGGAAACGATGTCATGGAAGCGGCACGAATCGTGCTTAATACCTTGAAACTGGATGCCGAGTATATTCACGGGGATATCGGCTGGGAATTCTGGAAGAAAGAGGGGAATCCCCTGCCCGACCGAACTGTTGAGATGATGAAGCAGACCGACTGCGCCCTCTTCGGCGCCATCACCTCCAAGCCCAAGGACGAGGCAGCAAAGGAACTGGAACCCGCCCTGAGGGATAAGGGGCCGGTTTACTTCTCCCCCATCGTGAAGCTGCGCCAGGAATTTGATCTCTTCGTCAACATGCGGCCCTGCAAGGCATTTGTCGGCAATCCCTTGAACTACAAGGATGATATTGACCTGATTATATTCCGGGAAAACACCGAAGGCATGTACGCCGGTGTGGAATTTCACCCGGTGGGCAGTGAACTGAAACAAACAATGGCAAAACACAGCCCCAAAATGAAGCGGTTCATGAACGTCCCCGACGATGAAATCGCCATTTCCACCCGGATCATCACAAAAAAAGGCGCCGAGCGGATTATCCGGGCAGCTTTTGAATACGCCAAAACCTTCGGGAAGGAAACCGTAACCCTGGTTGAAAAACCCAACGTACTCCGGGAAAGTGGCGGCATGATGACCCGGGTTGCCCGGACAGTGGCAGCAGATTACCCGGGCATTGAGCTCTGGGAAACCAACATTGACGCCATGTGCATGTGGCTGGTGAAAAACCCTCAGAATTACGGCGTACTGGTTGCGGAAAACCTGTTCGGCGATATTATCTCCGACCTCTCCGCCCAACTGGTGGGCGGCCTCGGCTTCGCCTCATCCGCCAGCACAGGGGACAGCTACGCGGTATTCGAACCCACCCATGGTTCCGCACCAAAGTATGCCGGCCAGTACAAGGTCAACCCCATGGCCATGCTGCTTTCCGTCAAACTGATGCTGGACTACCTGAAAGAAACCGACATGGCTACAAGGCTGGAAAAGGCTATCTCCGAAGTTATCAGTGAGGGGAAAGTCCGCACCTACGACATGGGCGGCAGCAACACCTCGCTGGAAGTCGCAAAGGAAGTCGCAAAGAAACTGAATTAGAAAATAACACAGAAAGAAAAAGACTCACCGCAGAGTACGCAGAGACCGCTGAGGGGGAGGAGCGGAGGGGAAAAGACGAGAGGGAAAAGAATTTAACAAAAAGACACGGAGACACAACGTTCAGAAACAGAAAGAATAATGTTCAGAGGGAAAAGAAAATGGCCAATTCCCTTCTTTCACGCACTTGCACTTGCACTCGCACTTTCACTCCTCTTCCCCCCTACTCCTACTCACCCGAAGGGTGATGAGTGTTCGCACAGAACACGTCTCTTGTGATAAAATACGTGCCATGAGTAAACGGATTCTGATTGTAGATGATGAAAAGGATATTGTGGAAGCCATTGCTAACATTCTGGCATTGGAAGGATACGCGATTCTCAAGGCCTATCGGGGTTACGATGCAGTGAAAATCGCTGTAAATGAAAAACCTGACCTGGTGATTCTGGATGTAAAAATGCCAATCATGGACGGGATGGACACTCTCCATGAGCTTCGCCAGAAAAGATTCGAAAATCCGGTAATTATTATCTCGGGGCACGGAGATGTAAAAACAGCGGTGGAGGCGGTTCGTCTCGGTGCCTTTGATTTTCTGGAAAAACCCCTCTCCCGAAACGGCCTTTTAATCGCGGTTCAAAACGCGCTGGAAACAGCCGCAGAGGCAATACCGGCCAGCCCTGGTGACCAGAATCTGATTATTGGACGGGATCCTGCCTTCATCCAGTGCCTCCGGGTGGCAGAACGAATCGCTCCGACCACGGCCCCGGTTCTCATTACCGGGGACACCGGAACCGGGAAAGAGGTCATTGCCCGGTACATCCACAAGCACAGTAAGCGCAAGAAACAGTTTGTGGAAGTAAATTGTGCGGCCATTCCTGAAGAATTGATTGAAAGTGAACTTTTTGGACATGTGAAGGGGTCCTTTACCGGTGCCATCGCGGACAAAACAGGTAAGTTTGTGGCTGCAGACGGAGGAACCCTGTTCCTCGATGAAATCGGGGATATGAGCTTGAAAACACAGGCCAAAGTTCTCCGTGCCATCCAGGAAAAAATCATTATTCCCATTGGCAGCAACACCCCTGTCAGTGTGAATGTACGAATTATCTCCGCAACAAACAAGAACCTCGCACATGAAATCGAAGAAAATCGATTCCGGGAAGATCTGTTTTACAGACTGAATGTAATCGAGCTGAGAATGCCTTCTCTCTCCGAACGAAAATCAGATATTCCGCTGATGGTGGAGCATTTTGCCACAATCTCCGGCAAGGAAAACGGCCTGAAACAGGTGCGATTTGCTGAAGATGCCAAGATGTTGCTGGCGGATCGGGATTATCCGGGCAATATACGGGAACTGAAGAATCTGGTGGAACGAATCGTGGTTATTTCGCAGAAGCCTTCCATTTCTATGGAGGATGTGAAGATGATTCTGGATAACCGCTTTGATATCCCTGAGGAAAATTCCCCGGAAAATCCAGACCTTCCAACGCCTCCCAGTCCCTCTGAAATCGATTTTTTCAAAATCAACTCACTGAAGGAGTTCCGGGATCGGATTGAACGTTTGTTTATCATTGAAAAGCTGAAACAGAATGCATTCAACATCTCAAAAACAGCGGAAATTATGGAAACACCCCGAAGTAATTTATACAAAAAACTGGAACAATATGAAATAGATGTGAAGGAGTTGGAAACTTATTATGGCAAACAGACATGAGATTGCAAAAGCACTATTAAGAATCAATGCCGTGGCACTGTCATTGAATCCGCCCTTTACCTGGGTATCCGGCATTCGATCCCCGATTTACTGTGACAATCGCCTGTTGATTTCGCATCCGACAGAACGAAACCTGGTGGTAAACCGCTTTGTGGATGAGATTCTGTCCATGGGGGAAAAACCGGACTGCATTGCCGGCACAGCCACTTCCGGTATTCCCTTTGCCGCCTGGGTAGCAGACAGAATGAATCTGCCAATGTGCTATGTCCGGGCGGAAAAAAAAGCCCACGGCAAGGGCAAGGCCATCGAAGGAGATGTCCACGCCGGAGATAATGTTCTGGTCATTGAAGACCTCATCTCAACGGGAAAAAGCTCGGTGTCCGTTGTGCGAAATTTGCTGGACGCAGGGCTCACTGTCACAGGAGTCATCTCCATTTTCAGTTATGAAATGGAAAAGGCAAATGAAAATTTCAAGACCGTGAACATTGCTCCAATATCACTGGAAACGATTTCCTCCCTTCTGAAACTGGCGGTTTCAGATGGGACATTGAGCCAGAAAGATGCACATGTTATCAACGATTTTCGCAATGACCCCCAGGGCTGGTACAAGCGGAATTTTCCGGAAAATCCATGAACGAGCGCCTGCAGAACCTGGTCCGAAATAAACACCTTTTTCTGATTCTTCTTGCCATTGTCGTCGGCGTCTGCTCTGGATTGGGCGGGGTCGCGATCCGCTATCTCATCAAGTACGGAATGCTGGCGTTTTTCGGTGTGTATGACAATTTTCTCGCCGCTGTGCAGCACGTCTCCCTGACCCGCCGAATTCTGGCGCCTGTCATCGGCGGCCTGGTGGTGGGACCCATTATTTATTTCATGGCCAAGGAAGCAAAGGGGCATGGTGTTCCGGAAGTTATGCTGGCCGTGCTGCTGAAAGACGGAAAAATCCGCCCCAGGGTAGCCTTCGTCAAGTCCCTCGCATCTGCCATCAGTATCGGGTCAGGCGGTTCTGTTGGGCGTGAAGGCCCCATTGTTCAGATTGGCGCGTCTCTCGGCTCTTCCCTCGCCCAATATTTTCAGCTGGAAAAAAGAGAGGTTTCCACCCTTGTGGCCTGCGGGGCAGCCGGCGGGATTGCCGCGGCATTCAACGCCCCCATTGCAGGGGCCCTGTTCGCGGTAGAAATTATCCTGGGGGATTTCGGCATGGCTGCCCTCTCCCCTATTATTATCAGTTCCGTAATCTCAACCATTGTCGCCCGTCATATTGAGGGAGACCTGCTGGCATTCACCGTCCCGCCCTACGCGCTGAACACCCCACTGGAGCTCTTCCCCTACACCATGCTGGGAATTGTGTCCGGCCTGGTGGCGGTGCTGTTCATCGTGACCCTGTACAAGGCGGAACTTCTCTATGACCAGTGGAATTTCCCTGAATGGCTCCAGCCCATGACCGGCGGCCTGTTCATCGCAATAGTGGGAATCATGGTACCCCAGATGTACGGTGTCGGCTACGAAACCATCAACGGCGCCCTTCACAACCAGTGGCCCCTGTGGTTTCTCATCATATTGATATTCATGAAGATTCTGGCAACATCCGTTACGCTGGGGTCCGGGGGCTCCGGTGGTATCTTTGCACCCTCACTTTTCATTGGAGCGGCTACCGGCGGCGCTGTGGGAATGGTGACCCACCAGTTTTTCCCCATTGCCGCAACCTCCGGCACTTACGCCCTTGTGGGAATGGGTGCCGTTGTGGCCGCAACAACGCAAGCCCCCATCACGGCAATTATCATCATTTTCGAGCTTACCCAGGATTATCACATTATCCCACCCCTGATGTTTACCTGCATCATCAGTACACTGATTGCCACAACAATCAAAAAAGAATCCATCTACACCCAGAAATTGGAGTTGAAAGGAATACGGCTTACCGAAGGCAAGGAAGAAAGCATTCTCCGGGAACTGACGGTTGAGAGAAGCATCAAGAAAGGTACGTTTTTTTATGAGGACATGAACCTCCGCTCCATCATTGATATCGCACTGGACACAACTCAAACGGTCTTTCCGGTGCTAACGCGGGAAGATGAGATTCTGGTGGGGATACTCACCCTCAATGATCTGAAAACCGTGTTTTATGAGCGGGAAACGCTGGCGGATCTGGTTATTGCGGAAGATGTGGCATCCGAACCGGTGTTCTTAACGAGAAATGCCAATCTGCAGCAAGCCATGGAATTGAACGGCCACAATCTGATGGAAGAAATTCCGGTGGTGGAAGACCGGGAAAGCATGAAATACGCGGGAATGATTTTCATCCAGGACGTCATTTCCCTTTACAATTCGGAAGTCAAGAAACGCGAACTTGCACTGGCCGTTGTAACCCGCAAGAAATTCAAGGATATCACCAAGGGTATCTCCCTGGGAGAAGGCTATCGACTGGCAGAATTCGTCGTCCCGAAAGAATTCGTCGGCAAATCCCTGAAAGAACTGTCATTCAGAAACAAGTACAAGCTGGAACTGATCCTGGTCAAACGAAAAGGCAGTGCAGACATAATCCCGGATCCCAACCAGCCCTTCAGAGAGAATGACCGGATGGTTGTAGTGGGTGTCCACGAGAACATTCAGAAATTTAAAAACGAGTACCAGTTATGACTGCGCTTCCTTCACCTTCATGGATCGAACTGGACATTCCGGCACTGAAACGTAATTTCCATTTTTTCCGAAATCGGATTCAACGCCGGACCACCATTTACCCGGTGGTTAAAGCCAATGCCTACGGCCACGGCATGACAGAAATTGTCAATACCATCCAGCCTTTGGCAGATGGCTTCTGTGTTCACAGCGCGAAAGAAGCCGCCCGGCTTCCCGGCGGCAAACCGGTGTTGATTCTGGGCCATTTCCCCGATGACATGGGTTTTCTTGCCCGGTTAATGCTGGATCGCCAGCCTGTGTTCACCATCACCTCCGCGTCACAGGCCGCATTCCTGGATCGTGCTGCAAAAGCAGCCAAGGCCTCGGCATCTGTCCATATCAAGGTTGAAACCGGAACTCACCGGCTGGGGCTTCAACCAGATGAGGCTCGGGCTCTGGCACTTGAACTGGAAGCATTCAAAAACATTCACCTTTCAGGATTTTCCACCCATTTTGCCAACATTGAGGACACAATCAACCATCAATTTGCCATGGAACAGCTCTCCATTTTCAATTCGTTCCGCCAATCCCTGCCGAAATCCGAAACCCTTCGTTTCCATTGCTCCTGTTCCGCGGCAGCACTACTCTTTCCGGAAACCCATATGGACATGGTTCGACTGGGGATTTCCCTCTACGGCTACTATTCCAGCGGAGAAACAAGGCTCTCAGCGATTCAACAGGGCTTACAGCCGGAGGACAAGCTCCGCCCGGTTCTCTCCTGGAAAACACAGCCAATCCAGATTAAATCTGTAGCAGTAGGAGATTTTGTCGGCTACGGACTCACTTTCCGCGCCCACCGTCCCATGACCATAGCTGTCCTCCCGGTTGGGTACAGTGACGGCTACGACCGGCGTCTGTCCAATTCCGCTTACGTATTATTCAGGGGACAGCGCGCCCCCATCTGCGGAAGAATCTGCATGAATCTGATGATGGTGGATGTCAGCCACATTGACGGAGCTGACCGGGATGACATTGTGACCCTCATCGGCCGTGACGGGAATGAAGAAATAACAGCAGAAACCCTTGCCGAAATTGCCGGGACTATCCAATACGAAATCCTTGCCAGAATCAATCCGGACATCCCCCGGATTTCTGTGGATTAGCCAATGGACAGCGAAACATCGATACGGGCCTCATCCCCGACACGAACCATCAAGCTTGTACTGGAATATGATGGAACTGCCTACGCCGGCTGGCAGATTCAGCCCCACGCGCAAACGGTCCAGGGTGTTCTGAAGCGGGTTGTGGAAACTGTGATGAACCATCCTGCCACCATCTACGGCGCCAGCCGAACAGACGCCGGGGTACACGCCCGCTTTCAGGTCGCCGCTTTTCGGACGCCCAGCCTTCGCCCGGTTTCCGTCATCATGAAGGGGCTCAATGCCATGCTTCCATCGGACATCCGGATTCGCCGGGCAGAAGAAGCGCCAGCCCGCTTTCATCCCCGTGCGGATGCCATTTCCAAGACTTACCGCTACGCCCTGTTCACAGGAAGAAAAATCCCTGTTTTTCAACGGCTGTATGTGGCTCCTGTCCGTGGGAAAATCAATCTTGAAGAAATGGAGAAAGCTGCTGAATATTTTGTCGGCACCCATGATTTCTCATCTTTTCGCGCTTCCCACTGTTCTGCCAGAACAACCATCAGAGAAATTTCAGAATCCCGTTTTAATAAGTTGCAGAATGACCATTTAGAATATATAATTTCAGGGAATCGTTTTCTCCACAACATGGTCCGGATTATTGTCGGCACGCTTATCTGGATCGGTAAAGGGAAAATGAAGGTGGAAGAATTGCCCGCCCTGTTTGAAAAAAAAGACAGGCGATACGCGGGTCCGACTGCCCCGGCAAAGGGGCTGTTTCTTGAAAACATCCGTTTTAAGGAGGATTAAAAAAATGTTGAAAAAATTGATTGGACTGTTCATTGCCGGGGTTCTGGTCATGGGAACCGGGTGCAACCTCATGGAGAAACACCAGGTTGAAAAAATGCAGAAAATGGCAGCCAAGATTGACCAATTGGACAGCCAGTTGAATCAGAAAGAAGAAGAATATCGTAAAATCCTGACCCAGTATGGCCTGAAAGGCGACAAACAACTCACTGATGAACAATGGCAGATGCTCTCCCTGACACCGGAACAGCGCCAGATGCTTCAAGATCGGCTGAACAAGGAACAGGACTCCTCCTATAAAGCTGTCCTTCAGGAAGTTCTGGACAAAGATCAGGAAATCAAAGACTTGAGAAAAGAAATTGACTCCCTTCGCGAGCAGCTCCCGAAACCGGTTGTGGTGAAGCAGGGAGACAACCATTATGACCTCTGCATGCGGTATCTCGTGGATCAGAAAGGGCTCAACACAAAGGATGCGCAGAAGCTCATCGAGCGGGTAAATCTCCTGGACTATCTGGTTCCCGGCTTTGAAGTGTGGTTATTCTATGATGGCGGCACATTCGGAACATTCGTTACACAGGGAACCGCAGACCAGAACCCAAATCAGATTAAGAAGTACTACAAAACAAAACTAATTAACGAAAGGAACACAGCACGCCAGGAAGCAGCCACGCTTAAAGACGACGTGAATGAACTGGAAGCTCGCAAAGCCGAACTGACAAACCAACTGGCGCAACTGGAACAGGCAAGAGCTGAACTGACCAGCCAGGTTCAGAACCTGAATACCCGCAATAAAAAGCTCTCTACCCAGAACACAGAAAAAGAGCGGCGGCTGAATTCTGTTTTCTATCATGTAGACAACTACAAGTCATTGACAGCTAAGAAAATTGTGGGCCGCTTCCTTTTTGGACGCCCACAATTGAAAAATTTCAATGCTGTCGTATTTGACAAATCCCTGGATCTTCGTCAATCCGATTCCATCACCATTACGGCGGCAGATGCCGGGGTGAAGAAGATTCGTTCCATTTATGTCATGCCCCGTAGCTTTGTAAAAGACAAGGACTACAAAATTGACCTTGCGCCGGATAAATCCACAGCTGTTATTTACATTGTGAATCCAGGAAAATTCCAGATGAGCAAGGTATTGTTTGCCATTCGTTAAGAAACGGATGCCTTATAAATGAAAGGGAAGCAAGTTGCAGTTCTGGCGCCGCAGACCGCACTCATGCGGGACATTGTCTCCCAACTGGAGACTGCGGGATATCACTGTAATCTGCTGACTGAATTACCGGAACCGACTGATGTGCCGGGGGAAGTTCCTCCGGCACTCTTTCTCATCGATGCCGCGTCCCTGATCAATGAGGAAACCACCTTTGACACTGAAACCCCTGTAATTCTTTTCAGAGGCGGAGAACCGCGCACCCTGCACACAGATGGCATCCTGCAGACTCTCTCAAAACCTGTTGAAGGAGAAAAACTGCTTTTCCTCATCTCCCATATCCTGAGAAAAAGGAAAATTTTAATCACAGATGATACCCCTTCTTTCCGGGAAATGGTTGCAGCGGAGTTTGATCTCAAGGACTATGATCTCATTTTTGCCGAAAATGGACTTGCCGGTTACCAGGCTGCACGGAAGCATCACCCGGATCTGATCACCATGGACATTGAAATGCCTGTGATGGATGGATACAAGGCCTGCGAACTGATTCGTCATGATCCGGGTACGGAAGACATCCCCATCATCTTTGTCACCACACTTGGTGAAGAAAAAGATATCGAAAAAGGATTCCATGCGGGAGCGATCGAATACTTTGTCAAACCTTTTGAAGCAGGGACACTTGGCACTTTTGTCCGGAATTTGTTTGTCAAGATAGAATCCCACCGGACTATTCCGGTTGCAGTTCTGGACCACCGGAAAACCTCGCTGAAAATCACCCAGTTTGCCTTCCTGAAACACGGATTCCAGACAAGCGTGTTCTCCACTCTACCGGAGCTGAAAGAACAGTTCAGTGCCGGCTACGAACCGGAACTGCTCCTCTTTAACATAGACTTACCTGAAATATCCTTTGAGGCGGCATTGAAGGAATTATTGCTTCTCAGGCCCCATCTCCCCATCCTTGCTGTCACAGATGAAAACAGAAAGGCCAAAATTATCCACGCCCTGAAAGCCGGTGCAGTGGACTATGTCCTTGCCCCCTTTGTCGAAGAAGAGTTGATTTCAAGGAGTGAAACCCATATTCGATTGCATCAACTGATCCGGAAACTGTCCAGTGTCAACGAACGCCTTCGGGAATTGTCGGTCACAGACCCGCTGACCGGCCTTTTCAACCGGGGATATCTGAACCGGATGCTGAAAGCTGAAATCAAGAAACTGAGCCGGAGGGAGGAATGGCTCTCCTGTATCATGATTGACATTGATCATTTCAAGGACATCAATGATACATACGGGCACATCGCAGGGGATTTTGTCCTGAAAGAACTGGCAGAAATCATAAAGAAACAGAGCCGGGAATCCGACATTGTCACTCGATACGGAGGAGAAGAATTTCTTCTGCTCCTCCCCCAGACCGACCCGGAAGGTGCAGTAATTCTTGCAGAAAAAATCCGAACAGCCACAGAAAAAAAGCAATTTCAAACTGGTAACTTAACAATTTCTGTCTCCATCAGCTGTGGCGTCCACGGAATCCGAAATTTCATGGAGGGGCGAAATCTGATACAATATGCAGACGAAGCTCTTTACCGCGCAAAGGAAACCGGAAGAAACAGGACTATCTGCTATGAAACAACCTGACAAACGAATAATTTTAATAAATGTCATTCTCTTTGCAGGTGCCTGTCTGCTAACCACTTCGGCTCTTCTGACATCCCAGTCAGGGCCGGCCGTCACCATCGCACTGATCGGCACACCGATTTTATTACTTCTCTCTATTCTTGCCAACACATGGGCCTCTCACCGTGAAAACCGTGCCAGGTTAATGGAATTATCCGTGCTTCGCCAGGCTGTCGAAAATCAGTTTCCTGAAAACACCATAGATTTATCCGATGAACTGAATGATTTGCTCACTCGACTCAAAGAGGAACAGTCCCGTATCCGCCTGATCTTTGCGGATCATGGAGAAACATCAGACATTGTCAGTATGAACCTTGAACGGGTAATCCGACTCACTGACCGAATGGCACAGTTTATTGGAAACGTGGACAAACTGGCCAGCAGAATTCAGCACCTGTATCAGAGACTGGAAAATGCACTTATTCAAGCTGATAACCAGGAAAATCTCTCAGAAACAATTTTAAAAATTCGATTTGAACTGGAACACTTTAATGAGGGGCCGGCCAACATGTTGAACCTCCTGAAAAAAGTTTACGCCAATTGCAGGCAGAATCGGGAAGCGCTCATGGCGGCGCAGGAGGGATTCCTCGGTACACAATCGGCTGTGGCCGAAGGTGAAATCGGCATGATTACCAAACAGCAGGAAACCCTTAAGAAAATCAACAATGCGATTCAAAATCTCGAGGAAACCCTCCAAAATGCTGATACCGCTCTCAGGGAAGGAGAAGAGTTCCTTCAAAATCTCACCACCAGATTCTTGCGCCTTTCAAACGAGATCAGTGAAATTCAGACGCTGGCAAACCAACTTCCATCACAAATTCGCACACTTGCTTCACTGATTACAGAATTGGAAGATGTACATGAAAAAAGCAAGATTTTGGCTTTGAATGCAGCCATTTACGCAGGCGACGCGGGGGAAGAAGGAAAAGGATTCAGTACCATTGCCCGGGAAATGAAAACGATTACGGAATCGGCAGCGATTCTCCAACACCGTCTCCAGCAGGAATTGGGGCAACTGGAAAAAATCACCCAGCACACAATCGGCCAAATAGAGCAATTGGCCTCAACCGAACATTCTATAGAACAATTTTCCAGGGACGGCCTTGAAAAATACAACGCAAACTTATCCGGCCGGGAAACTGCCCTGGAAAATGAAAACGTTCTATCCAATGCCCTGAATCGGCTTGAAGAATTCCTCAATGTAGAAGAAAAAACCACCCGTGAACGGCAGGCAAACCTGGGGAGGACCATGTCTGAGGTTCGTAAATCCCAGCAGGAAACTGACGATGACCGTACGTTGAAATTCCAGATTGACAATATGGTTATTGAATCCGCACGATTCTCAGAAAAAATTGAAAGCGAATTACCCAATCTTCTCGATGCTGTCGGTGGAATACTTGATGAAGTCTCCGCTTTTCAGGATCATTTTCTCCAGACCCGCAATACACTGGCCGATTTTGCCGATCCCCAAATCACCGAAACGCTGAAAGACCTGAAACGGGAGATAGGGGGAAGTGAGATTCAACTTCTCCGTTCTTCCACCAACCTGCTTCGTAAACTTAGAATCAATATTCCGTCAAACTAATCATTCAAGGAGACGATTATGTACAACAAAGTCACCCTCATTGGAAGAGCCGGCACCGACGCCGAAGTCCGTTACACTCAAAACCAGAGTAAAATTGTCAAATTCAGTATGGCAACCAACCGATACTGGAACGACCGCTCCGGCGTGCGTCAGGAAAAAACAGAATGGCACAACATCGTCTGCTGGGGATATCTCGCTGATCGTGCCGAAAAGATGGTCACAAAGGGCTCTTTAATTATGGTAGAAGGGGCAATCGAATATTCAAACTGGCAGGATAATGAGGGTATCAAGCATTATCGCACAGACATCCGGGCACAGACCCTTCTGATGTTATCTGCCAAGCGTTCCGGCGGGGCCCCCGGGCCGCAGCCCGGCCCTGTGGATTCAGCATCTGCACCGGAACCCACTTCCCGGCCGGAGCCCACTTCCACTGACTTTGTAGATGATATCGAGGTCCCCAAAAGCGACCTTGATGATGATATTCCTTTTTAAGAAACGTGTTCTGTGCGCCTGTGGCGCCGGTGTTCTGTGTTCTGAAAGAAGGGAAAGGAATAACACGCATTGACAACTCTCCGTGACCATCCTGGTTTTGCCTTGTCTTTCCGGTCAGAACACAGAACACGGAACACAGAACATCTCTTTTTTAAAACTTCTAAGGTATTTTGTGCGTCAATAGAAACGGGAGGACAGAAATTTGGAATTTGAAGCCATTGCTCGCCAATATTCCGGGATGCTGTATCGCCACATTCATCGCATGGTGGGAAACCGGGAAGACGCGCAGGATGTTCTACAGGAAGTCCTGCTGTTGATTTTTCGTAAACTTCACACCTTCCGAGGGGATGCCAGCATGAAAACCTGGGTATTCCGGATTGCGTCCAATCGGGCCATCGATTTTATCCGCCAATCCCGGCGGCGCCCCACCGAGGCACTGGACGAAAAACTCTCAACGAAAGAATCCCCCCTGCTATTTGCCCAGCGCCGGGCCGAAATTGACGCATTGGGGAAAGCACTGGACTTACTCCCTGATGAACAACGGCAGGTTGTGGTGTTGAAAGAAATAAACGGCCTCACCTTCCGTGAAATTGCCGAAATACTTCAAATTCCTGAGAATACGGCAAAAACACGTATGTACACTTCCCTGAAAAAACTTCGGGAAATCCTTAGCCGAGACCGAAAACCGGCCTTTGGGCCTCAAGTGGAGGATGAAAAATGAACTGCCTGAACTCAGTTGAAATGATGGAACTCTTGTACGGTGAAGCAGACCCGGCAACACTTCACACATGGAGAGAACATCTTGCAGAATGCCCGGATTGCCGGAACGTCTACTGGCAACTGAAAGACACATCAGACTGGTTTCGAAAGAAAGATTCCGGCGATGTTACGCCCCTTGTCATCCTGATGGCGCCCCCTTCTTCGGGAGTCCACAAGGCCCTTAAATTTGCCGCAGCAGCTGTACTTGCCATCTGTCTTGGTTTCGCCGGACTGTACGTCAACCGCTTTCAGCAGCAGACGCAAACCCTCCTCGCAAGACAGCAGCAGGTGGAACAGAAAATCAGGAACACCAGCCTTGAGATGCAGGATACCAACCGGAATCAATACATGATGCTGCTGGCACTGAAAGATTATCTCGATAAAAACTATCAAAC
>Ga0164318_10003314_pt1 | contig 15233 bp, 7 predicted proteins | sample GuaBasSedimGuay9_FD_113734 | JGI IMG/M metagenome (GOLD analysis project Ga0164318, IMG submission 113734) | Subseafloor sediment microbial communities from Guaymas Basin, Gulf of California, Mexico - Guay9, Core 4571-4, 0-3 cm | ecosystem: Environmental > Aquatic > Marine > Hydrothermal vents >...
GAAAAAGAAGCAGAAGAAATATTAAGAACATTTATCCAGTTATTAACAGATGACTGGATAGATATAACCGCAAGCTCAGAAAATTTTAGTCCAGAAAAACAAGCGGTATTAATTATAGTTAAAAAAGCGGTTCAAAAAAATACTTTAAATTATGCAATAGATTTTTTTACCCAAATCACTGGGAAAATAGCAAAAGAAGTTATAGAAACAGCTGTTATAGTGTATAGTGGAGGTTCTTCGGCATTTCCTAAATTATTAGACAAATTTGAAAAAGAAAGCGTTGAGCAAGCAGTTAAATACGCTGAAAATTGGTTATTACAGAACGAGATTAAATCAAGTGTAGGAGTTTTAAATGCTAACTCCTATATTTCATATAAAAAGAACATACAAACTCCGATCTTCCAGTATGTAATGGCATATAAACCTATTAACTCCCGAGAAGGAAAAATAGTAGTAAAAATTTATTCATCAAACAAAATTGAACCACCAGGAGCAAAACATTTTTTAGATGGTCTATCTTGGGACTTATATAGTTGGCTAAGCCAAGGAAATGAAAAAATACCACCTTTTATTATAGAAATTGCTGGCAGAATAAGGAAAACTGAGGATAATTACTACATCTGGATTAATGAAAGAGGAGAGAGAATTGTTCCTTTCCCTAAAATCTCCTTTCCTCCACAGGTCCCCGACTTTGGATTAAGGCCTATGAATTTTTTAGAAAGGCAGAAGGCAAAAATAATAAGTTATTTTAAAAATGAATTAAAGAAAAAGAAAACAATATTGGGAGAATTTGCTAAAAAGTTGGAAGAAATAAAAGAAGGTTTAGAAAATTTAAGCAAAAAAAGCAATAATTTTGTCAATAAAAGCCTAATAGAATCTGCAAAAAACAAAGCAAAAGAAATTTATAATAATATTAAAACAATTATCTCTCAATTTGATTTATCCAGAGCAGGATTAGTAGAAATTCCTGATTCAGATTCTTTACAACAGCCAGAGCAAAAAATTGTTAAAAATAAAGAATCTTACGAAGTCAGACCTCGTAAGATTGGCAAAGGAGAAGTAACGGATCTCAGACCTCCGCAAGTTTCACAGATTTCAGGAGAGGAGTTGATGGAACTTCAGGAAAAAATTGATGATATTTCAGAAGAAATAGATATATTAAGCCAAAGAATAGCTGTAATTGTCAAAAAAAGAGAGAAAAACAAAAAAATAACCCAATATAAAATAGATGGAGCAGAGGAAGCAGGAAAAGTGGAGAAAACAGAGAAGTCGAAAAAAATAGAGCAAACCATAGAATTGGCCTCTTCAGAGAGAAAAGAAACAGAAAGCAAACAGCCGGGAATAGACAATGAAGGAACAAATCAATTGGAAAATCATCAGGACAGCCAGAATGCAGCCCAAAATCAGAATTACAGCCAAATTTCTCAATCCCAAAATCAAGAGCCAGAGCCTTTCTTTATTGATCCAAATATCAAATATATCAAAATCTCTGAAATCCAATTATCTGAAACCGAACTTGTTGAGTTATATAACTCTTTTAATCAATCTGTTTCTTTAAAAGGTTGTTATTTGTCTTATTATTCAAAAGACAGGGATTGGTCTGAACCGCTTAGAAGTTGGGCATTACCAGACGAATTTATTTCTTCAAACTCTCATTATCTAATTGAAATTTATAATCCTCAAGAAGATAATCTTAACCCAGATTTACAAATAAAAACTCAGCAGGGTGATTTTTATTCTAAAGGTCAGCTAAATAATAAAAACGGAGCGATTGCTATTTTTCCTTTTGACCCTAGAACAAGGACTTCAAGCGAAGCTCAATCTGATAGAATTGATGCCGTGGGATGGGGAGAGTCCTTGGTCAAGGAAAAAAAGTCAGCAAATCCTTGCTCAGATGGAGAAAGTTTGGCCAGAAAATGGAATCGTTACACCAACCAATACCAAGATTTTAATGATAATTATGAAGATTTTGAGATTCAAAATCCTACACCGGCCGCAAAAAGCAATATTAAAATTTTTTATTCTTCTGGAGGAAGTAGCGAGAATTCGAAAGGACAAAGTTCTGATGACAGCCCAGAAAGCGCTGGGGAGGATAGCTATTCCGGGAGCGATGCTAGCGCTACTGATACTACTGCCAGTACCACTGATTCTACCAGCACTACCACTGATTTTAAAATTTTAATCAGCGAAATCCAACTTGCAAGCAAAAATAGCTCAAACGATGAATTTATTGAACTATACAACCCTAATGCTCAAGAAGTTTCTTTAGATAGCTGGTCAATTCAAAAAACCTATTCTACCAGCACCGTGGTTTATAAAAAGAATTTTGAAAAAGAAAACAAAATTCCTGCTCATGGATATTTTCTGATTGTAAACAGCAATGCTACCAGCTCTTTAAAAAGTTTAGCTGAAACTAATGGAATGATTCATAATTCATTTTCTTTAGCAGAAAATAATACGGTTTATTTGGTTAGAAATACTGAAGAAATCGAAAATGCCCTAGATACGGATATAGTAGATATGCTGGGTTTTGGAGAAAATGTTTTTTCTGAAGGAAATCCGACAAAAAATCCTCAAAAAGGAGAAACTATAGGAAGAAAATGGTCTACAAGCACTGAAAATTATATAGACACCAATGATAATCAACAAGATTTTAAAATACAAGAACCGACCCCAAAAGCAAAAAATCAGCCAAAACCAAAAACTGAAAAGCCAAAAAAGCCGGAAGAAAAATCAAAAGAACCAAAAACACAAGAATCAAAAGAAAATCAACCTCCTCTTGCTTTATTTAGCTATTCTCCAAAAGAACCTGTAATTAATCAAGTAATTACTTTTAATGCCGCCTCTTCTACTGATGCTGACGGAGAAATAGTTTCTTTTGTATGGGATTTTGGAAGCAATGGAGACATTCTTGCCACAGAACAAGCTACTACTACATATTCCTACTCAAGCTCTACTGAATATATAGTAAGTTTAACTGTGATAGATAACTACTCCGCAACAGGAACTTGCACCACAACTATCACTATCCATCCTTTAAAAGAGGAAGAACAAGGAAAAGAAGAACAAGGAGAACAAAACAAAAAAGAAAAAGAGGAGGAAAAAGAAAAAAACAATCCTCCAAGTGCTTCCTTTGTCTATTCTCCGGAAAACCCTTTTGTTGGCGATGAGATATATTTTAATGCTGACTCTTCTGCTGATTCTGATGGAGAAATTATACTTTATAAATGGGATTTTGGAGACGGAAGCTCAACAACCACCACGCAGGCAACTACCACTCATTCTTATTCAAATTCCTGCACTTCTACAGTTACCCTCATAGTTACTGATAATGACAACGCCACCAGTTCCTGTAAAAAAGATATATTTATTCAAGCTGTTGAAACTCCTGAGATTCCTCTCCAAACTGTAGTTATTAATGAAATAGCTTGGATGGGAACCGCATTTTCTCCAAACGATGAATGGATTGAGCTTTACAATAACAGTGAACAAGACATTGATTTAATGAATTGGGAAATAACTAAGGATGGGGAAAAATTTATTATTATTTCTACTTCAACTGCTAAATCTCTTGCCACTACTACAATTCCAGCGCATCAATTTTATCTTTTAGAAAGCACTGATGATAACACTATTAGCAATATTAGCGCTGATTTCATCTATAAAGGAAATTTAAAATTAAATAATAGCGGTAATAAATTAGAGCTTAGAGATCAAAATGGAAATTTAATTGATTTAGTAGATTGCTCCGAAAATTGGTTTGCCGGAATAAATGAGAATCTCGGTGACTCAAAAAATCCAAAATGGGCAAGAATGTCTATGGAAAGAATAGACCCGACTTTATCAGGAAATGAGCCGACAAACTGGATGGAAAATGATGGAGTAATTATTTCCAGTTCTGGCAAGGATGCTAGTGGAAAATATATTTTAGGAACCCCAAAAGCAGAAAATAGCCGTTATAAATTTCCCGGAAAAACCATTGTCCCTGCCAACACCATCATTAGCCAGCCGACAATTTGGACAAAAAAATCCAGTCCTTATATTGTTCAAGGAAGATTGCATATCGGTAGCAATACAGTTCTCTATATTGAGCCGGGGGTAGTGATTAAATTTTACTCCGGCGACGATTGTGAAATATATATACAGAACGCTGCCCTTAAAGCAAAAGGAACATCAGACAGCCCTATCATCTTTACTTCTTATTTAGACGACCTTGAGGATTTAGAGTTGGAATTAAAAGACATAGAAAAAGATACTAACCAAGACGGAACTTCCACTTCTCCTATTATTGGTCAGGGCTGGGACAGAATTAATGTTTTTCCGGAAAGCAAATTAGAATTAGAGCACTGTATAATCAGATACGGCGGTTATCATGATTATCCAAACTGGAGTTATATAATTTTTACTAACCATCCTTCCAGTTCTATTGTTTTAAGGCACTCAAAAATTGAAAAAAACGGCGGAGGAATTAGATTGCTTAAATCTTCTGCTGTTATTGATGATGTAGAATTTATAGCTAACACCCGCGACTGCCTGAGCAGTTTTGAAATTAGCAATAGCAGTCCTATTATTACTAATTCTCATTTTAAAAATAATTCAACCGCGATTTGGATTGGAGAAAATTCTTTCCCAGTAATCGAGAATAATGTTTTTGAGGAAAATAATACCCCAATCTTAATCAATTCTGGAAAAACCAACCCTATTATTCACAATAATCAGACTCAAAATAATGATTATGACGGAATCGTTTTGGAAAATAGAAGCAGTGGAAGTATTTTAGAGATTCTTGAGGAAATGGTTTTTGAAGCTGATTTGCCTTATATTGTGCCTGCTGGATTAGTGGTAAAGCCGGGAGCAAAATTGAAACTTAATCCCAATACAGTTATTAAATTCAAAGAGGGTAAAAATTTTAAGGTGCAAGGAAACCTAAACGCTGAAGGAATCGAGGGAAATCCAATTATATTTACCTCTCTTAATAAAGATAAATACTGGGAGGGACTTAGAATCAAACCTCAAGCCACCTCTACTTTGAAATGGATAGAAATAAAACGCGCTGGCTATGAAGGGGCTGATCCTTTAATTATTGAAGGAGAAGCAAATATTTCTCAATATGAAGAAAACAAAGATACTATATTTATTATTGACTCTTACGCTAAACCTTAATGACTACCTTAAGAAAGGTTAAATAAAAAAATCTTTTTAAACGGCACACGGCCGTGTGCCGAGAAAATAGATTTTAGAATTTTGTCTAATTTTTCTTTTTAATTTTTTTTTATTTTCTTCTTTTTTTTCCTCTAATCCTCTTCCTCCTTTTTTCTCCCAATCCTTTCTTTTTTTCTTTTTTTCTAATTTTCTAATTTCTTCTCTTTTAAACTCTTATCTTTAAAGTTTTTATTCTCTAAAATTTCTACTTTAAAATCCAGCGAAGCTCTTAATTTTAGAAATAGGAATAGTATTAACCTCCCCCACAGAAGAAATTATATTTAACCCTAACACCTCTCCTTTAATATTAAACAAAGAACTCCCATTAAGAACGGTTTTTTCAAAAATATTAGTTTGGATATAATTTTTGTTAAAAGTCTTAATAATACCTTCATTAACCATCCAGTTTTTATTTTGTGGCCGAGATTTTCCAACTAAAAATACTCTTTCTCCTAATTTTATTTTTTCCAAATCAGCGAAACTAATCGTAGATAACCCCTGCTCTTCAACTTTTATTAAAACTAAATTTTGTTTTGGATCTCTTTTTATAATCTGAAAAGGTACCTGCTTTCCATCTATAAAAAAAGAAAAATCAGAGCCAAGAGGCAAAAGCTCAGCCAAACTGACTATCAAACCATCAGAGCTGATAATCAGCCCCGAACCTTCCAGAATTTCTCCTCTTTTAGTTTTTGCTTTTACTCCTATCACTGCTTTTCCTACTTTCTCTACCGCTTCTGTCAAAGCAGTATTTTCTTGAATAATAATTTCTTTTCTTTCAGTGACATAAACCGGGGCCTGCTCAAGCCGATATTCATAAAAAAGAGGCCTTTCTATAAAATAAGGCCATAATATTTGATCGGCAAAAATCCCTCCTATAGCCCCAATCACGAAAACAGCTAAAATTTTGAAAATATTTTTAAACATTTAAACTGATATCTTTTGCAGTTTCTTTTTTTTCTTATGAACATTAACTATTTCTCGAGAACTCTTAATAATAATTTCTTCTTTAACAGCATCAACCATCACTCTATCTCCTTCTTGTACTTCACCTGTTACAATTTTTAAAGATAACGGGTCTAGAACTAATTTTTGAATTACTCGCCTCAAAGGACGAGCGCCTAAATTAGAATCAAAACCTCTCTTTGCTAAAATTTCCTTAGCCCGTGGAGAAACAATAAGTTCAATTTCTTTATTTTTAAGAGAATTCTTCACTTTTTCCAATTCCAATTCTACTATCTTTTTAATGTCCTCCTGGGTTAAATAATTGAAAATAATAATTTCATCAATTCTATTTAAAAATTCAGGCCTAAATCCTTCTTTCAACGCTTCCATTATTTTATTTTTTAACGATTCTTTTTTGGCTTGGTCCCCGCTCAAAAAACCCAATGATCCCATTTGAGTAATATATTCAGAACCGATGTTAGAAGTCATAATTAAAATTGTGTTTCTAAAAGAAACCACTCTGCCTTTAGCATCTGTTAGTCTGCCGTCTTCTAAAATTTGAAGTAAAATATTAAAAACTTCTGGATGAGCTTTTTCAATTTCATCAAGTAAAATTACACTGTAAGGGCGTCGACGAATTTTTTCAGTCAGTTGCCCTCCTTCTTCATAACCTACATAACCAGGAGGAGAACCAATAATTTTAGAAACCGCATGTTTTTCCATATATTCCGACATATCTAATCTTACTAAAGCATTTCGATCGTTAAACAAGAACTCTGCCAAAACTCTTGAAAGTTCAGTTTTACCTACGCCAGTTGGACCTAAAAACATAAATGAGCCAAGAGGCCGATTTTCTTCGGAAATTCCTGCTCGAGAACGCCTAATAGCATTAGAAATCGCTTTAATCGCCTCTTCTTGGCCAACAACCCGCCGCGAAATTATTTCTTCCATCTTTTCTAGTTTTTTTGCTTCTTCTTCTATAAGTCGAGTCACGGGAATCCCTGTCCATCGAGAAACCACTTGAGCCACGTCCTCCTCAGTTACTTCTTCTTTTAAAAGCCGATATTTTTTCTGAATACGGGTTAAACTTTTTTCTGTTTTTTTAATTTCTTTCAAAATATTTGGAAGTTTGCCGTATTTAATTTCTGCCGCTTTTTGTAAATCACCCTGTCTTTGAGCGGTTTCCATCTGAAAGACAAAATTATCCATCTCTTTTCTAAGTTTCTTAATTTTTTGAATTAAATCTTTCTCATTTTTCCACTTCAATTTAAGCTCTCTGGTCTTTTCCTTTAAGTCGGCTAAAGACCTTTCAATTACTTTTAATTTTCCTTCTAGTTCCTTTTTTGCTGTTTTCTTTCCCGATACTGCTTTTAATTCTTTTTTCAATGCTTCTCTTTCAACTTCTAATTTCTGTATTTCTCTTTCAAGCTCATCCAATTCCTGGGGCTGACTTTCAATCTCTAACCTTAAAGCCGAAGCAGCTTCGTCCATTAAATCCACCGCTTTATCTGGCAAAAACCGATCAGTGATATACCGAGAAGCTAATTCTGCTGCAGCCTTTAGAGCTGAATCTCTAATTTTTACTCAGTGATGAATTTCATATTTTTCTTTAAGTCCTCTCAAGATAGCAATAGTATCCTCAATAGACGGTTCGCTCACATAAACCGGCTGAAACCTTCTCTCTAACGCCGGGTCTTTCTCTATATATTTTTGATATTCTTTTAAAGTGGTGGCTCCAATTGCCTTTAATTCTCCTCTAGCTAAAGCTGGTTTTAAAAGATTTGAAGCATCAATTGCCCCCTCTGCAGCTCCGGCGCCAACTAAAGTATGAAGTTCATCAATAAATAAAATATAATGGCCATCTGCCCGATTTATTTCTCTTAATAACGCCTTTACTCTATCTTCAAACTCTCCTCTATACTTTGTTCCAGCTACTAAAGTTCCTAAATCTAAAGCAATGATTTCTTTATCTTTTAAACTTTCCGGAACGTCATTTTGAATAATTTTTTGAGCCAAGCCTTCTACAATAGCAGTCTTTCCCACTCCTGCCTCGCCTATTAAAACAGGATTATTCTTTGTTCTTCTAGAAAGGACTTGTATTAATCGCCTAATTTCATTTTCTCTGCCAATTACTGGGTCTAATTTCCCAGAACGAGCCAATTGAGTTAAATTTCGAGCATATTTTTCTACTACTTGATATTTTGACTCTGGTTCAGGATCAGTCACTCTGGCTCCTCCCCGAATCTGAGCTAAAACTTTTAAAGCAGTCTCGTAATCTAATTTTTCAAATTCAAGAGTTGTGCCTCCTGCCTTTTGCAAGAAAACTGCTTTGTCTAAAATCTCTTTGGCCTTAGTTTCAGTGTCAAGCAAAGCTAAAAACAAATGTTCCACTGAAACAAACTCATCTCCCATCTTCATTGCTTCTTGTCGTGCCCTGTCTAAAACTTTCGCCATATCTTGGGTTAGATAAAACTGTCCGAATGCTTGAGGGGCAGTAACTACTGGAATTTTTTTTAAAGCCTGAATAGCTTTTTTTCTTAAATTTTCTATATCTACTCCTACTTTTTGAAGTAAAGTTAAAACAATACTTCCTTCTTGAGAAAGTAAAGCGCAAAGTAAATGAAGAGCATCAATTTGTTGTTGCCCTTTTTCTCTGGCAAATTCTTGAGCCCTTAATATTGCTTCTTGAGTTTTATGAGTGAAATTACCTCCGTTCATATACTTATTTCTTATCACAAAACTCTATTAAAATCAAGAAAAAACTTACGGAGGTCTGACCTCTGTAAGTTTTAAAAGCTATTGAAGTTTGATTTTAATAATCTATTCCGGCCTTTCGCCGAGTTGAACTTCAATATATTTTTGTTTCCCTTTGTCTCCTGCTTTCCAAACATTATTAGTTGGCCTTAAAATTTTCAAAACTACCCTATCTCCCGGCTCGTATCTCTGGATAATTTTTGCTAAAGTATTCTGGAGAGTAATCTTTTCTCCTCCAAATTCTAAAATAATATCTTCTTCTTTTAAACCATATTTTTCAGCGGCAGTATTTGGAACTATTGCCGACTTTTTAGATCTAAGCCATTGATTATTCTGCTTATACCAGCGGGTAATCCATGCCCCATAATTTTTTGGAAGATTCCTCTCTTCTGCTATTTCCTCGGTTATTTTAAGATAATGAATCCCTAAAAATGGATAAACAATTTTGCCTAAAACCTTAATCTGTTTAATATCTCTTTTTGCTTTGTTAACCGGAATAGCAAAACCAATATTTTGGGCGCCTAAAACTGTGGCAGTATTTATCCCGACCACCTCTCCTTTAAGATTTAAAAGCGGCCCACCGGAATTTCCTTTATTAATTGCAGCGTCAGTTTGAATAACATCTTCAATGGTCTCTATTAACCCTTCGCCTGAAGCAGTAATAGTTCTCCCAAGCCCGGAAATCACTCCCACAGAAACTGTATTCCTGAATTCTCCTAAAGCATTGCCAATAGCAATTACAGTCTGGCCAATTTTGAGGTTTGAAGAATCGCCTAATTTTGCTACAGGAAATGATTTTATAAAAACTTCTCCATTTTTGTCTATAACTTTCTCTTGCTCAATTTTAAGAATAGCTAGATCCTGAAAATTATCTTTTGCTAAAACTTTAGCTGGAAATTTTCTCCCGTCATTGGTTAAAACTGTATATTCAGCAGACTCATCCAACACTACATGTTTATTGGTTAAAATTATTCCATCTTTAGAAACAATAAATCCACTTCCCCCTCCTACTTCTTTCTTTTTTGTTCCTTTCTGCCGATATTTAGGAATTTTAAATCCAAAGGGAAAATCCTCAAATGGAGAGATATAATATTTTTCGATTATAGGCAGGTCCTTAGTGATAATAATAGAAACCACTGCTGGGGAAACTTTTTCCACTGCTTTAATTATAGCCTCTTCTTGAGAAACCTGAGGGAGATATATTTCTTGAAGTTCTTTCTTTATTATTTTTGGCTTCAATAATTCAATATTTAATTTGCTCAAAAAATTCTCTGTTTTAAAATAAAAATAATTAACAGCAGTAATCCCAGCCAAAAATCCAAAAAAAGAAGATATAAAAATAATCAAAATAATTATCCAAAAAATTTTGCTCTTTAAAAAGCCGGGGCATTTTAATTTTATAGGGGATAAAAGTATATTTTTTATCTTTCGCACAATTTGTGCAATCCTCCCGTTTGCGCAAAACTGTTCACCCTTTGCCCCAAATTTATTAGTTCTTCTGAAGGTCTTATCTTTAAAAATTTTAATCTTTAATAATTTATAAAACCTCATAATAATCTTCTTAGATAATCTTCCAGCTTGCATAAAATAGCTTGTTCAAGTTAAAATAATTTTTTTGCTTCATTCCAAAATTCCGGGCTCTTGTGTTTTTCTTTTAACCAATACCACCATTCTGCTCCCCATAGATAAAATTCATCAAAGCCTGTATTTTTGGCATATCTAATATTTTTCTGAAACTGTTTAAAATCCATGGTCTTTTTTTGTTCTTTTAACGGTAAATCATAAAGTAAAACCGGACCCCAAGGCTCAGCCTGAAGTTCAACGCAAATTACTTTTTTCCCAAATAATTTTTGAATAAATAAAGATTTTCTCCAATAATAAACCGGGGGCAAAAATACTGAAGAATAAATCTTAAACCTTCTAACCCAAACCTTTCTATACATTGTGATTCCAACTATATCTCCATATCTTGCTGCTCTAATCCACGGCGAATACTCTCCGCTATCACTTATAATAATTGGTCTATTTCTAAAATCAAGCAATCTTACTAAATCAATTTCTTTTTTTAAAAAGTTTTTATCGTACCATGGACACTCCCCAAAATAAAAAAATGGCTCATTTTCTATCTGCCAATATTTAATTGCCTTTGAATCTCTGTATCGTAAAACAATTTTCTCCAATAAACTCAAAATTCTTTCCTGCTGTTCCTTTTTGGTTAATTTTTTTGCCCATTCCGGGATATGACATTCTGGCCAACGCCCAACTTTCATCCCAATCACTAAAATAAGTTTTGCATTATAATCCTCTGCCTGCTCTATCTGCCAATCTAAATCTTTAAAATCATATTTTTCCGGCGCCGGCTCAATTAAATCCCAATGAACCAATATTTTTAAATTCCTTATTTTTAAATCTTGCAATAAAGCCGAGTAATTCTTTTTCCACTCAAGCCCTAAATCCCGCGAATGTTTTTGAGAAAAATTTACCCCCCAAGTTATCTGCGAAGGTCTCGGCGCAGAACCAATAAAAAAATAACCAGCAAAAATTAAAATAATCAACAAAGTCAGCCCTAAAACTTTTTTAAAATTTAATTTCATTGTTAAAGCTAAAACTATATAGTATTGTTTTTGCAAATTTCTGCGTAATAGAAAGCACTGGGACGAAATTTTCTTTCCATAGTTTTATAATCAATTTCAACCAAACCAAATCTTGGCTCAAATCCTTTTTCCCATTCAAAATTGTCCATTAAGGACCAATGAAAGTATCCTCTAACATCTATTCCTTCTTGAATAGCTCTATAAATCCAAGAGAGATGTTCTGTTATAAAACTTTTTCGCAATTTATCCTCGGAGTCAGCCAAGCCGTTTTCAGTGATATAAATAGGCAAATTATACTTTTTTAATTCTTTTAAAACATAATAAATCCCCTCTGGATAAATTTCCCAGCCTACATCATTAATTATCTTATTTTCATTCTTTTTAAAAAACGGAAATTTAATTTTTTGGTGAAAATAATAATTTAAACCAATGAAATCCAAGTGGTTTTTAATTTTATCTAAAAAATACTCATTCCAAAAATAACGATGCAAGCCAACGCTAAATTTATCCAGTTTAGACCTTGGATTTAAAGGTTCAAAATATTGATTATTTTTCGCAACCCCTATTTTAGTTTTAGAATTTATTTGATGAAAAATCTCATAAACCTTTTTATGGCTTACAATCTGATTTTTGACAACTTTTAAAAATAAAAATAATTCTTTTTTATTCGGCGGCCATTTTCCGTTTAAGTAACTCATTAAAGAATAAATCAACGGTTCATTTATAGTAAGCCAAAAATCTACTAAATCTTGGTATTCTTTAAACACCCTCTCCGCAAACCTTGAAAAATAAAAATTAACCTTTGAATTTACCCATCCTCCTCTATCTGCTAACCATATAGGGTTAGTAAAATGATGCAAAGTCAGCATAATCTTAATTCCACGACTTTTTAGAGCGTTTAATACTTCTCTGTAATGCTCTATTTCTTTTCTATTAAATTTTCCCTGTTCTGGTTCAATTCGAGACCATTCAATTGAAAACCGATAAGCGTTTTGATTCATTCTTTTTAATAAATCAAAATCTTTTTCATATTTATTATAATGATCACAAGCCCTTCCTGCATCGTAAAATTTAACCCAATCACAATTTTTAATTCCTCCCTCAATTTGATAAGAAGAAGTAGCGGAACCCCATAAAAAATTTTTAGGAAACTTCAGAACTTCTTGCATTACTTCAATTATACTACATTTTAACAACTATCCACCAAACACACCTAAAGGACATTGTGGAATTTTTAAGCATTTTGAAAAAAATAGATATGGGATATATTTTAAAAACTGATGAACTTGGTAAAAATTGTGATTAACAAAATTCTCAAACCCTCTTCTTCTGTATTTCTCTCTCTTCTTAAAAAAGAAAAAATTTAACTGTACATATTTAACATGCGGTCGTGGTGTAAATATGTACTGCTTTTTAAATAATTAAACCGCATTAAATGTTTTACCTTTAATTTTATGGAATACAATAATCAGTATTAACAGCTGCGCAAATCTGCGAAAGAATTGCGCTTAAACAAGAACTAAGCAACTACGATGAACTTAAAGTTTCTGCTTTATAGTTCAAAAACTTTTAATTTTAATATTGAAGAAAAAAAGGCAGACGATTTTTGTTCACTCTCCAAACAAAAAAACCTAAAACTATATAAAAAATCAAAAGCCAAATCCAGGAAATTTCTAAATTTACAGAAGAAAAGGGCAATCTGGAAAACCAATCCACTATTTTTGTTACATAAGTCAACAACAGCCAACAAGGTAGAGATAAAATCCAAGCTAAAAACTGCCAAAATATTCCAGTTAATCCAAGCAAAAATCCAGAGATAAGAACAAATGGAAGCAAAGGTAAAACTAAGAAGTTAGTTAAAGGAGCAATCAACGAAAACTGTCCAAAATTATAAACTAAAATTGGCAAAGTAAATATCTGTGCAGAAAGAGTAGTCGTAATAATATTTCTTAAATTAAAAAAATTCTCCTGAGGTATAAATTTCAATTTTTCCCGAAAAATCGGACCTAAAAATATAATTCCAATCACTGCTAAAAACGAAAGCTGAAAACCAATATCGGATTTTAAAAGCAGTGGATTTATAACTAACATTCCAGTGCAAACAAATATTATTGTCCGAAAAGAGCTACTTAATCTCCCTAAGTATTGAGCTAAAAGAAAAACTCCTCCCATTATCCCTGCCCGAATTGCTGAAGCAGGGAACCCAATCATTAGAATAAATAAAATTAAAACTACTAAAGTTAAATAAAACGCTTGCTGTCGCCAAAATCCAATTCCAATCAAAATCTGCATTAAAACCACAGAAAAAATAGTAATATGCATTCCTGAAACAGCGGTAATATGCCGAAGGCCAACTATATTTAATCTTTCTTTAAAATCTTTTGACATCTTTTTCTTATCTCCTAAAATCATTGCTCCCAATATCCATCTCTGTGGAGGAGATAGATTTTGTTCAATACTCTTTCTTAATTTATTTTTAAATTGCAAAATTTTAGAATATATTATATTCCCCTGATTCTTTGTCAAAATTTCTATTTTTGGATAATACATTATCAAGCAGATTCCATCTTTAGCTAAATAATTTTTGTAATCAAACTCTTCAAATTCCTGAGGTGCCAATAATTCTCCAGTAATCTCTAACTCGTCTCCGTATTGATATTCTGGATACCTCTTAGTAGTTACTAAAATTTTCCCTTTTACTTTATATTGTTCATTTTTTATTGTTAACTGTTTACTGTTAACTGTTAACTTAATATGATTTTCTCTAATATCCGGCTCTTTGCTAACTACCCCATTCAAAACAACTTCTTGGTTATTGTATTTTTTTAATTCAGAATTTAGAATTTGTAATTCAGCTTTTTGATGCCGCCAAATCCCTGCTATAAAAATTAACAAACAAAAACCAACAATTACTATTTTTTTATACTGCCAGAGAACAGAAATTAGTAAAATTCCTAAAATTAAACCCCCGCCTATATATAAGTGCGGGGTTAAGATTCCCGGCATAAAAAGTCGGGAAATTGGTAAAATAGAATCAAAAAAAATTCCGCTGATAAACGAAACGCAAAAATACAAAAAAATTTTAGAGACACTCATAAAAATATCTAAGCACAAGTCCTATTTCTTTGCTAAATTTTGATGCTTTTTTAGTCCTGCTAAATAATGCTGTTTAATTACAGTTTCTGGGAGGGCTTCTGCGTAGATTTTAACTTCATCGATGGTGCCGTTGAAATATCTAGACGACATACCATTTTTTCCTTTACCAATATGCAGTGGACCGTCTTGCGAATCAATGGTTTTGTTAAACAATATTGAATTCTTCCTCTCTCCATTTATATATAAATCAACCGTAGAACCATTATAAGTCCCTGCTACATGATACCATATACCTAAGGAAGTAATCACGTTGGTTGCAGTGAAAGTGTTCCAAGAGGTGGTTTCTTCATCGGTTATTATCATAGAAAAATTTTGATTCTCAGTAGATAGCATATATGCCGGCCTACCCATTGGCGGACTAGGATTATATATAAAAATCCTACTTATTGCTTTAAAAGTTGAGAGGTTTATCCATGCTTCAAGAGTGATCTCCTTGCCGGTGATTTTTAAACTCTCTCCTTCTCCGCAATCTACATAATCATTCCCGTCAAAATACAAAGCTTTTCCAGTCATTCCAGGGATGCCGTCAACCCAAACTGCTCCATCATTATGAATTTCTCCGTTGTTTCCATTGCCTGAAATATC
>Ga0164318_10003315_pt1 | contig 15227 bp, 12 predicted proteins | sample GuaBasSedimGuay9_FD_113734 | JGI IMG/M metagenome (GOLD analysis project Ga0164318, IMG submission 113734) | Subseafloor sediment microbial communities from Guaymas Basin, Gulf of California, Mexico - Guay9, Core 4571-4, 0-3 cm | ecosystem: Environmental > Aquatic > Marine > Hydrothermal vents...
TGAAAAAGAATTAAAAAGTGCTTTAGATTAAAAAAAATACGAACGAAAATTTTAAAATTATACCTATCGTTCTAGAAAAATTTGAATATCCTTATAAGTTAGAAATTAAATTTGATAGGATACATGCTAATTATGAAAAAATTAAAATTAGAAACAAATTTTTATCTGAATTTAAATTCAAAAGAATTTTTTTTTAATATTGAAAAAAGAATTGATAATAATTTCATAAATAATAAAATAATTTTAAATAATAAAATAAAGTTGGCGGCGTTCTGGGAGAATTTCGTGAAAATTAACCAATTTTCATATCGAACTCCATACTCTTATCGAGTATACCGGATATCTCCATTATAATTTTTATAATATTGAAGTCCGGTGCCGTGGACCACTTACAGCTATGCGATATAAGTTCAAATAAACTTATACAGCTATAGCCACTGCTACAGAACGCCATATTAAATTTATAATCTTATTAAAATCTATTATAATTTTTAAAATAATTAAAAATATATAAATTTCTTGTAAATGAGTTTTTTATCAAATTTTAAGGGACTTAAAATCAAATAGGAAGTTAAAAAATAAATAATGTTATAAAATTTTTATTTTTATGATAGAATTTTAGTTTTTAATTAAAAAAAATGAATATTTGATATAAAATTGAAAAGATTTTCTATTAAATAATTTAATATAATATATTTTTTAGTATTTTAGTTATTCAAAATAAATTAGCTAATATAAATAATATATTCGATGATATAGATTCGATATCAGTTATTCCTTTTAATTTTAATTGATTTCGTAGATCTTATGACTCGATAAAATTAAAAAATGGGTTAATTTTGAAATGAATTCCTGTATATTTATTGAGACGAGCTTTACCTTCATTTTTTGGTCGATTTGTTTTCATCACCATCTTTCTTAAAATCTTTAACACCAATCCATTTTTCTCTTGACCAGATAACGAGGATCATTAATGCAATTGCAATACCCCCATATATCCCCAAGACTTGAAGTTATGGATAAAATGGATCAAAACCGAAATAATTAGGCACAAGAAATAGACCATATAAAAATGTTAATGAGAAAAATATGATGAAACTCATTATAACAGTAAAATATTCATATTTTCGGCTTCTCTCTCTTTTTAAGGATTTTTTTTGACTTGTAGCATAAATTATTTCTTCAATAATTTTTCCACGAGCTGTTCCACTTTCTGGAGCTAAATAAATGATTGAAAAAGTTGCAGCTACTAAAAAAATACCGATACCAAAATAAGACCAAGCAAAAGTCAGACCACCATATGACCCTGGACTAGTCCTACCAATTTGAACTGCACCATAAAATGTTAATATTGGCGATAAAATAGTAGCTAACTTAATAAAAGAATTCCACTATCCTTGTGCAGTGCTAAGAATATGTGTAGGTATCATTTCCATTGGCATCAATGTAATTCCACTTAATGTTAAAGGCCCACCAATTGCACCAATGGAGAAACCTGCAATTATTAGTGGTATTAAGTATGGCCTCAGTGTCAAAATTAAATTGCAAAGTTCTGGATTTATAAGATAATATTCTTCAAAAGTCAACCCTTGAGGAGGATGGCAGAATGGTGCAGGTGTTGCTACTAATAGATCGCCTATAAACATTATTAATGAGCCTCTTATCGCCAGCTGTCTGCGGTCCCATTTGTCCATTAAATATGTTACAATGAAAAACGAGAAAAATGCGACAATAGAAAAAGGAATGATCATAACTTCCCAGTTTTCTATTAAAAGCTCATTCACCAAGAATAAAGGCATCCATTGTAATACAACCATCATTAACATAGTTATACAAATACCCGGAATCACACATAACATAAATACCCTTGAATACTCTTTTTTTAGTGGGGTAAACCAGCTTGTTTTTTTAAGTTTTAACCCTTTTCTCCTCTTCCATTGCAAATATTTCTTCATTTTAAGAAATCGATTTGTTTCCTTCATTTTAAAATATATTGGAATTATAAAGAAAAATCCAACTACTGGTAGAAAAAATAAAGATTGCCAGCTATTTTTAAATAACATCGGAAAAATATTACCCATCTGATGGGCGATAGCTACCATAGCTAATCCTATAAAGTTCATAGAAATTGTAATTCCAACAAGTCTACCTCTTTCTTGATCTGGTGCTTCTTCGGTCATAATTACAACAACAAGATCAGCAGCTAAGAATAATTCTGCGAAAAATCTAACAAGTAAAAATAATGGAAAGTAGTCATAACCAGCAGGAATGAAAGGTGTAATAACTGTAAAAAAGATAAAACCGGTTGCAGTAATTAGATATAAAGGTCTACGTCCATATCTATCAGCTAAATATTTAAAAATTATACTTGAAACTATCCCAAGTCCACCAATTACAAATATTAAAGCCACTTGAAAACTTTCAGGCGAAAATCCAAACCAATCATAAATAGTTTGCTCTTCCGCAGCTTCATATTTCTGGTCTATAGGTAATGCCAATAAAATCACGCTTGTCGCCCACCCATCGAAAAAATTTATCATTGATGCAAATATTGATAGTGCCCAAATATATTTTCGCGGTCGCTTACCAAAATCAAATAGCCCAGGTCTTTTTTTCTTTTCCCTTTTTATATTTTCATTATTTTTTGTCATTTTTTTTTAATTTTATTATCCTTATCAATTTATTACAAAAAAATGGCCCCCTAAAAAAATTGATTTTTCATTTCTATCTCTCTAATCTTATTTATATCTTATTATCTCATTTAAGTTGACAATGTTATATGAGAAAATTAAGATCGTTTTTAGAGACCAAAGTCAAGTAAATCTAAAGTCCAAAAAATAGTTCGTTAACAAAAAAAATCGCGCTCTATCTAAATATTTTTATAGGTTGTTATAGAATTTAAGAGAGAACAAATGTACCCTCAATAATATACAAGAAAATTATGGTGAAAAAAGAAGTCAAAATTTAGTTCTGTTTTTTCTAATTATTCAAAAAGTTTTATTATTTAATTTTTAACCATTTTTCAATAAAGAAAGTTAAAATATACAATTTTTCCGTTTTTTACTTTAAATTCAATTTCTAAAAAATCACAAAAAATATTTATTCTGGATTTAAAATATTCTAAAAAAAATATAAAAAAGATTTGATTTTCTAATTTTATTTTTTAATAAATTGTTTAATTAATTTTTAATTTTTGAGTTAATTTTCCATTCATCTGTAATTCATTGGACTGAATCATTGAAAGTATAACATTTCCCGTTACAATATCTCTAATATCATCCCAATTCGATTGTTTATTTTTTTCAATTCCTTGACAATTATTCCATCCGTTTTCAGAATAATCAATGTTAATAGAATTGGTATCAGGAAAATATTCCCAAGTGAATGGAAACAATCTACAAACAATTGGTCTATATTCATAAATATTACAATAAGACTTATTATCTTTTTCAATATAAAAAGGGCAATCTCCGTTATTATTCTTTTTTATAACATAACATTCTCCAGATATTTCATAAATACGATTTTCTATTATTTTAGTTTTATGAATTTTTTTTAATTCAAGGAATTTTTTAATGAATTCCTCTTTTTCAATATTTAATGCATAAGAAATACCACCGATTTCTCTTGCAGATAGCATTATTTCAGAGGTTTTGCAACAAAGACCACAATTTTTACATTTAAATTTTGAATTTTTAATCCTGGATGTAATATATCTAATTAAATTATTGTTCATTTTTCGGTTCAAAATGTTAATAATTGGTATTATTTATAAAAAATTATTCTGTTTTTTGATCTGGTCCACCTGGAAGGAATATATCATGTGGCATTATTTCTTTAGCCCCTACAAATGAGACTCCTGCGAGTTTAGCTTTTTCCCACATTTCTTTTATTGTAGCAGCCCCTACATAACCCATTGAGGCTTTCAGACCACCTATCAATTCGTCCACAATATCCTTAACTTTACCTTTAAAAGGGACATAGCCCTCAACACCTTCCGCGATATTTTTAGAAGGTTGCGAATATCTATCAAGAGAATATCTTTTTTGTCTTGCTGCTTCAGACCCCATACCCCAATATGTTTTATAATATCTTCCTTGAATACTGATCAATCTTCCAGGGCTTTCTTTAGTACCAGCAAATATGTTTCCCATCATTACTGCACTAGCGCCGACAGCCAGGGCTAATGCGATGTCGCCTGGATTCTTTACACCGCCATCTGCAATTACTGAGACATTTGCCCCTACTTCTTTTACTGCATCAGCTGCAACAGCTGTAGCATATAATGTGGGGCTTCCAGCTCTTGTGACTACAGCGGTACTACATATCGACCCACTACCAATTCCACATCTCAGACCTACAATAGAATCCAATTTTGTTAAGCAATCTATTGCTGATTCGTATGTCCCAATACTTCCAACAACAAGGGGTGTGCTAATAGTTTTTAACAACTTTTTAGTTGCGTCAAATAAATTTTTATTATAAAAATGACTTACATCAACAACTAATAAATCAACCCACTCATCAAGTTTTTTTGCTCGTTCTATATCAGTAGGCGATATTGCAGCTCCACATAATAATTTTCCATCTTCATCTCTTGAAGAATTAGGGAAATTTTCTTTTAACATTAAATCTTTATATGTAATTAAGCCTGTCAATTCTTTATTTTTATTAACAACAGGAAGTTTTTCAATTCTATATTTATGTAGGATTTTTTTAGCTTCATCTTCCTTTATACTTTCTTCTGCATAAATAATATCTTTTGTCATAATATCTTCTACTTTCATTTCAGGGTTTGCAAAACGCACATCACGACCGGTTAAAATACCGATCAATTTTCTATCTTCAGTAATAACTGGAAGTCCATTAATTCCATATGTCTTCATAATTTTGATTGCGTCTTTAATTTTGATATCTTTTGAAATAGTCTTTACATCAGTTATTACAAAAGATTCAGCGCGTTTTACTTTTTTTACCATTTCAACTTGATAGTCAATTGAGCAGTTTCTGTGTATTATACCTATTCCACCCTCTCGAGCCAATGAAATTGCCATATCGCTTTCTGTAACCGTATCCATTGGCGAAGATATAAAAGGTAAATTAAGACGAATATGGCCAATATATGTGGTTAAATCTGCTTCGTTTGGCTCTATTCGAGTCCATCCCGGAAGTAAAATAACATCATTAAAAGTTAAGGTAATAGTTTTATCTTTTAATTTATCACTGAATTTTTTCGAAGTCATTTATTATTCACTAATTTTAATTTTATAAATTTTTGTTAATTAATTTGTTAATTAATTTTCAATTGATAAAAATATAAAAATAAATGATTTTACCTTTAATAATTTAAAAATTTATCTTATAAATTCTTTATAATGAATGATTTAATAGCTAAAGTGAATGAATGGTGAATTTAAAAGGATTAATCTATGAAATAAAGAATTTTGATGGAATTAAAAGAAAGAACCTTGTTGGGACAATCATTAAACCATTAAATAAAACATTAAATTTGGGTATAACGAATATATTAGGAGCATTTGGGGAAGATTCAGCAATTTTTGAAATTCCTAATATAGATAATTATTATTTTTTAATGGCATTAGATGGTATTTGGTATAAATTAATAGATGCAGACCCTGAGTTAGCAGGATATTTTTCTGTTTTGGTCAATGCAAATGATATTTATTGTAAGGGTGGAGTTCCATTGGTCATGGTAAATAATTTAGGGATCAATTCACATCAGATAGGCAATAAAATTATTAAAGGAATTATGGAAGGGTGTAAAAAATATAAAATACCTATGGTCGGGGGGCATTTACATCCAAATGAAGATAAAAATTCTCTTGCAGTTGCAATTTTAGGAATGGTCAAAAAAGGTTGCGAAATTTATTCGTCCACAGCAGAACCAGGTGATAAGATAATTTTTGCAGTGGACTTGGATGGTAATTTTAATGAAAAATTTATTTACGCTTGGGACACTACTTCTCACAAATCGTCTGAATATGTCCGAAATGTTTGTAGTTCGATGAATGAAATTGCAGAAAAAAAGTTATTAACTGCAGCAAAAGACATCTCAAATCCTGGTAATATTGGGACTCTGGGTATGTTATTAGAAAGTTCAAAGAAGGGTGCAATTATTAATCTTGAGGACATACCAATTCCAGAAGGCATTGAAATAGAGCGGTGGGTAAAAGCTTATCCTGGATTTGGTATAGTTGCAACTACAAAAGAAGAAAATGTGGAGCAGTGCATTAAAATTTTCAGAAATAAAGGGGTTATAGCTAAAGAATGTGGAGAAATAACTGAAGAAGGAAAATTGATTTTATCGTATGAAGGAAATAAAGAAATACTTTTTGATTTTAAATATGATAAAATAGTTGGAATTTAAAATTAAACAATAAAATTTAATTTGAATAAATGATTTGAGTCAATTAATTTCCAATTATTTTTTATTCGTTTGTTGAAATGCTTTATCAATTCGTTCAAATGCTTTAAGTATATCTTCTTCTGTAGCACCTATTGCAGCACTTAATGACATATAACTATCAGGATAATTATCTATACTCGGTCCCCATTTAGAATTTTTTTCTATTGCTCTTGTCCCAGTTATTCTTAACTCATATAATACTCCACCAAATGTTTTAGCATTTCTGGTATTAATTGTGAGGGCACAACTAATTGGATTTTCAATTTTCAAGACGCGTTCGCCGTATTTTTCGGCTATTATTTTTAATTCTTTTTCCAATAGAATTCTATTCTTCTTTTGTTCTTCTTGCAAATTAAAATATCTTTTTAACCCTAAACTCAAGACAGCAGCCACAAATTGAATAATAGGGGCTGCAGATGCTCTACCGGCATATTTCTCCGTAACTTTGTCAAGAAAATCCTTATCTGGAGATGAGATTATTGCTCCACCTACTGGTGTTAAAAAGTTCTTGTCGGTACTTTGTATTATTGCGTCCACTCTGCCAGCATCGATTGCACCTTGGATCTTTTTCATAAAGAATTGATTTTGAGCGCCATAAGCATTATTAATTATGTGTCCAATTTTATTGGCTTTAGCTATTTTTGCTATTTCTTTTATATTATCACATTCACGTGGTGGGAAAAATGAAGTTGTGCTGAGAATTGCCGCTGTCTTATCCGTAATAGCATTCTCAATATTTTCAATAGGTATTTCCACGCCACCATGATCATTTATAATACCTTCAATTATTACTGGTTTTAGTCCAATAAATTCAATAGCTTTTAATGGCGACCTATGATCAGCTCTCGGGTAAATAATTTCTGTTTTTTTTGTTTCATCTCTAATTGTGGCTAATGCCAAAGAAATTGACATCCCAGTTGCTAATGGTAATACAATAGCTCCTTTTAGACCTGGGTTTCCCAATTTCTTTAAAAAATCTAATGCCAACCTATTTCCTATATTTTGAAGAATTGAGGCGCCCGGCGCTTTTGGCTGCGCACCTATGATCCTTCCTCCTCGCCCAATACCATGACAAAAAAATGCAGCTAGACTTCCCACATAGTTAGAAGCTACCCTCGCCTCTCTTTCTCCAACCCTAACACCTTTTAGGTCCTTATCTGTGTCCATCTGAGAAAGAATTCTAAAAAAGAATTTTATTGTTTCTTCATCCCAATTATTTTCTGGGACTACTCTATGCTCTAATAAATCTTTAATAGGAAAAAAATTCGCATTTAAAACATTTATTCCTCTATCTTTCATGTGTTTTGGTATAAAATTATTTAAAAGTTTATCAATATTCATCAAATTTTAATCCGCCTTAAGTTTTTTAAAAATACTTTTTCACCTAAATTTGGCTTTTTGTCGAATTTAACTAATAATGAACCTTTTGACCCAAATGTATTAATTATTTTTCCTTTTTTGCCATTATCAGTTTCTACAACTTTATTTATATATGTTCGTGCACCAATTACGTTGGAACTTATTCCCTCTATTACAACTCCCTCTTTTCTATCTATATTTCTAACTTTACCTTCTTTTATTTTAAATCTATAAAATTCGGGTATTTCTGACAAAATTTCCAGTACTTTTCCACTTGCAACTATCCTTAATTTAGTTGGGGGAATATCAAGCCTTGAAATTAATACGGGCATATCTTTTTCAAGTGTAATTTTCTCATTTAATTTTATAAAAGCCAGAAATTTATTACCTTTAGATACTTTTTCTTTTAAAATATTTTTATCATTATATTTAGTGAATAGATAAATTATACCTGAAACTGTTGGCATACCTATTGTTAAATGAACTTGTAATTTTGATTTTAAACCCCTTTCAAATAAATTATTAATTTTTCCTTCTATTATAATTTTATCTGATATTGTAAGACTTCCTGGACTACTCGCATAATACCCCCGAAAAATCTCTTTTGGGGGGGCCTTAATTATAGAAAGCCCGGCTCGTTGCCCTGCAATAGCTTTATTTTCCGGCCTTTTAAAAATCTGAATTGATTTGATTTTTCTCTGAATCTTTATTGGCATAATTTCAATAGTATCACCAACCTTAATTATACCCCTATGAACTGTACCCGTAATAATTGTCCCAACTCCTTTTATTTGAAATGCGTGGTCTATTGGCATCTTAAAATTCCCTGATATATCCCGCTCAGGTACTTTTATTATGTTTAATAGTTCCTTTTTTAATTCATTTATACCTTTCTTTGTTTTTGCTGATATTGGAATGATCGGTGCATTTGAAAATATTGTATTTTTCAAAATTCTCTTAATTTCATTAATTCTAGAACTAACTACTGAATCAGAAACTAAATCTATTTTATTTAACGCAATGACAATGTTTTTTACATTGAAACTTTCAAGGATTAATAAGTGCTCTCCTGTTTGAATTTTAGGTCCTTCATCAGCTGCAATTACGACTATTGCACCGTCAATTATGTTTGAAGCTGCAACAACACTCCTAATTAAATCAGCATGTCCTGGAGCATCAACAAGCGTTATTAAATATTTGTTATCCAAAATAAATGACGTTATACCAATATCTATTGAAATCCCTCTCTCTTGAGCTTGTCTATGTTTATCTAATCCAGCCGTTGAAATTATTTCACTTAATACTCTTGCTAATGCTGTTTTCCCGTGGTCAATATGCCCAAGTAATCCTATATTAATTGGTATTAATTTTTCAATTTCTATCATATCATTTTTCTCTTTTAATTCATCTAATACACAATTATTTCAAATAATTAAAATGTTTTTTATTTAAATAAATAATATTTTTTTTTAGACATTTTATAGACATCCTAATATTGCATTTGTAATAAATAAGACAATTAAAAACACGTGGTTAATTAAAATGACCGCTGATTTTACATTTAATAAAAATAGTAAAGTAGGAAGAGAAACCCGGGAATTTTTTCAAGAGTTTTTAAAGATTGATACTACAAATCCACCAGGAAATGAAATAAATAAAGCTCTTTTTTTACAAAAAAAATTTGATAAAGAAGGAATAAATAGCGAAATAATTGAATCTGATAAAAACCGGGGAAATTTTATCCTTAAAATTCGCGGCACCAGCGAAAATGCACCTTCACTATTATTATTAAGCCACCTTGACGTCGTCCCAGCTCGACCGGATGAATGGAAATATCCGCCATTTAGTGGCCATTTTGATGGTAAATTCATTTGGGGTCGGGGTGCTATAGACTGCGCCAATATTACGATCTCAGAATCTATGGGCTTAATTCAAGCACTAAGAGATGGATTTAAACCAAAAGGCGATATCATTCTCGCAGCCACAGCTGACGAGGAACTTGGCGGAAAATTTGGTGTAATGTGGCTATTAAAAAATTATCCTGAAAAAATTAAAGCTGATTTTGTTCTTAACGAAGGAATTGGAGTCAAACTCCCTATTGGAAAAAAACCTCAGTATTTAATACAACACGCAGAAAAAGGGACTTTTTGGACAAGAATTTCCTATAAAGGAATCCCAGCTCATGCATCAGTACCCGATTTGGGCGATAATTCTATTCTAAAAATAACTGAAATAATCATGAAAATTCAAAAATATAAAGTCCCGCCTAAAATTACACCTGCTTTTATGGACACAATTAAAAATATAAAATTTAATTGGTTTGCTAAAAAACTACTAGGTAATAAACACACTATTGGACTCGCACTTTTTTTACTCAAGCATTGGATGCCTGAATTAGCTTCAATAATAAAAGCAATTACTAGAATGACTATTGCACCTACTATGTTAAATGCCGGCTCTAAAGAAAACATAATACCCGAAAAAACAGACCTCGTTTTAGATATTAGGACTCTGCCTGGCCAAGATAGAAAATATTTAAATTTCCATTTAAAAAAAGCATTGGGAGTTAATTTATTTGAAAAAATTATTTTTAAACCAATACTAGACGAACCAGGTACCAGAACACCTCCTGGAGACTTCTTATATCAAAAAATTGCTGAAATAATGGACGAAATTGATCCAGGCGCAAAATTAGTCCCCTTACTTGTCCCCGGAAATAGCGATTCAAAAGATTTTAGATACATTGGAATTCCAGTATATGGATTTAGTCCAATGCAAGAAGACCCGGAAATGCCTATTCAAGAGGCACTCACATTAGCACACGGTATAAATGAACGAATATCCGAAAAAAACTTACTATTAGCTACAGAATTCGTTTACCGACTAGTAAAAAAATTTTAAATTGTTTTTAAAATAAATATTAAACCGAATAAAAAATGAATCAACAAAATAATTCAACGGAACCATTAGAAATAAAAAAGAAAAACGTAATCTTCCTGTTGAGTAAAAAATATAAAAATAATAAAAATAAACTGGCTAATTCCAAAAGTTCTTTCTTTTTGACTGTTTCTAATAATATTAAACTTTGCTCATATATTATTGATTTTGAACTGAATAAACTAAAAAATAAGAATGAATTTATTGATCTCCCCCTAAATAACGCTAAATATTTAAAAAAACTATATTTTAAAATAGTTAAGATGTTCGATCTAGAAAATATCAATCTCAGCTCCTGCAAATTGACCGCTTTTAGCCGATATTTATTCAATTATTTTTATATTGACCATCTTTTATTACAAAATGAAAATTACGATTATTTAATTACATCTGTTCATTTGGCACAATTTGCAGAATTCGATGAAATACCTAATTACAAATTTGTCACTAAATTTCATAAAAATTGGATGAAAAATTTGAAAATTTCTAAGAAATTTCAAATAAATGAAATTAACTTTTCTCCTCTATATGGTAAATCAAATATAATCGGAACAATTAGTATCTCAATCGGGTGTATTATTATCTTATTATCAATTTTCGCATTAACTGATTTTTGGGGCATAATTTTCGGAATATTTGCAATTATAATTGGTATATTATGGTTTTTTCCAATATGATACCATGTTAAAATTAGTTTTAATTTTATTATTTTTGAGCGGAAATTTAAAGATAAAAAAGAATTTATGCCATTATATAAAGAATTTTAAAAAATCGGATTTTTAAATTATAAATGTAGTTTAATTCATAAAAGTAAATAAGTTAAAAATGAGAGAATACGCATATTCAAGTCGAAAAAAATTAAATGATAGAAAATAGTAAATAATTATAGATTTAATCTTTTTTTATAATCTTTAACGATTTTTTCAAGTTTATCAGCGCGTTCTTTCTCTTGCTCGGCACGTAATCGTTCTTGTTCAGCTCGTTCCTCTGCTAATTCGCTCCTGGTCTTATATAATTTATTTGTCTTTGGCTCTAACAATGCCAATGTATAATTGGAAGTCCCACTCTCATGATATGTAGATAATTTTAGCAAACCGATGTTAAATGGGAGCAATGGACTCGTTTTGACGATATTGTTTTCAATTAAATTATGGTCGTCATCGAATAATTCACCATTAATAGTTATTTCATTATATTTATCGTCAACAAGTAAATGAACTCTTAAAAATGGTGGCTTATACATAGAAATAGAGAAATCATGAGTACTAAATATAATATAGACCGGAATCTTCAATTCATGACATAAATCCTTGGTATAACCAAGATCCTTTAGATAAGTACTTTTAGATAAAATATTAATAGCCAATGATGGGACTTTATTATCAAATTTAGAGGAATTGAAGGAGGATAAGGTATAACTTAGTTTAAAATTTATGAAATAGGATAGATCAAATTGAACATCGACCTTATCACCTTTTACAAAAAAATAATGGTGGAGGTCCATCATAGCTCTATCATTAGGAAAATTAGTGGTCAAAATATCATAGATTCGCATGATGCCAAGGGAGTGAGGTTCGCTCTCTCGGCGACCAAGGCGTGGTGCGTTTATTTCAGGGTATTCTGGAGGTGCAGCGTGTCTGGTACTAACAAAATTTCCATATTTCTTTTTAAGGTATTCGATTTCCTTATTAAATACATCATCCACCATTTTTTAAAACACAAAATCAAATTATTAACATATATTATTTAAAGTTCAAACATTATAAATATAACTAAAAAATTCAAATTTTAAATAAATATAGCTGTTATTTTGCAAAGAATATGGGAGTTGGATAATAAAAATTATAGGAAAATTATTGGAGAATCAAATATAATCGGTGGTAAAGAAAGAATAGACCAATAAAAATAAAAAACAAGCTAAAAAAAGAAAAAAATCTGTTTAAGTGAAAATAGAAAAAAAATCTCGAAATAATTTCAATAATAAATGAAAGATTTTTAAGTATTTCATAAAAAAATAAAAAAATATGGAAAAAAGCCAATATAGTATCTCGAAATATAAAGAAGTCCAATTCAATTTACCCGAATATTTAAGGATGCAGGCAAAAGTCGATGAATTTGCATTTGATTTATTTGATGTAATTAAAAAGAAATTTATAGAGTAAATAGAAAAAGTGGGGAATTTTAAATAAAATATAATGGGTGTAATATAATTTAAATGTTAAATATTATGATTTAAGTTGAAAATAGAGATTTTAATAGAAATATTAAATAGGACAATTAATAAATTTAATAAAAGAAATGGTAAATTAAAACAAGGTATAAAGTATAGCGATAAAGGGATGAGATATGTAATAAAAAGATTTTAAATAAAAAGAAAAATTATTTTTTGGGTTTTGAGATTCCAGCGATTAATTTTCCGATGTGGTTAATGTTTTCTTTTTGAGTGAATGAGTCGAGGATTCTGGAGATAATGGTTTTATGAGAGTAATATTTAATGCATTGAGGTATATTATAATAATTTTTGTATTTGTAATATGTAGGAACAAGGTCTTTTATAGACGTAGAGATAGCCACAAGTCCGTAAGTTTTAAGGCGGGAATTGCGTCTGACGCATTTATGGGGGTTAGCGTTCACGATTTCAGTATCCTCACTTTATTCGGGGTCTTTTCAAGGGCATACGCCGGTGCCTGTTGGAATCTTACAGAATTAGCATTTTGGTGTGCGGTTAATGGTAAGTACAATTTTTATAGTTTTATTTTAGAGAAATATAGACTAGAATCCATAATATAGGCAGTGGAGCAAATAAATATACAAATTTTGCACCCAATATTTTTTAAGGGTCTAAGAAATATATTTTACAAACTAAAAACTACTTTATTTAATGCCAATTATAATATGAAAATCAAGTCATGATTTTTTGAGTTTAGCAAGATATTAGGGTAGTTAATTTAGAGCAATTTATTGACGGGTATAAATTTAAAGTTATTGAAATCGGTTCAATTGATTGTATAAATGTTTTTCAGAATAATTTTACAAAATATTGAATAATTCAAGTGAATTTTTAAATATAAAGAGTGTATTTAAAGTTAAAATTAAATATTTCTATTTATTTTCAAATAAAAGTTTAGTGAAATGAGATATTTTTGCTTACATTTTTCTTATTAATGATAATTTTAATTCAAAATGATTTGGAACATAATCTAAAAAGAAAATGGACATTTAATTTAAATTTGAGAATTTTTAATCATAAAAATTGTTTAATAACTAGTCATATAATCTTTTATATTATAGATATAATTAAATAATTAATTTAATGATAGTTTTGGTTAATAGACAATTATGTATAGATCCCCTTTTAATTAATGTTATAACTATCAATAAATATTTTAATAATAATCATAATAATGAATCTATTAAGTTAAATCAATATAATTCATAGATTTAAGAAGTGGAACAAAAAATGCTTAATAATATCAAGATTGTGTATAGTGGATTAGATAATGCAGGTAAAACAACAATAATCAAATTTTTAGAATCAAGGCAATATGGACTAAATGAGTTGAAGCCCACACAGGGTATTGAAAGAGTTGAAATTCAATTAAGTATGGACACACAAATAACTCAATGGGATATGGGTGGGCAGAAGAAATTTCGTGATGAATATTTACAGAGGGAGAGAGATTTTCACGATACAGACTTATTATTTTTCGTAATAGATTTAAGTGACGAGCGAATAGACGAAGCCATTGATTATCTTAGTTCGATATTACAAATAATTGAAAAAGTCAACCAAAATCCATTAATTGTTGTATTACTCCACAAAAAAGATTTGATCCAAGAAATCAGCCAATTAAACGATCTAGTTGAAAAGATTAAAGACAAAATCAATTCTATAAAGAAGAATTTTCAAGTTAGATTCTTTAAAACTTCAATATACGATGAACTATCACTTTTAAATTCGTTTTCTATTGGGCTTGCCACTATTTCAAGAAAAGCAAGAGAATTAAATATGGAACTTTCAAAGATGGCGAATAAAGTTTATGCCGATGCTATTCTTTTAATAGAAAAAAACGGGTTTATCATTGGTGAATACAGCAAAGATGAGATGTCTGATCATATAGTTAAATCAATATATAGTTATTTAGCTCTTTCATTTATCGATATTATTGAAAGTAACGATGAAGCCGCACCGAATAGAATGATCTTAGATTGGAATGAAAAAGGATATGCTTTAATGGAATCCGTATCTTTAAATAACAAACCATATTATTTCATTAAATATTCAAAATCCTCCGAAAAAATAATCCGGAAATTTGTATTGAGATCAATTCTTACTTCTTCAGAGGCCGTTACAAATATTATTAAAAATTATTTTTGAAAGGAAAAAATTTAGAAAAAATCTAATTTAACCAATCTTCTTAAAATTCTTTTTTTAATAAATTATTTTTAAAAAAGAGTGAAAATAATATTATAAAAAAAAGTGATTTAAATGTCTGTTATAAAA
>Ga0164318_10003316_pt1 | contig 15225 bp, 13 predicted proteins | sample GuaBasSedimGuay9_FD_113734 | JGI IMG/M metagenome (GOLD analysis project Ga0164318, IMG submission 113734) | Subseafloor sediment microbial communities from Guaymas Basin, Gulf of California, Mexico - Guay9, Core 4571-4, 0-3 cm | ecosystem: Environmental > Aquatic > Marine > Hydrothermal vents...
AAATCGCTTCTTTCAAACCCGAGTTTTTTAAAAAAGGAGAGCACATCCGTAGAATCCCATAGAACAGACGAATAGATATGCTTAATCCCATTATCTTTATATATATAACAAATTTTTTTGCCAAGCTTCAATCCAATGCCCCGCCCCATAAAATCCGGGTGGACACCAATTGCCATTATCCAGGCGCTCTTTTTAATCCCGAATCCTGCCAAAAGGACTGTGCTGATCATATATCCCACCACTTCCCCGTTAATTTGTGCCACCAGGCTTGATTTGTCCGCACCTTCAGATATCTGCTGCTCAATTATTTTTACAAAATCAACTTGTGCATCTTCTTCTGAGATTGCCCTTCTTATAGTTTGAATTGCCTCAGCATCATTTAGCGAGATTTCTCTTATATTGACTGTGTCTTCCAAAAAATCCTCCATTGTTATTCTACTTTTATGATCTTCACAGTATGACCAACCCAGTTTGGCGGAAGATAAATTCTGCCGCTGTTACCACTGGATTTTACTTCTTTTTCAATCATCTCTTCACCATAGACTTCAAACTTTACCTTGGCTTGAGATACAGATTGATTTTCTCTGCTTTTTTCTTTTTTCTCTTTATCTGCCATATAACATCCTATTTTTTACAAAAAAATATTTGGTGCTGATTCTTTTACTCTATCTCACTTTTTTTTGTGTAAAGCACTTTATATTGATCAGGATTTTCTTTGATACATTCAACGCATCCTGCTTCTATCTCAGGCCTGAACGGTTCAAGTTTGACTGTAAAACTAAGTTCTTCATACAGTTTTACAAGCTCTGTCAATTTGGGATCATCATAAACCCCTCGTTTTTCCCATCCCTTTATCCGGGCTTCTAAAGTATCCATTTAAGCCCCCTGAGGTTAGCAACCATATAGCTTCATTCTATCCATTTTATAGCCAGATTATATCTTTTTAAAAATATTTTCAATAAGATAATATCATTTTTTTACACTCGTTGCTGATAATAAAAAAGGGCAGGGGAAAAATAATATTTCCGCCTGCCCTCTATTCTAATCTTTGATTAAAATAATCATTTTAAATCAAAGGTTTATATACCGCACTTTTCATTATAACATACCGCATGGCAAGGTCTCCTGCAACGACAGAAGTCAATCTTAAAAAGATCAGGAAGCCATTGGTATCTCCACCCCACATGATCAGGGTTAGAATCAACGGCAGGACAACTCCAAGCCCTAACACACCAATTAAGGATATTTTTGAATACTCCCCGGTTATCAGTGATGTAATGGACTCTTTTCCGATCTCATTGCTGTGATAAGTTCCCCAGACATAGAGCAGAATGCAAAGAAAATAGACAAAGAAAAATACCTCTGCCCATACTTCCATTCCTGATGCAAGCGCCGCAGAACCTGAGACAGCAAACATGAACTGCAGAATCTGGTGACCGATCCATACCCCGGAAATAACGGACAATGGCAGGACCATTGTTGAACTCCAGGCAGGAAGGGCACGGATCACATTCATTGTGGCAAATCCATGGGAAATAATTAAAAGGCATAAAATTCCCATGATGCAGTTAAACACAATATTAAAACCGCCTGCCGTCACAATCTGTAAAAACCCCAAAGCAGCAAAAATCCCAATGATCCATATACCCCTGGATAACTCGGATGTATTTGGCTTCATGATCATTCGCCAGGCTCTCAACGGCATGCCAAGATAAAGCACATGAATGACACCGCCAAGAATCAGGGTAATCAGCCAGCCCAGAATAAGCCCTGCTTTATATTCATAAAAAAGTGACACAAAATAAAGACCTGCGCCGATTTCAGAGAAAAAGAAGGCCAGCCACAGGAAAATACCTTTGTCATCAATCCATTCCCGCTGACGGGTGGGCCGTATCATCCATTCATAGGGTTTAACCCCACTGCCGTCAGAAGGAAACATAATTTGTTCAAGCTCATTTCTCTTTTCCATAATTGTTCAATCCTCCCTTTAGCCTTTGTAAATTTTAACAGCAACAGACGTTTCAATATTTCCGGTGATGGGGTCATAGTGCCTCAGGTAGGAGGGGAGCAGTTTGCAGAAATTACTTCCCTTACCCTTGGCAATAGGTCTTTTGTCTGCCCATAAACCACCTTGTCCGCAAACGCCAAGAACTTTTGGATGCTGCGCTTCCATTGTCTTTACAATACCTTTTTCCTTGGTTCCATATTTATTTTCCATCCAGATAATATCACCGTCTTTGAATCCTTTTTGATCTGCCAGACCTTTATTTAATGTAATTGTAAACGTATAAGGGCTCATCTGGCTGACTTCATCAATTAAAGGATTTTGAAATGTTGAGTTATTTGTGTGGAGAATATCACGATAAGAAAAAGCCAGAAGATCATATTCATCGTCAAGTTCTTTATGAGATGTCGGCCAGAACCAATTCGCCAGAGGGCCATATTGATCCATATCCATTTCAATTTCAAACCCGGTATCTTTCATGATTTTTTCAGCAGCTCTTCTGTCATGGATCAGAAATTCCATATAAACCGGGCATCTTGTCTTCATATTCCATCGCCAATAGACATCTTCAATGGGTTTATGCCAAGTTGCAAATCCCTGTTCCTGAATTTTTTCTTTATCATCCCCATAAACCCATGTGAGAATTCTTTCACCAATTTCCTTCCAGTTCAGGACTTCGCCGGGTTTAAGTTTAAGCTTTTCATCTGTAATGCTGTAATAATCGTTAAGAAGTTCATTATATTTATCTAGAACACCCACACGATTGGCAACATCCAGGTAAACGTCCATAAAGTCTCGCGATTCACCAATAGGAGGCGCTACGGGTTTTTGCAGATGAACATACCAGTCTTCATAGGAGGGGCTTCCATTAAAGAAAAAACTGTCAATTTCTGAAGACCAGGTATCTTTTTCAAGATAAGAGGTATCCGGAAGGATGATATCACCAATGGCCTGGTCCGTCTCATTAACCCATATATCCATCAGCACAACAAAGCAGTCTTTAAAATTATCCAGGGCAACATCCCAGTCAGACTGACTGATAAGAAAGTTCACTGCTATTCCGAAAATCATTTCCGGCTGAACTTTTTCAACACCGAATTTTTCCTGGATATAATTTTTTTCTTTCACATATGGGATATGAGAAAGAGTAGAATGGGACCAGAACTCAACACACCCTGAATTACTGCAGGGATAGCTGGGTTCATGGACCGGCCATGGATCATGTGAATAAAATACCGAAGGAACAATAACGCCGTCTTTACCGACTTTGGGCATACGTTCGTATTGACCGCCGGGGTATCTTCTCCTGATGGAAGGCCAGCCCATTGTACCGCCGGGCACATCTTCAGCACCCACCAACTGGCTGATAAGATCGATGGCAGCCACCTGATGGATTCCATTTGAATGGCCCTGGGCACCACGGAATGTCACAGAGGATACCGGTCGGTAAGGAAATGTCTGTCCCTCTATTGTAATGGTGGATCCAATCTGGGCATTATCCACCCACCCTTTTGCAACTTCAAGAATGGTTCCCACGGGAACCGTACTTATGTTAGAGGCCCATTCCGGGGTAAATTGCTTTAAATGTTCTTTTAATGCCATAAAGCAGGGACGACATTTTTCACCATTATATTCATAGTCGCCTTCAAGGGAAAAATCTTCAAATGCTATGGATTCATCATCAAATACTTTTATCTTTTTTGCTTTATTATCAAAAACAAGAGGCTTATCCGTTTTTTCATCCCGGACAAAAGTACCGTCTTCCCGTATCAGATAAACAAAATTTGTTTTTGCTCTAAGATAAAGATCGTCGATCTCTCCCCGGGTATTAAGGATGTAGTTTGCTATGGCAAGTCCGACGGCAGTGTCGGTTCCAGGAAGAAGAGCAACCCATTGTGTCGCCTTACCTCCGGCAAAGTTACCCATGGGATCAAAAACGATTTCTTTTATTCCGCGTCTCACACCATCAGCTCTCAGTCTTGCATTGATCATGGCTGAATGTCCGGAACCGGTTCCTTTACTTGACCCCCATTTAAGAACATACTTTGTGTATCGCCAGTCCGGTGCGATGGACCATGCCCCATGGATCAACCCCCCCAGCATATGGGCCGCATTACCGCAGTGCAGACTGCCGCCGCCAATGATAAAGTTACCATTATTTGGTATGCCGAAAGCCTTTGCATAGAAATAAAGATGGTTATGAGGACCATCACTGGCTCGCATGGTCTGGTTTGTGAAAAGAATTTTATTGGGGTTATCCTCCATGATTTTCTTCATCTTGGTGGAAACAATCTCAAGTGCTTCATCCCATTCAATTTCTTTCCATTTAGGATCAACGCCAAAACCCTTTTCCGGATTGGTCCGTAAAAGAGGCTTTTTGATACGATTGGGATCATGGTAGTACATCAATCCTGCGATGCCCTTACCACAAAGTCCGCCTTCTGTACCCCCCATTGTACTTTCTGCAATACCTTCAACTTTTACCGGCACACCGTTCACCACCCGAACCCGTGCAGCACAGCCGCAATAGCATACGCCACAGGTGGTATTTACCCATTTATCTTCCCAAATTTCATCTGTTTTATAGGTCATATCTCCCCCTGTGTTTAATCAATATAATAGACTGCCGGTTCAGTACCGAATTCCGGCCGAAGCTGTTTACCCTTTTTCTCCATGATCAGACGGCTGATTTCACTGTCTGGATCACTGAGATCGCCAAAGACCCTTGCGCCGACAGGGCAGGCAATTACGCATGCAGGTGTCGCTTCTTCATCCTTCCCAGGTGTAAGACCTCTTTTAAGTCCGTCATCAACCCTTTCCGCACAGAAGTTGCATTTAATAACCGTCCCCACTTTCATCGGATAAAGCTTTTCCCCAAGAAGTTCATACTCGGTTTTACCCTGGCCCGGGAAATACTCCCTGTCTTTTACTTTCTGGTCATAATAGGTTCTCTGCTGGTACGGGCAGCTCACAAGACAAGCCCTGCAGCCGACGCATTTATCATCATCAACCACGACAATACCATCTTCCCTGATATAGGTTGCTCCGGTGGGACATGCTTCTACGCAGGCCGCATCAGTGCAATGATTACAAAGAACCGGATAGATCAGCTTGCTGGATGTCGGGAATTTCCCGGTTTCTCCAATGAGCACCCTGTTAAAAAATACTCCAGGAGGAAGAAAATGTTCCTCTTTACATGCGATGGTGCAGCCCCAGCAAGCGATACACCTTTTTACGTCGATTACCATTCCCCATCTTGGCATAACAGCTCCTTTATTAATATTAAAGTTATCCCCTTATTGATCTTTACAAATCAAACAATTTTACCTCTTCAAACCCTCTTTTTGCGCACACAATATTGGCTGAAAGTTTTTTACCTGAAAAATAGTCCTGTAATGCTTCACAACACGGTTCAATATCCAGCAACCCTGACATTCTGGCAAAAGCACCGGCAATGACTGTATTGGGTATGGCCAGGCCGATTTCTTCCAAAGCAATTTTGTTGGCGTCTATGATTCCCAGTTTTTTAAGATTTTTATGGGAAACATTTACTGTAACATCCGAATCATTCAACAACATCATGCCACCCGGCAATAAGCCTTTAAACACTGCCTCGGAGTTTCTCTGACTGGGATCAAGCACTACAAGGATATCCGGATTATAGATCTGTGTTTTTTCCCTGACAGGTTTATCTGAGAATCTGCCGAAAGCCGTAACAGGTGCCCCTCTTCTTTCAAATCCAAACATGGGAAAACTGGCACCGAATTGTCCGGTTCTGGCAAAAGCATTGGCAAGAATTTTGGATGTGGTCACAACACCCTGCCCCCCCCTACCATGAAATCTGACTTCACTCATTTTATGTCTCCTTGTTTAATCTTCTACAGAAGCTGGCAGCTGACATTCTCCATCCAGGACACTCAACCCGCCCAACATACAAAATTCGTAATCGATATCGTCCTGAAGAATCTGATGGTCCTCTTCCGTCAGGTGAGCAAACTTTTTTATCAACTCAGTATACGTTTTTACAGGTTTGGGCTTTTTAACGGTTTTGGTCATTCTGATTTTGCCGTTTTCTGCTTCCCATAAAGGGAAGTAGTTTGTCTTTACAGCCCTTCGGCAGACTTCAATGCTGTTTTCAGGCGCATAGCCCCAACCTGTCGGACAGGGAGCAAAAACATGAAGGAAGGCAAAGCCCCTTTCTTTGGCTTTTTTTGCTTTCTTTAATTTCTTGGCAAGATCATCCAGGTCACTCAGTGTTGCTGTGGCAGTATAGGGAATCTTGTGCATAGCCATTTTAAGGGCCAGATTCATTCTTCTTAAGTTCTTTCCCTTGGACGCCTTTCCAAAAGGAGTGGTGGTGGTTGTCGCGCCAAAGGGTGTGGTACCGCTTTTCTGGATACCGGTATTCATGTATCCTTCATTGTCATAGCAGATATAGATAAAGGGTTCATTTCTCTCAGCTGCTCCGGATAAATTTCCAAACCCGATATCTGCGGCTGTTCCATCCCCGTTGAAACATACCACTGTATTATCGATTCCTGCTTTTCTGTAATATCTGGCAAGGCCTGTGGCATTTGCCGCTGCTCCGGTCATCAATGTCCCGAAATACGATAAGGTATGCCAGGACTGATTATTCTGACCAAGGAGTACAGGAGCGGAGCAGGATGGAGTACCTGTAATTACAATATCATTTCCCAATACCTGGGGAATAAACCGTATCAAAAGCTCAAGACTGCAACCCGGGCAGAACGCCACCCCTTTTGAGAAGGGATCCGCATATTTGAGGTGATCCAGAACTTTTGTCAGTTTGCCTTTCTTTTTTTGTGTCATCTTAAAGCCCTCCCCGTTTTTCAGAATCAGGTTTTTTGGAATCAGGTTCCTGGGCTTCAGGATATGAAACCCATGTGACTTCACGAACATCTTTGCCCGCGGCAAGATCACAAGTTGTATCAATCATTGTCTCAACATTGGCAATTGTGATATCCGTATTTGCAATACCATCAATAAAACTGATTATTTTTGAACCGTCAAGCTGGGTTTCAAAGGCTTTCAACTCAGTATAAATCGGACCGCCTTTGAATCCAAAGCAAAGACTTCTGTCCACCACACCAATGGCTTTTTTTCCTTTCAGTGCTTTAACCATTGCTTCACTCGGGAAAGGTCTGTACATTCGCATCTTTAAAAGACCAACCTTGATACCGGCCTCTCTTTTTTTATCAATAACCGTTTTAATGGTTCCGCACATGGAGCCTGAACCCACCAGAACCACGTCGGCATCATCCATTCGATATTCCTCAATCAAGCCGCCGTAACTGCGGCCGAAAATTTCCTGAAACTCATTATCTATCTGCTTAAATTTTGCTTTAGATCTCTCCATGGCAGACACATGTTTGTACCGAAGCTCAAGATATCCATCAAGAATTCCATGGGAACCACATCCCAGTTTGCTGCCGGGAGTCAATTTTGTTCTTTCGGGCTGCTCATTTAAAACAGATAAAAATTTATCCACATCTTCCTGAAAGGGTACATCAACGCCTTCGGACAGATACGACAGGTAGAATCCGTCATAATGAACCATGACCGGCACCTGGATATCGTAATCCTCAGCCAGGCGATAGGCCTGGAGAACCAGGTCAAGCACTTCCTGACAATCTTCAGCGATAAGAAAAATCCATCCGGCATCCCTTGTGGAAATCATGTCCTGCTGCCCGGAAGATACGGCAATGATCCCGGGTGTCTCGCGGTTGACATTCACCATGACCACTGGCGCCCTGGCGCCGGCCGTTGCAAGAACCGCATCATACATAAAAACAAGTCCCCATGAAGACGTAGCCGTAAACACTCTTCCCCCGGCAAGAGAGGCGGCCATAACAGCATTCATGGCTGAGTTTTCGCCCTCAACAGTAATCAGCTCGCAATCCATTTCTCCATTTGCATGAAATTTGGAAATCTGCTCAATTATTTCTGTCTGAGGTGTAATCGGGTAGGCTGCTACCACATCCGGGCGGGCAAGCTTTGCAGCAATTGCAGCTGCAGCATTTCCGGTTATAACCTTAATCTGTGACCTATCTTTAGCTTTTGTATTCATTTTTTAAAATCCCCCTCCGGCTTCATGGAAATTGCTTTTGTGGGACATTCCTTGGCACAGATCCCGCACCCTTTACAAAAATCCAGATCAGGAGAAAAATGTGAATTCTCAACCATCTCCATCACCTGTATTGGACAATAAATCGCACAAAACCCACAGAATATGCACGTGTCCTTATCAACGACCGGTCGTTTGCTTCGCCAATCCCCGGTATCAGAACACATCAGGGGATCATTTGCATCTGACCACGGTCCTTCATGCTTAAAATATTTATTTGACGACATACACCCCGCTCCTCCTTAGAAAAATAAGATGACCCTTTATGAAATATAGTTCTATAATCGTATCTATTTCATAGCTACTACATAGCGATAGCCTAATTGCATTGTCAAGTAAAAAATTATTTTTTAATTAAAAAAAATATCAAAATTAAACAATAAGAAGTGATAGTTATAGGATTTATGCGGGTTTCAAAATATTCCAAATAGTTGATTGGTCAACTATTATTACAAATAAAACTTCACAGAGGGTAAGCTTATAAAGAAGAAAGGATTATTTTTCGGATACGAAAATCTTTTTAACGTCTTGACGTCGAAGTTCCTCAGAACCTTTTTCAATTTTTTTAATGGTAGAGCCCACACCTTCCGATGTTTTTCTAAGGCCCGGTGCAAGAGCCTTGTTTAAAGCTTTTTCAGCATCGCTCACCTGATTGATAAAGAACAAAAATTCTCCCTGGCGATTTTTATAGGCAGATCTTACCAGGGTTTCATAGGTATCACCGCCGGCATTCAACAAAAGGGTATAATGATTTGCCATTATTTCTAGGAGCCTGTTATATTTTCCGGTAACCTTTGGCTTCAGGTTTGCCTGCTTAGCAAGATATTGTGTGTCTGTTTTTCTTCCTTCATCCTTGGCATCCTCTGCTTCATTCAGGGCCTTTTTCCTGCTCAGAAGCCAGTTGTCCATGAACTCTTTTCTCTGTTTCTTATACTTGGAAAAATCCTGGAAATAAAAAATAAAGATAAACGGAATAAAAATCATCCATGCGCTCAGTTTAGGTTTAACCAGCACAAGACCGGCAAGCCTTGCCGCAAACTTTTTTTCCTGCTCAAGAATGACAGGTTTATTATCCACCGGATTATCCATTATCGGTTCCTTAAATATTCATTGCTATAAAACATACCGCCACCCTATCCATAGAATAAAAAAGCAGGATAATATGCCGGCAAAAAAAGACTTGGTTAAACCATAATCATCTCTTTTTGAATGTTTGAAAGAATCCGTCAAATAATACTCACCATCATAGGAGCCCACATCATCCGCGTACATATAAGCGGCAGAATCAATACCGCGCTCCTCAACGACATGGGCAATCTGTTTATAAACCGGTATATTGTTCTCAATATAGGGGCCGACAACCCAGCCAAAAATCCAGATAAGAAAAAAATAAAATCCGAGTTTTCCCCACGCCTTTGCTCTGGAGGTGTTCATTGCTGCATCCGACATCACCAAATCTCCTTTTAGAAATGATAGTACAGAATTCCTGCACCCGGGACAAGACAAAACCCTGTATCGGGTGCAGGAAAGGATGGCGTTAAACCTTATATAGTTGCAGTAAGTCCTGGAAATACCACATAAAACATAATATATGCCATCAGCAGTGTTAACACAAGGTTAAGACTCTGTCCAAAAGCATAAAGAATCAGTGGTTTGCCACCCTTAAAATGATGCTTGAGTTCACGAAAATTCGTAGCAAGGCCAATGCTCACAAAAGACATGGTAAAAAACCATTTCCTGAAAAGATCACTCATCCCCTTGATGGCACCTTTGTCAATCATTGCCCGGCCAAGCCCATCAGTTTCAGCATTGTATCCGGAATAAATCGCTGAGAAGACAAGAGATGCAATAATAAACCCGATCACAAATTTTGGAAACCTGAACCAGATTTCAGCAAAGCCGACTTTTGTACCGGTCTCTTCCACTTCAACTCTGGTGGTAAAATAAAGCGCCAGAAAGAATGCAATCACACCGATCAAAACGTTCTGGATCATTTTAATTGTCGCAGCAACATAAAGTGCCTTTTCTCCTAAGAATGCACCTGCAGCCGCGACAGCGCCGGAAGCATCAATAGTTCCACCCATCCATGCACCACCAAGGATCATCTGTTTATCAACAGGGAAGGTCGACTTGATCACTGCCGGCATGACAATCATCATAATTGCGGTAAATACCAGAGAGAGGCCGACGGCCAGCGTCAACTCTTCTTTTTTAGCGCGGCAGGCGGAAGCGGCTGCAATCGCTGCAGACACACCACAGACCGACATATCCGAGCAGATAACCGCATTTAGACGTTTGGAGGGCATTCCAACAATTTTCTGTCCGAACCAATAGGTAATCAACCATACAGTAGGAGTCACCACCCACGCGACAAAAATACCGGCTGTTCCGATGGTAATAATTTTTTCAAATAAAATTTTTGCCCCCAAAAGAACCAGACCTGTTTTAATATAATATTCGGTCTGAATAGCAGGTTTCGCCCATTTGGGTGTTCCAACGGTGTTACTGACCAGCATACCTAGAAAAATCGCCCAGGCCGCATATCCGATACCATAATGTTTCATGGTCACTTGATAGCTGAAAAACCAGGCCACAACCGTCATGCCATAAACAAAAATAAACGCAACGGCAAACTTTTGAAACGACTGACCCATAAATATCATGGGAATCCCGAATAAAAAGCAGAAAAATATCCCGAGGCCAATGAGATTAAAAATTTGATTATAGGGTTTAGCTTTTGTCTTTTTCTTTGCATTACCCGCAATCAGCTTTGCATCCCTCCATGTATTAATGGCATTTGTTGCTGTAGCATTAAGGGACTCATCCTTAAACCCGGAAGCTTCGGCAAGACTCTCTGCAACCTTGGCCTGTGCAAAGGCTGCAACTTCAACCGCCTTTTTCTTTTCATATTTGACTTTAGCTGCGTCAACCTTTGCCTGGACTTTTTCTTTGTCCATAAAAAATGCATCCAAAGGATTATTGGACCAACTATGGGTCTTATGGGTAAAGCTGGCCAGCCACTTGCCTGTAGACACTTTTCGTGCCTCTGCTTTCTTCTTGCCGTCTGATAACTTATACCAGGCAATGGTTTTTATGGCACTGGTTCTTTGTGCTGCCTCGCCATATTCGGCCTGGGCCTTATCAATGATGCCTTTCATATCCCCTGAATGGGGAAAATAGACAAGCATCCCTGCAACCAGGATAAAAAAACCAATCCAGATTGCCCACCAATCTTCCTTTTTCCACATTTCCGACCATTCCCACCTACCCTGGTCAACTACAATTCCGCTACCTTCCGCCATAACATCCCTCTCTTTTTTTATTATGGTTAATAAAAACAATACGGTTGTTTCATTTAAAATAAAAGCAATACTCGTGCCACAGCCTGATTTATCCCAACAACTTGATATTATACGATTTTAATATTTTAACTGTTAACTTGAGTTTACACATGCGAATACTTGAGGATTCAGTATCAGCAACATATCTTGCAATTTTTAGAAGAATTTTCTATCTTAAGCCTTGAAACATAAAATGGAGAAAATAAATGCTCTCACAAACGTTTACCCTGAGATTTAAATTCATCACGGGACTTGTGTTATTTGCCATGGCACTGGGTCTTTGCATTACGATTATTATATATTTTCACTTCAATTCTATAATGAAATCGGAGATCAGCCAGAGGTCAAGAATGCTTCTGGCCATGTCCAATGCAGTACAGGATTATGTAAAAACAGAGTTGAGGCCTGAAATGTTCAACACACTGCCCAAGGGCAAGTTTGTCCTTAAGGCCATGTCTTCCTCTTATATATCAAGACAGGTCATGACCCGGTTGAACATTCAGGACACTTCCCAATACCATTACAGACGTGTTTCCATTAAACCCCGGAACCTGAAATCAAGCCCCGATGATTTTGAATCCGGCTTGATCCGGATGTTTAATAAAAACAAAACCCTGAAAATATGGGAAGAGAATACTCGGGTTGAAAATGAAGCGTATCATCTGGTTGCGCGGCCTGTAACATTTTCCGAATCCTGCATGCAATGCCATGGAGATCCCAAAGACGCACCCAGAGAACTGATTAATATTTACGGCGATACCAATGGATTTCATTATACGGTGGGAGAAGTTGGCGCCGTTGTGGTTGCAGGCTTTCCCGTGGATATGATCAAAACCCCAGTCATGGATGTCACCCTCAACTACTTAAGCCTTTACCTTATAGGTATCATGTTGTTTGCAGGCCTCATCAGTCTTTTCTTTGACCGGCTTGTTATGAGAAACCTTCATGAACTTACCCGGATCTTTAAAACACGGTTTTCAGGCAGGCAGGAACAGGGCATTATTGACCGTCTTGGTCAAAAAGGTGAAATTGAAGGACTGATTGAGGGTGTTGACGAACTTGCCATTTGCCTGTCCGGTGCCAGAAATAAATTAGAGGATTATGCCCTGAACCTTGAAAAAAGGGTGGAGGAAAGAACCATAAGGCTTCATACCGAAGCTGAAAGACACCTTTCAGATGTTCACCTTTTTGTCAGCCTCCTTTCAGGATTCAGTAATTCGCAAAATACCATGCAGTTAATCACAGATGTACTTGAAAATGTAGGAAATCGCTTTAATGCGGACCAGGTCGTATATCATTGCACTGTTGTCTCAGATAATTTTTATTCCTGGAAAAAAGATCAAGTCATCTCAAAAATCAATAAAAAGATTAAAGATCTTTTATGGAAAGATGAAGTGCTTTTTGAAAAAAACAACTTATACATCCCTATAAAATCCCCCGAAAGTCATTGGGGAATTCTCTGCATTGCCTGGATTCACTCTCCCACACCCATGGATATTGATCCGGCCATCCTTTTAGCACTTGGTCAGCAAATGGCAATTCTTATTGAAAATATTCAAGCATTTTCAAATATCAGATTTCAAAATGATATGCTTCAATCTATTTTCGAAGGTATCTCCGATCCACTCATGTTAATTGATGCCGATTGTCATATTATTATTGCAAATAAAGGCAGCCGGCATATTCTGGTCGATTCCAACCGGAAAAATCAGGAAGAAAAACTCAAAAGTTTTCTCTGCCGGGAAAACTTCCCGGATAGGACCTGCGATATTCTGGAACAGGTAACCCAGCAGGGAAAATCCCTTAGTGAAGAGATTAAAACACCGGATAACCGCTACTTCAGCATTGATCTTTATCCACTGCCGCAGCAGGATCAAGTGGACCTGAGGATTGTTGTATATGCCAGGGATATTACCCCGGAAAAACAAATGATTGAAAAAATGCAGCAAACCGAACGATTAAGTGCCATTGGAAAGATGGCAGCAGGCATTGCCCATGAAATCAACAATCCTTTAGGCGTTATCCAATGTTATACAGACCTTGTAAAAGATAGTATAAACAATGAGGATATCCGTAATGATATTGATATCATCTCAAAGCATACTAAAAATGCTCAAAAAACAATTCAAAACCTGCTCAACCTCTCAAGGCCCAAGCAGGTTATTACAGGCAAATGCAGTATCAATATCGTGGTTTCAAATATCATAGACGTATTTCAAACCCAGGGTGCGTCAAAAGACATTTCCATATCTTCTGACCTGGAAGACCATCTGCCCGACATAAAATGTGACGCAGCAATCCTGGAACAAATTTTAACCAATCTCTGGCTGAATGCCTTTGATGCTATTAGTGAAACAGGTGGTCTTATTCATATATCCACCCGGTTATCATCTAAAAAACAAATTATCCTGTGCATTGAAGACAATGGTCCGGGCATACCCGAAGATGTAATGCCACAGATATTTGATCCTTTTTACACCACCAAGGAGGTGGGAAAAGGAACAGGTTTAGGACTTTCTGTGGTCTATGGATTCATCAATGAACTCGGGGGAAATATTGAGATACAAAGCGATAATACCACCCGGTTTTATATATCATTCCCAGTTACTTAAATATTAGATAGGGGACAAAAGCAAATGAAGCACTTTTCCATACTGGTAGTTGATGATGATAAGGATTTTTTGGAAGGTATCATCCGGAATCTAAAAAAAAAATTTACTCAAACGGATATTATTGGTGCTTCTTCCGGAAATGATGCACTTAATATTCTTCGTAAAAAAGAGGTCGGAATCATGCTGACAGACCTTCGAATGCCGGGAATGTCAGGTCACGAACTCCTGTTAAAAGGTCTTGAATTAAATCCCTATCTCAGTGTCATCATGATCACCGGATATGGAACGATTGAAAATGCTGTGGATGCTCTAAAGAAAGGTGCCTGGGACTTTATAACCAAACCTGTGGAAAGACAATCCTTGTATCATACGGTTGAAAAGGCATTGGAACATTATACCCTCGTCCGCGAAAACAGGCGGCTGCAAAGTATTATAAAGGCGTTAAATTCGGATCAGACAATTCCCTGGGAAAGTAAAATAATGAAACAGCTGACCGAAAAAATCACAGCCATCGCCGTTACCGATTATGCGGTCCTTGTTACCGGGGAATCGGGATGCGGCAAAGAGTATATTGCCAAAACCATTCACAACTCATCTAAAAGAAGTAACGCCTCCTGCCATACCCTGAACTGCCCTGCAATTCCGGAGCAACTGCTTGAAAGTGAGCTGTTCGGTCATGTGAAAGGTGCGTTTACTGGTGCAGAACGTAACCGAGATGGATTTTTTCTGGCAGCAGACAAAGGGACTCTTATTCTCGATGAAATAGGTGATATCAGCCCCTCCATTCAAGTCAAATTGCTTAAATTCTTACAGGACAAAGAGGTAAAACCTGTGGGAAGCAGTACCTCAAAAAAAACGGATGTCAGAATCATTGCCCTGACAAATCAAAATCTTGAACAAAAAATACTTGACGGCAGTTTCAGGCAGGACTTGTATTATAGACTAAATGTTTTGTCAGTAAAAGTTCCCCCCCTGAGAGAAAGAAAAGAAGATATTCCTTTATTGGTCAAAAAATTTATTCTAAAGACCTGCCAGGAAATGGATATGCCGCCCATGGAAATTAATCCCATGGCATTGAGTTTTCTTTCCAGGCAGCCATGGCCCGGAAATGTAAGAGAACTT
>Ga0164318_10003317_pt1 | contig 15222 bp, 13 predicted proteins | sample GuaBasSedimGuay9_FD_113734 | JGI IMG/M metagenome (GOLD analysis project Ga0164318, IMG submission 113734) | Subseafloor sediment microbial communities from Guaymas Basin, Gulf of California, Mexico - Guay9, Core 4571-4, 0-3 cm | ecosystem: Environmental > Aquatic > Marine > Hydrothermal vents...
ATAAACTTGATATCGGTGGCACTGGAAGGATTAGTGGGAATCTCTCCGCAGAAGAAATTTCTGTTGGTGGAACTCTTGAATCACTAAAGGTCAGTGCAACAAATGTCAGTATCGGTGGCAAAATAAGTGCAGAAAAAGGTATTAAGGCTGTAAAGGTAGAGATTGGTAAAAAGGGTAGAATCGTGGGACCTGTCGTCGCAGAACATGTAAGAATAAGAAAGGGTGCAAAAACGGAATTGATTTATGCATCAGAAATAATAGTAGAACGTAAAGCGGAGACAGGCGCACTTTACGGGAAACGAATAACGCTCGAAGACTGCACTGTTAATGGTGAAGTCCTCTATACAGAGAACTTAGAATCTAAAGGAAACGTAAAATTCAGAATCCCACCAAGAAAGGTCGATAACCTACCACAACCCCCCATAGAATAGCTATTATATGGTGCTGATGATGAGACGGACGAAGATAGATATCTATGCAGACATCTTAGAGGTGATAAAGAGGTATCCTGAGGGTTGTGGGATTACTCGTATCTCGTATGGCTCTGGGATGCCAAATGATAGAACTAGACGGTTCCTTAACCAACTAATAAACCATGGTCTGGTGAAACCTCGAACTGACGACCCAAGAAAATACATGATTACAAGTCGTGGTTTGGAGTTTCTTGATGCATACTATAAGCTTAGACAATATTTATAATAAATGAAATATAGTTAACTACAAATTACGTCTTATTCAATTTCAATTGAACAATCCCTGGAATAACTTGATAAAGGTGTAAAAATGAAATGGTTCATAGATGTCTATAATCGCATAATTCGGTTAACCGACGAAAGACTGAATCACATGGAAACTGATCATCCAGAGATGTATGGGCAAATTGCTAAAATACAAGAAACTTTATCTGCTCCAGATGTGATTGTTAGATCAAGAACTGATCCAAATGTTGAACTATTTTATCTTTATTGCACACATACTCCTGTTACCGAGAAATATATGTGTTGTAACCAAAGTATTAGTTAGTGCCATATTCATTATAACTGCATATTTTACAGATACTATAAAGAAAGGTGAGATATTGTGGGGAAAAAAATAAAGATTTGGTATGATAAAGAGGGAGATTATCTCGAAGTCCTCTTTGAACAGAAAAAAGGATACTTTAGAGAGACTGAGAACGATGCAGTAATGGAAAAAGTCGATGAAGAAGGAAATATTATTGGTTTTTCTATCTTAGGAGTAAGTACCCTGAAAAAGAAACCAATATCAATTGAACTCAAAAACCGTAAGGCTTAATGAAACATGTCATTTTTGGTATTAAATCGCGAGTATATATATGATATGAAATGAATTTAGTTATATGATCTATGTTGACTGAACTAATTGTTCATATAATATTTCTATTGCGGTCTTTTATAAAAAGTAAATAAAACCCAAATAAGAATTGCAATTAACAATGTTAAAGCCACTATAATTACATAGTCGATTACTGAAACTTCGGATAAAATATCATAATCATTCTTATTTAATGTATTTCTGCCAAAAAAATTATTTTTTGCGTTATTTAGATAAATTCCATAGTGGTTATCTGATAACTTATTGCCCACAATAATGTTACAACACGAATCGTGTAAATATATCCCATAATAATTATGATCTATACTATTATCCACGACAATATTACTGCTTGACGATCTTATGTAAATACCATAAAAGTTACTTGATATATTATTATTAGCGATATAATTGCCTCTTAAGGGGATTTGCCTCCAATTCATGATGCTGTTCAATAGTATTCTTTCAAAAAGATATTCATACAAACCTCTTTGATATATTCCAAATTTATTATTGATTAATGTATTATTAAAAACATAATTATACGAACCGCCTAAACCCACACCGTATTTATTATCTGAGACATTGTTGTTGAAGATATAGTTGTATGAACCACTCACGCTTATTCCAACATAGTTATTAAAAATTGTATTGTTAAAAATACTATTGTTATTTGATGCGGTCAGAGAAATTCCTACATGATTGTTATTAGAGATATTGTTGTCATAAACATTATTGTTTTCTGAGCAAGATAGACTCAAGCAAGTATCTCCAGTATTGTTAACTATTGTGTTACTTTCAATAGTGTTGCTGTCCGAATTAAACAAACCTATTATTTCAGGTCCTGTGTTATTTTCTACTAAATTATCTTTTATCAAGTTATTATACGATGATTCTAAATAAATAGAAATTACATTATGTGCTAATATATTGCCTATAATTGTATCATTATATGAGTTGACAAGATACAATCCGCACAAATTATTTTTTATTATACTGTTTTTTACAATAATGTTAGATGTATTAACCCATATTCCAGCTTTATCTCGTTCTTCCCAAGAAATACTTGCATAGCTTATTTCACTACGATCTATGTAAAGGTTTGCTCCATGATTCACTTTTATGTAATATCTATTTGTTTTGTTTAGTGTAGTTATTGTACTATTTATTACTGTTAGATTTCCTTTATTAAACACTTCAATCCAGAATTCACCATTGTAACTGAGGTTCAGCTTTATTGTTGCATTTTTAATGATTAGCACACCAGCGCTAGAGACTAGTATACTTCTATTAATAACTAAAATTTTGTTTTCAATTACTGTGAGGTTAGTAATGTTCCATATACTCGTTAACTTAATCTTATTAATAGACGTTCTATGTAGTAGTGTATCCGTTATAATGTCATTGTCAGAATGTATCTTATTATCTATTATTTTTGTAAAAGGTATCTTTTGATATATAATGGATATCTGATTCGTTGCTACTAACAAAATAAAAACGAAAAAAAGAAAGTAAATTGAAGCCTTCTTATTCATATTATCAACCTCATAATTCTTAATATATATGCTTTATCTCTGAATTATTGATTATTAGAATAAAATTCTAGTCTGTTAAAATAAGTTTAATAAGTAGGAAATCTTAAAAGGTTAGTGTGTATAAGGAACTTATGTAAACTGAGGTTAATACTATGGAACAAAATTCTGATGATGCTAAAAAAATAAGAGATTTGCTTTCAAGATTGTTCTATAATAGGCCTTTTGACCCTGGAGCTTCTGTGCCAGACCCACTTAATATTCTGGCTAATGATCTTTGGGGTAGGCCTTATAACCCAAGTACCGATCCTCCACCAAGAGATTTACTCGCCACATTCCTATATGGACGAAGATATGACCCTGTTACAATGCAAGATCCTATTGATTTACTTGAAGTTATGCTTAATACGCCGATGAGAAATTATATTCCGAATATGGATTATGTAACTAACAGATTAATTGGAATGCCGGAACTTCCTGTTAAGAGTGCTCCTAGACCAAGTAGATTGATGGCAAGCCCAATTGAAATTTTTAGAGAGGTGTTTGAGCGATTTAAGGCAACACGTACTTTGGACAAAGAATTACTAATGAAAGCACGGGAAAAACTCTTGATGAGCAAAAAGAATGAAGAACACTTGAAGAAAGGTGGAAAAACCGTTTAAATTTCTATTTTTGTATAAGAAAACTCTTTCTAATAAAGCGAAATTTAATTGCTATGTGAAGAATATATGTTTTTCAAACAATTATTGCACAACTTTAAATATCACATATAGACTATTTAGACAATAATTCACTCCTTGGATTTTTGGTGTATAGTTATGTCGGAAAAACTATCACCACGTATATTAATAACAATTATTTTCTTATCATTCGCAGGCCAACTTGCATGGGCTGTTGAAAATCAATATTACAATGTATTTATGTATAATGCAATTGCTCCGGTGCCCCTATATGTCTCGTACATGGTTGCTGCGAGTGCAGTAGTTGCAACGATTACGAGTATCCTTATTGGTGCATTAAGTGATGTTAAAGGGAAACGGAAAATTTTTCTGTTGATAGGTTATACATTCTGGGCCATCACAACGGCAATATTTCCATTTGCTGGAGTCCTTAAGCCAGTGATTGTTGCCGTCACAGTAGCAATTATTTTTGATTGTATTATGACATTCTTTGGTTCAACGGGTTATGATGCAACGTTCAATGCATATGTGACGGATGTTACTACACTTAGCAACCGTGGAAAGGCAGTGAGTATCGTACAGCTAATGTCTCTTGTCGCAACACTGATAACCTATGGTCTCTCAGGGTTTATTATAACAATGTTTGGGTACTTCTTTTTCTTTTACTTCGTCGGTGCATTAGTTGGTTTATTCGGCATCACTGGAGCACTTCTTGCACCAGAACCAGAGACACTAAAACCACTAAATATCTCAATCTGGGAGCATATAAGAAGTACATTCCGTAAAGACCAAATCAAGAATTACAAGGATTACTTTCTTGTACTGACCGGCGCAGGCTTATGGGGTATGGCTGTTAATGTCTTCTTTCCGTTTGTGATAATATACTTGCAACATTACATAAAGATAAGCTTAGAATTGGCTTCATTACTGATCTTTGTTGCAATTCTAGCCTCAATGATTGCTGCATATCCTATTGGAATGCTGATTGATAAGGTTGGTAGGAAAAAAATAGCTGTTGCAGCTGTCTTCTTAGAAAGTATCTCTTTGTTCCTCTTTGCACTAACAACAGACCTTCTTCTATTAACTATCACTGGAACAATGTGGGTCTTTTTTATGACAGTGTGGGGTATTGCTTCTGGTACGTGGATTAAAGACTTGTATCCCGAGGAGAAGCGAGGACAGTTCAGTGGGTATTTTATCCTGTTTACAGTTCTCTTCACAATGGTCCCTGGGCCATTAATTGGTGGCTGGTTAGCATCTGAATTCGGGATTCCAACAACGATTGGCGGTGAAGCTGGTTTTATTCCAACACCAATTATTTTCATGGCTGCTGCATTATTGATACTCTTAACTGTGTTACCATTGATTCCAGCAAAAGAATTGAAAGACAAAAAAGAGGTAGAAAGCGAGAGTGAATAATCACTCATTTTTTTCTTTTGACCAGATAGCAAGTGCTTTTTTGTTTGCAGCTCTTATTTTTTCTGGGTCAACTTTCCACTTTCTGTCGTATGTCATAAGACCATTGAGTTCCCCTTCTACGTCATAAAGTTGCGTGTAACAGAAACCACAATAATTACGTGCAGTTGCTATTGCTGTGACAATATCTAAATATTTCATAGCAAGTCTAAATGAATCAGGAACTTTAGCATATGCATATACTTCACGTTTCACGATTGGTTTTTGGCCTTCAATGCCCCATCCACCGAATTCACTAATAACTAGTGGCTGATGTTTGTATGCACCGGGAAGTGCAAAATCAAAGGAGTTCGGATCTACCGTTTCTGAATCTGACTCTTCCTCAGACGGCCACCATAAATCTTCAGATGACAATAGTATTTCTTTGTAAGCATTTCCCGTATGCATACTGAAAATATAGTCATGAACATCAAAGATGTCTGTTTTCACGTGTGTCCATCCACTAGTATCTACCACTGGTCTTGTCGGGTCGATCTTTTTTGTCTCATCGTAAACACTTTCCACAAATTCTTTTGCCTCTGCACTCTCCGAAGGCTCATCACGTTCATTTAATGGAACCCATGTAATAATGCTTGGATGGTTAAAATCTCTTAAGATAATATTCTTCCATTGTTCTAGAAATGTTTGCAAATTCTTTTTTGTTAGAGACATGCCCCAGTCAGCCATTTCTTCCCAGACGAGTATTCCCAGTGAATCTGCTACATAGAGATACCTAGGATCTGGGGGCTTTTGATGCGCTCTAACACCATTGAATCCAAGCTGTTGTACCGCTTGTAAGTCTTTCAGAAAGTCTGTGACACATTTAGGTGTGTATATCCCTTCAGGATAATATCCCTGATCAAGCACAAGTTCTAAGTAAATTGGTTTGTTATTTAACAGTATTTTGTCGCCTTTGATTCTTACTTCACGTATGCCAAAATAGCTTTTTACCTCATCCAAAACAGCGTTTTCTTTTTTTAGTGTTAGTGTAATATCGTACAAGTTTGGTTCATCTGGACTCCATAGATAGACATCATCTAGACTCTCCGTGGCTTCTAGCGTGTTATTCTTCACTTCAAATGAAAAATCGTTAACACGTGCGGCTCCATGTGTTATTGAAATATCTAGAGTAAGTGGTCCTGTAATATCACCTTTTATAAAAGCCTTAATGGATAAGGTGCCATCAAGTGTAGTTCTCAAGAAGAACTTATCTATATATGTTTTACCAGCTATTGGCTCTATCCAAACTGGTTGCCATATCCCTGTAACACGTGTGTATATTATGTCTTTGGGAGTTGTTCCATGTTCGGCTTGTTTTCCGCGAGGTTGATCAAGATGTCTGTCAATTACCTTTATTATGAGTTCATTTTGCTTACTGATAATACTTGATACATCAAATGAAAATGAATCATAACCACCAATATGTGAACCTACGAGTTTTCCATTTAACCAGATTTGTGTTTCGTAGTCAACTGCACCGAATTTCAATAACCATGTCTTATATTTATCTAAATCTTTACTAGACACTGTAAATGTTCGTCCATACCAAACTACATCATGCTCATCTTCTGTACCTATACCGCTTAATTCGCTTTGGTATGGATATGGAACTTTTATATCCATATCACTATGCTCAAAAATTTTAATTGATGCGATATCTGCTTTTTCATTGTCGAACTTGAATTTCCATACCCCTGTAAGATCAACGAATGGTGTCCGTCGAAAATCTGGCCTCGGATGATTGACGAGTATCATTTGGAAAAACACCTCACCGAATTAATAAATAATAGTTAAATGAGAAATATAATAGATTTACTTCATTTGTTTAGTGTTTGTCAAAAATAGGGAAAAGTAAAATACTTGGCACGAGATTATTATTTTTTATGAGGTGAAAATTTGCAGTTATGGTTCTTTACAGGTTTTAATTTCAGCTCTTTAATGGTATCGAAGATTCTTGATGACCTAAAGAATATGCTTCCAGAAGCTGAGTTCATGTTTGTAGGGGATCTTCCTATAATCACCGAAAATGGAAGGATTCCAAAACGAATTCGAGATGACCTTCAATCAGCTATGCTTATACCAGAGGAATTTGAGGACATCATTGCATATAGGAGGTGGATCATCGGGTATTATGTGATTAAGAAACTTGAACATGTAAAAACAATATATGGTATTCTCAAAGATCTTGGCTTTCCACTTGCAGGTAAAGAGACGATGGATGTTCACAAGACCTGCTTAATTATTTTCTTCTTGGATGCAGGAAAAGATAGATTGATAATTGCTAATGTGGCTGAGAAAGTCTCTGATAATGAAATTAAAGCATTTGCAAACACAATTAACGATGTGTTTAGATTTCGTCGGACGTATGAAGAACTTATTTTCACAGATTACGATTTTCTAGAAATTACAAAAGAACTATTTAAGGAAAACAAAAACATAAAAATTGCATTATCAAAGTTATCTGCTACTGATGTTGAATCTTTGATCAAGAAGGGAGAGGATCCTACAAATGCTAAATTGAGCACTCCATTAGAGAACATAAGAGAGTATAGTGTAGAGCTAATGCGCAAAAAATGGGATACTATTATAGTCGGTTATCAGGATTATGACGTATACTTTGTTATGAACAGAATAAACAAAAAGATTAGCATGGTTGCTTTAGACTTTCCTAAACGATTATACAAGGTCGTCAATGCGATAAATTGGTTTGCTGATATAGTCGAGCGAATAAAGAAAAAACATAGGTTAAAATATCAAGAAAAACTTGAATCATGATATTTTATAACATTGTTTATACAAAAATATAGTCATAATAAGTAATCATATATGAGTATGTGCTCAACGGTCTAACCATTTCACTCGTATATTCTGAAGTATTTGAGGAACGAATTATCTGATCCTATCTATATAGTGGAGTTTTTCCCACTACTTTTTGCATCTAATATGGCTTCAATAGCCCATGCAGCAGCATTTCCACAAACTTCGCCACACTTCCAAATATCTGGTCTGGATAGAAACCTCTGGAGTTCTTCAGGATCTCTTAGATTAAATGTTTCTCCGTATATCTTCTTATGTATCTCTCGGCAGAGATAGCTCCCATATGTGTCAATAAATTTCTTACCCACCTTAGCAGTTAATGCTGTTATTTGCGATACTACCTCTTGTGTTAGTTTATCACGATTAACTCCAAAAATAACGCCTATTGCTGCAGTAGCTCCAACAAGTCCACCACATGTTCCAAAGGTCATGTCTCCAGTTCCACCAGTTAATCCAATAAGTGCTTTAAAAATCTTCTCGTCATATATTTCTAATGTATCTGCTATAGCTGCAAAAGTTGAGTGAGCGCATCCCATGTATTTCGACTCGTATTCAGAAGCAAGCTTTTTTGCTTTTTCCATAAGTTGATATTTATCTGTCATAAAGCTGTTTAATTTCTTCTAAAAAATAAACTTTATTAATTGCGAAAAATTACAAAAATCTAAATTTGAACTCAATGTTTAAATAGAAATGATTAATTTCATATTTAACGAGAACTGAAATTCATGTTCTCGTTTTTGAATTCTTTGAGAGAGGGTTAAACATGGTTAGTTGGGTGGAAAGTCAAACTCTTGCGAAGAAAAGTGTACCTTTTGCTCTAAATTTGCTTCGTGAATTGTATCCAAAAATAAATTTTGATAGCATTGAAAGAAATGCAGAGAAGGGAATAGTGCCTGATTTTATAAAATGGCAAAATGATCCAGAGGAATGGAAGCGAGCCATGTCTGGGTTTATGTTTTATTCCTACTCAACTATCTTAATGAAGCAAATCGACGAATCGCTTGAAAAAATTGGTCATGATGAAAATGAAAAGAATAGCAAAGAGCTTATAGAAAAGACAGTTGATGCAATTACAGCATGGATAACCGCTATCCGATTACTTGGTGAAATCAATAGAACTGTTGATTGCAGCGTAGTGATGTCACAAGATATTATTAAGCTGGTAAAGTACAATACAATTATGAACTCAGACATAATAAGCAAAAGATTGGAATATGCAATTGCACACATTCTGTTGTCTGATATACAAAGGGAAAATCTTAAGAAAATAATATGTGCAATTTTTGCTGAATTAACCAATGAGATAACATATGGTGAGCGCTTAAACACAATTAAAAAATAAAGGGGTAGTTATCCAAGAATCTTCAAAGTTCTAGAGAGCATTTCACCTATAAGTTAGTATGTGGCAGATAACCAAAGGTTTGAATATTATAATGAAAGGTAAAATTAGAGAGTCTTAATGTTTGAAATTGCATCTGGTGGAACGTGTTTTACAAGATATATATTTCTTCCGCCTTTGTAAATGGGATATCCTGCTTTAATTACTTTTGAAGGATCTATCTCGAGAATAATAATCCTATCACCATGTTTCTTATGCCTACGTGCAACTAATATAGCGTCTTCGAGTGATGCTGATAAATGCACATATTGTCTTTTCATAGGAACAAGTCCTTTTAATTTAATGCTTTTAATATAGCGAGTCACAGTTCCATGGTACAGTACTGATGGGATTTCTTTTAAGCTTAATTTCTCATATTTTAAATCAACACCAATACTATGACCATAACTGGCTCTTATCATATTATTTTTAATTTCAAATCGTCCTTTTGGATCCATTTCCACAACAGCTAATATGTGCTGTTTTGTAATCCAGTCTAGTTTGGTTTTCTCTTTGATTTTCTTGACTAGTATATCGATATCAGCATAACCATCTTGCGTAAGTGATAAATCTAATACCTCTGGCTTATGTCTAAGGACTAACGATAATAGTTTACTTAATTGTTTTCTCAGACGACTCTCCAGAAAAAGCTTTGCTGGTTTATTGCAGTGAATTGGCTCTTCGGTAAACCTACCGCAAACTCTACACAAGTAAATATTGTTCGTCATAGTAAATCCATCCATACAGCATGCTGTTAAAGTTCTATACAGCTACTATTCTGTATCTTCTGATTTTTAGAAACTAATATTAAACTGTTTTTAGATATATTTCAATAAGATAACATAACAGCATGAATCTAAGAGGTCACGATGTTGGACATCCAAAGGATAAATGGAATTAAGGAGACTTTAGATAGTCTTAAACTCACGTTATATCCTCGTACAAATGATCAACTCATCATCATTGGTGCGAGTCGGGTTTTTCGTGCATCTAGATTTACTGTTGAATTCTTAGAACCATTTTGGATGGTTAAAGACTTTAATATTGCCTTAAAACTTGTTGCTAAGCATTTTAAAATGAGTGAAGATGAAGTTTTATCAACATTAGATGCTCTGTTACAAGATTTAATTCATTTAGTTAAGAATGAGTTGGATGCGGTAAAAAATAAGACAATTAAAGAATTTAACATGAACACAACACATTTGGATTATCCTGTTATGGCCGAAATCGCACTAACAGACCGTTGCAATAATCGATGTAAATTTTGTTTTTGGGGAGTTGGTGAAATCAGAAAACCCACCACTGAGCTAACCACAGAGCAAGTAAAAATGCTGATTAGAAAGGTGTGGTTCCAAGCTAAAGCTCCTAGTCTTCACTTTACTGGTGGAGAGCCAACTTTAAGACCCGATTTGCCGGAGTTGATTGCTTACGCGAGAAATATGGGTTTTCGCGTAATTTTACTTACTAATGGTAGATTGCTAAAAAGAAAGGAATTTGCTAAGCAACTAATAAACTCGGGATTAAATGGTGCACAGATCTCTCTAGAAGCAACAAATGCAAATCTTCACGATAAAATAGTTGGTGTGAGAGGGGCTTTTGAAGATACAGTACAAGGTATTCAAAACATGTTATCAATACCTGGTGTATATAAGAAATTCTGGGTACACACAAACACCACTATCAACAGATGGAATCTTGATGATGTTATTGAAATGCCCTATTTTCTAAAAGAGCTAGGATTAACGGCTTTTTCAATGAACATGGTTATATGGAGCGGTAATGCAACACACCATGAAGAATTGGGCGTATCCTATACGGAGATTGGTGATATTGTTATTGAAATAAAACGAAGAGCCAAAGAAGTCGGATTAAAATTTGATTGGTACTCACCAACTCCAGTTTGTCTATTTAATCCTACTGTGGAAGAGTTTGGCATTAAGGGCTGTGCTGCCGCTAATGGTTTGCTAAGCATTGATGCGCAAGGGTACATTGTCCCATGTTCATCTTTCCCAATGGAATATCGCCTGGGAAACTTGTTAGAAAAGGACTTTCAAGAAATCTGGTTTTCTGAAAGCGCTAAAAAATGGCGAGAGCGTCGTCACGAGTTTATACCAGAGCCTTGTAAAAATTGCAGAGATTTTGATGTTTGTGGAGGGGCATGTCCTCTGTATTGGATGAATAACCCCTACAAGGCGAAAGATTTGAAGATGATGGAAATCTTACGGCCAGAAAAATTTCTTGTTAAAAATGAATTTGTGGAGGATATAAAACTTGGGGATAAATAACAAGCAAAAAAGACAGTTAATTGTATTTTCACTTGGTTTGCTTTTACTTGGTACGCTCCTAATTGTTAATGTTCCGAGTACTGTAGCGATATCACAAGACCAGCTACAAGTAGAGTTAAATCAAGTTGATGCTGTTGTAGTTACAAATAAACAGGGATATGCAGCTGTTTCGTATTACATTTACTTAGAAGTTGTGGAAGGAACGTTGCACTACATTAACGTAGAGGCCACAGAAGGAATTACAAACTATTACGTAAATGCAACCGTAAACAATGAATCATATACTCATATAAGTACTTCATATAGCGAAGGCAAGCTTACAATAAACTTTGATGATGGCATTGAGGCACCTGCTAATGTTACAATATTTCTAAATTATGACTCAACAACTAGAATTGTTGGTGTGGCTAATGATACAGCATATCTGGTATGGTATCCAATAACATTTCCTGATAGCGGTGCATTGTATCATGCCCAGATTGTTTGGCAAAACATACCACTTGGTGAAAATGACTATAATCATACATCTCTGGGAGTGTATCAAAACTTCACAGATAGTATTGGTTTTACTGTTGGCTCATTAACTCTTGAGAATTGGGATTCATACATGCCTCTAGCATTTTTCATCAACGGAACACCTTACTTCAGTGTACTTTCAACAAAAAGTAATGTACCAGCTGATGCAAATATACCTGTTGAGTATGCAGTTAACAAATCGTTCTTTGAGATACCTGAAGAAGAGGAACCTTATACTCCACCAGAAGAGCCGCAAGAAGACACTTTAGAAGCGTTTATTTCATCTATATTGGCTGAAATTTTTGCACCAATTTCTATTCCAATTCTCGGGCCAATTCCTAGAGTATACATTATTATTCTGTTGATTTTGTTATTTAGTACATCTCTCGTTGTTATACGAAGTGAGCCAACAAAACGGTATTTTAGGAGAAGAAAGTTAGTAAATGAGCTTAAAAAACATGGTATCATAACTAGAGGCTCAGATTCAATAGAGTTCTTAGAGGCATTACTCTATGCTGTAAAGTCTGAAGGTTATCAAGAGTTGTTAAAGCATGGTGCAATACGACCAGAGGAACTAAGAGTTGATTACGATAGAGACCAAGTTCTTGAACCAGAAGATGTAAATCAGTTCCTGGTGGATAGATTAAAAACATTCTTCAGCGAGAAAATTGTAAATGAACTTTCTCAAGTAATTTCTCTCGATCCATGGCGTACACGACAAGTTCTCATAGAATTTGATCCTTACAAACTTGATATATTATACAAAAATCTCGATAAAGCAAAAATAATGCTCGTAAACAGATTTATTTCGCTTGATGAGTTATTGATGCACCCGTCACAGGTTAGTAAACTATGGCTGGAGTACAAGGAAACACTTCGATTTAGGGATACAATTCTGCCATATGAGCTGAGATCACTGGATATGGCAAAAATTAGACAAATTAAAGAGGCGTATGAAAACCCACAAATTCAAGAGATGCTAAGTGCAGGATTAATTTCTTGGGATGACTTACAGAAATACACGTTACCTCAATTACTTAATAAATGGACTAGATGGAAGAAAGAGACGTTATCCATAGAACTACAAAGATACGGCATTACAAGAATACCTGAAAACGCAACTGTAAAGGATTTACAGTTGGCACTTGAAAAAGCAAAGACACGTGAATTTCAATATCTCGTTCAGAATAATATCATAACGCCAGACGAAGTCTTCTACTATGGCTCAGAGGATTTGAAATATATGGCAGAGTATGCCTCAAGAACTGGAGTCAAAGATGCACCAACAATAATATTTGAGCGAGCTGTCCAAAGTGAAGGCGTGCCACAATTAGATCCTGTAGAGTATGCTGTCTTCAATCAAGAAATGGTATCCAAAATTGTGACAATGATTCTCATGTCTGCTGTCCGTAAAAGATTAATTGATGTTATTGAAGCAAGTGAAGCTGGATTTAGAGTTACTGTGTTAAGACACATTTGTGCTGTTTGTAAAAGGCCTGTGGGGAGAACAAACTTCCATATGTGTCTCACATGTGAGTCTGTTGGACATAAAGAACATCTTATCGACGAAACAGGCCATTGTAGAATCTGTGGTGATAAGGCAAAGATAGTTGAGATAAAGCCAACATACTATGAAAAATACCTTATGGATTTGGCTGAAGATGGATTCTTGTCAAAAGATGATCTTCAAAAAGTTCTCGATCTTATTGCAAAAAGAGTACAGAACCTCGTTTGGCGTGCTGATTGGAACAAAATTCGAGAACGTCATCAGTATTTCATCAATAGACAGTGGTATCATGTGTACCGTAGCCCAATGCCAACATACTATTACTACCACGGATACTATTATTACAATGACAGTATGAATTGGCTCTGGCTCTGGCTGTGGCTTCATGAACAACATGACAAATTTTATGAAGGTCTTAAGAGATTAATTCCAAAACCTGGGCAAATCAAACCCCCAAAGCTTCCTATAGAAATACCCGAGGAGTATCGAAAAGTCCCAGAACAGATGTATCGGCAAATTACTGAGTCGATGAAGCAGTTTCAGATCCCACGCTCGATGGTTGATTTCTTTGAAAAACTGAATAAACCAACTGATGAACTAATCTCTGGTCTGCAAAATGTTTTTGATGAGATTGCTAACCAATTGAACAACAAATTTAGAGAGTTTGCTGACAAAATAACTAACTATATACACAGCTGTGTTACACATGATGACTGCCATAGTGCTTGCCACTCTGCTTGCCACTCAAATTGTCACAGTGCTTGCCACTCTGCCTGTGTTTGGTCTGCCTGTCATTCTGCCTGTCATAGTGCTGGTGGTTGGGGTTAACTTATCACCAATTAATATTACTACTTTTTCTAGTTTAATTTCAAAATTGTGTGATTTATTGGTGTTTTCTCTATTTAGAGCACCACACACTCTAGTGACTCTTAATAAAAATACTTTGCGTCTCTCCTACTTACTGATAGTTGGTCACGGGCAATTGCACAAAAATAGTTCATATCTGAAGAGCCATCGTGTACATGTGCATGTTTGCATATATCAAAGAAAAAAATTATTATTTATGAGTAAAATGTGGTAAAAAGAATTAACAAATGATCTTCACCAAAATAAAGCATCTAACTTTAAATTTTATTCAGAATATACTGACGTATAAACTGTTATCTTTTTGGCTAAAGCAAATTCCTTAGCTTTATCTTCAATAAATGGTGTAACTATAATCAATTTTGGCTCTTTTCCAGTTATTTCTTTATAAAGTTCTGCTTTTCTAAGTAATGTAGCTACATCACTTTTTCTTACATGTGATTTTATTTCAATTAATGTATCTATTTTATTTATTATAGCAACATCAATGTCAATTATCGATGGAATATTAAATACAATACCTTTTTCGTCGTATGCTTCCCACTTTTTTATTTTTACATTAAATCTCTTTTCAAGAATGCCTCTAAGTGCATTTCTGAAAGTCTCTTCACTCATAATACCCCATCTTGCACCTAACGCGTTAACTGTTATTTTTAGTTCCATCATACCCTTGTTGAAGTCCTCGCGGAGCTTGATCATTTCGCGTTCATGCGCCTCAAATCGCTTGTTGAAGTCCTCGCGAAGCCGAGCAAGTTCCTCATGAAGCTTAGTGGTTTCCTTGCGAAGCTCAGCCATCTCCCGCTCATGGGCCTCGAACCGCTTATTGAAGTCCTCGCGAAGCCGAGCAAGTTCCTCA
>Ga0164318_10003319_pt1 | contig 15219 bp, 14 predicted proteins | sample GuaBasSedimGuay9_FD_113734 | JGI IMG/M metagenome (GOLD analysis project Ga0164318, IMG submission 113734) | Subseafloor sediment microbial communities from Guaymas Basin, Gulf of California, Mexico - Guay9, Core 4571-4, 0-3 cm | ecosystem: Environmental > Aquatic > Marine > Hydrothermal vents...
TCTCCATAATGCAGATGCCCGCAAACTTTACAACGCCATACAATCTGTTTCTGCATTCCCATGCGGGCGGCTTGTTCCACATCCTCTGCGGTTAAACGTGGTAATTCTTCCAACTTCGGCATAATTGGTTTGAAAGCACCCTTTAGCAGATATTTTATGATAACCGCCCGTTGTACTTGATTGGTTCCTTCGTATATCTGGAGCAAACGAATATCCCGAAGATATTTTTCCACCGGGAAGTATTTGGTATACCCATAGCCTCCTAAAATCTGTAAGGCGTCATTCGCAACTTCAAAAGCTGCCTCAGTGGACCAAAACTTGGTCATGGAAGCCCATAAGGTGGCGTCTCGACCTTGGTCTGCCTCCCAACAAGAGCGCCAGATCATCAGCCTGGTAGTTTCCACTTTTTGGTACATTTCCGCGAGCTTAAATTGGATCCCTTGAAACATTCCTATGGGTTGGCCAAATGCTTTTCGATTTAAGGCATACTGCATGGCAAATTCCATGGCAGAGCGAGCCGCTCCTACAGCAAAAGCTCCAATCATCGGTCGGGTTCCAGTAAAAGTTTTCATAGCTAGTTTAAAACCAGGCCCCCCTTCAGGCGCCAAAACATGATCGGCAGGGACTCGTACATTATCGAATTTCAATGCCACAGTATTTGAACATCGTTGACCCATTTTGGGTATATGATTCATCACAGAAACGCCTTCGGATTTGAGATCGACCAAAAATCCTGCGATTCCATTATGTCGGGCTTTTCTGTCAGTGGTGGCAAAAATCGAAGCATAACCACCGTTATCTTTGGCTGCCCCTCCGTTAGTTACCCAATATTTAGTGCCATTAAGAATATAATCTGAACCATCTTTTTCAGATTTGCATCGCATTCCCGCCACATCTGAGCCCATCCCTGTTTCGGAGGTAGCAAAACATGTTAATTTAAACTCCTTAAGGACTTGTGAGAGCACTTTTTCTTTGATATATTCGTTATCGCTAAGAATGATTGGTTCTTGACCTAAACCGTTATCAAAGATGGAAGTAGCCATTCCAGGACCGCATGAAGCAAATTCTTCCACAACTAAGGATTGGGTAATATTATCCAATTCTTCTCCTCCGTACTTTTTAGGCACGGATAGATTCATCAAACCGGCTTCCCATGCTCGTTTTAGCAAGTATACCGGCATAACATCTTTTTCATCGAAATACCAGGCAACGGGCAAAATCTCATTCTGGGCGAATTCTCGCGCCTTTTTTTGCCATTCCAACTGATTAGGTGTTAAAGTAAAGTCTACCATTTAATTTTCTCCTTCAAAATTACTTTTTTTTTTGTACCATGTATCAATTCTTTAAATTTTACATCCCGATTTACTTAGATTTTGCTGTTCAACAATTATAATTGTATTTATTTTAAGCTAAAATCGAAAAAGTACATTTGAATTACAAGTATTTATGAATTTTTGAAAAATGCTATCAATTATGTTATATCTCAGCACTATCCAAACCATTTTGATTATCAGGCATTTTATTACATACGTTTTAATCTCCATAATTATGTGGGGTATTTATAAACGCATTTATCATAAATATGGTGTTTTCCATGCACTTTTTGGATTGGCTTTTTGGAAAATTTCTGTAATTCATGCTAAAATTGAGAATTAACACCCTTTTTTCATTTAAGATGAGGAATTGCTTTAAAAACACAGTTTGGATCGCCTCGAGCATGACATTCTTTTTCTGAGACAATCCATTTTCTTACTGGATTTATTCGATCGAGAAATCCTTCCAAAAACCCGGTAATAAAATGACATGAAAATTCAGAATCATGAATACCACGACATTCGGGGCAAATTTTTAAGAAAACTTCCAAAAAATTTTGATTATCTTTATCTATATATTGGGTTTGGCTAATAGAAAAGTGATTAATTTCCTTTTCTACAATTTTTAAAAGCGGTTTTCCAAATTCATTTTCATTATTTCTTAATTTTTGTAGTTGCTTTTCAGGAACATTAGAGGCTCTTTCATGACCAATTTTTAAACCAATAAATCTGATGATATGCGGTTCGAATTTATTTTGAATATTTCGAATAACTTTGATTATATTTTGGGGGAAATCACGTGCGATATAAAACTCTGCAAAACGCGAATAGAAGATTTCGGCAATATCATTTGAAAACGGCACAAAAATACCGATATCGCCATTCCAATTATTTAATTTTTCAGAATATTTATCTATAAATTGCTGCGCAATATTTTTCAAAGTTTTTATAACAAAATCATCTTCTTTTTTATTTTCCACCACACCGACCGCGATTATGTTTTCCAGTGCGTGAATGATTATTTGATGATCTTTAGTTTCGAAAAATTGGATTTCTCCGATCTTCAACTCGTTGGTAAAAAGTGATATAGCTGAAATCATGCCAGAAAAGAGAGTTCCATCCATCTGGAGTTCCTTTTTAGTGAAAGGGTAACGAACTAGCAAGAAAGAAGTACCCTTTTGAATAATGAAGACTTCAAGTAGCATGATTTTTCACGGATTTAGTTATCTTCTCCCATGATAAATTTGGTAAAGCGAAACACCAAGAAGATGGCAAAGCTGAAAATTGTTAGACTAAGAATGAAGAGAACGTTCATAGTCGTTTTAAAGATTTCATATCCCTGATGAATCCAGAAAAATTCATCAAATACATCCATTCCTGCTGCAATAGTACCTAATCCAATACCGATCAGCAAAACTGGATATCCTTTGGATCGGAATACCGGGTTTTTCTTATTGGCATAGATTACCATGATAAAGATAAACAGAAATCCCAGTAAACTTAAAAATTCCAAGATTAAATCCAACTCATCTATGCTTGGAGCTGGAGTAATAATCGATAGGAAAATCATTATTCATCACCCTCCCAAACATCCATGCCATATTTAGCTACTTGAAGAATTCCGAACCCAATAGCAAATAAACCAATAAACGAAAAAATTGCATCTAAATAATCAAAAATTAGGTAAAGAATTGAATTTTCTCCGTTCACTTTTTTCATAGCAAGAGTATCAAGCAGATCAAACAATATATGGATTGCAAAAATTATAACACCTGAAAATATCAGTCCATATCCTTTTTTGGTTAATTTAGGATACTTTTTCTTAATAAATGCAAATTCTATCAAGGTAAATAGTGCTACAAGTGAAAAAATCAGTTCTATAATTACCGTAATTTTCTCATCTGCTGTGATTTCCCATTGAAATTGCATATTTTCACCAATTATTATTATAGGTTCACTTCGTAAATTAAAGTAAGTTTTTTATTCTATAATCATTCAGAATGAATATATTTCAATGTAAAATTCGTATCTAGGAAAAAACGAAAATGAAGATCCATCGAGTTATCACTTATGTTTTAATATTACTGTTTTTAGCCCCATTGAGTAATTTAATCCTTGTTTCAAATGGTAGCGCTTCCACCACCAGCGAACTTATTGATAATTACATCAACGAGCAAATATCCAAATCAATTATCCCAGGCATGGCTGTAGGTGTAATTCAAGAAGGAAAAATAGTTTACGCTGATGGAAATGGAAAAGCGGATAATGATAATACGCCTATAACCAACCAAAGTCTGTTTATGGTCGGAGAAATTTCACAAATACTTACTTCCATGGGGATATTAGCCCTGCAAGAAGATGGTCTATTGAATATCTCAAATCATGTGATAGACTATTTACATACATTTGGTCTTTCCAACTCGGAGTATGCCGCTCGTATTACAGTGGAAGATTGTTTACGACATCAATCGGGTTTATCCATTGATTCAGGAGACAATTCTGAGAAAAAAGATAAGATTTCAGATTTGATCTTGGGTTTAAAAGACGAAAAACCTATTGCTGCACCTGGAACCGTATTTGAATTTTCCAATGCAAACTATTGGATTTTAGGAGGAATTATCGAACAAATAACCAATCAAACCTTTCAAGATTTTATTACAACGCGTATTTTGCATCCTCTAGGAATGAATCAAACCTACTTTGACATTAAAGATGCTCGCAATAACCCTAATTTTGCTCATGGTTATCGAATTTGGTATGGAATGATGATTCCCTCACGAATTTCTCACGATACAGAAATTGCACCGGCAAACGGTGTGCTTACAAATATCGAGGATTTGTTAAAACTAATGTTAGCCCACTTGGATTATTCCAACAGCAACGTCACAAAAAATGTATTGCAGCCTGATTCATTCCAATTGCTTCATTCACTTTCCAACCCGTCTTCTTCCTCTTTAAATTCATCATGGGCAGTTGGTTGGTACAATTTTACGTTTAATGATGTTGAGTTTTTGGCACAATCGGGAGATTTCCAAGATTATCATATTGAAATTTTGCTAACACCTGAGGATATGGGTGGAATTGTGGTTTTAACCAATGTAAATAGCTTTTTCGGAAATCAAGTCTATTACCGCAATTTGGCTGATAGTATTTATAACATTTTAAATGACCAGCCACCATATTATCCTTTTCTGTCTCATGTCGTACTGTATATTTTGATTATGGCGGTAGTTATTTTCGTGATTGGGAGAAAAATCTGGAAATTTTTCGGAATCAAGCAGCAGATTGAGAAACAGATGGAAGAAAAACTGATTAGCAGCCAAAAACGCCAAGTAATTTGGGTGGATATCATAGTGCATTTAGTAATTATCGCGATTTTGATGCTTTTAATTCCATTCTTGTTCAGCCTTTTAATTGGATTGGAGAGTAGCGTTTATACCCTATTAAGTCAATTCCAACCTGATATGTTACTGCTATTAATTTTACTATCTTGCTTAGAATTAGCCAACTCCCTTTACATTTTGATTGTGTTCAGAAAAAAGTTATTTTAATTTTTTTTTAAGTCTAAATGCAAGGAAGAAAAAAAATAATACATTTAAGAATGAAACTCCGAATTTTTTCGGGCGATTTTTTTAACTTCACAAGCTAAATCAGCCCCACGTTGAAATGCTAACTTCAAATCCTCATCCGTGGGAGAACCTTGGAATTCCATTGGATCAATCATATCCCATTTCATTTTTTCAGTGAGTGTATCGAACTCCTTTTGAGCACCCCCAGACCATCCATAGGAACCGAAGCGGAACACTTTTTTATATTTTGCCTTCTTTTGAACGATATGGGTCAAGGCATCGCGCATAGGTGGATACATTTTATACTCATACGTGGGCATTCCAAACACTAATCCTGCGGATTCCCAAACAGATGCTAAAATGTAGGATATATGATCCTCTGGAACCCGAAAAACTTCTGTCAGAACACTCTCAGATGCAATACCTTGGAGAACCGATCTTAGCATTAGTTCGGTGTTTCCGTACATACTGCCCCAAATTACAGTAATTTTGGGCTCAGCATAATCGGTCATATAGGAGGCGTAATGTTTATAGCGCTCTACAATTCGCCCGGGATTTTTCCGCCAAATTAGTCCATGTGAAGGTGCGATAATTTTAATGAGAAGTGTTCCAACTGCTTCAATGGCTTTCGTTACAAAATTGGAATAAGGCCCCACGATATTTGCGTAGTATCGAAGCGATTCCCGTTCGTAAAACAGGTGATCTTCTTCAGATACTTGATCATCGAAAATACAACCTTTAAATGCTCCGAAAGATCCGAATGCATCACAAGGAAGCAGAGTTCCGGTAGATTCTTCATAGGTAGCCATGGTCTCTGGCCAGTGGACGTTGGGAATATCGAAAAATTTTAATTTCTTCCCATTTCCCAAATCCAGTTCATCTCCAGTCCCTACACCTTCTACCTTTTCCTCAAAGCCGTAAAACGCTTTCACCAGTGGAACGCCCTTTTTAGAAGTAATAATCTTGGTATTTTCACATAACTCATAAAAGGCTCTTAAATCTCCGGTGTGATCAGGCTCAAGATGATTTAAAATAATATAATCCACATCTTGAGGAGATATATTCAAAGATCGAAGCTCATCAAGCAGATAAGTCGAAGCTCCTGCCCAATCTCTGACTAGATCAACAATAGCAACTTTTTCACCTTTAATAAGGTAGGAATTAATTGTAACACCTTTCGGGATGGGCCAGATTCCTTCAAATAAATCATTGGAGGAGATACTGGCACCGATCCAGTATATTCCATCTGCAATTTGTACTGCTTTCATTTTTTTCACTTTTTTTAGTTAAATTGATAGAATTAGTTCAATTAAAGTAAATTGATTATAATGGCCGACGTTCGGGTATAGCTTCCGGTTCCTTTCCACTCTGATAAAATTCAGGGGTTAAATAAAGACCACAGTAGCAATGTCCGTATTCTTTCTGATCGGGGACGCAATAATCGCACGGACAAATTATATCTTTATCCAATTCCTTATCCCCATCCGCATCGCGACAAGGACAAGAGTAATAGCCGTACCTGTTGTAATTAGTGGTTAAACCATCGGCTAACATATCTAAAAATTCTTCATCACGATTCAAATGCCAGCCATTTTTTTTAGCCACCATTTCCATAAATTTGCGAGTTTGTTCTTTGGTTTTCATTTTTCCCACTTTATGTTAAACTTTATTATTTCTTCCCATTCTCTTTGGACGAAGCCTACCAGTGCTCGTTCGTCGTTAATCACTACAAAGGGAAAGGCAACTCTTCTCTGAAACTTCTCTTGGAGTTTAACTTTTAAGTCATTCTTTACTTCATATGGAATTTTATCCACATATACATAACGGAATTTTACTTGACGATCCCTTAAGAATTGCAACCCTCGTCTGCAGAAACCGCATGTTGATAGAGCATATACCGTGATATCTTGATGATCTACCTTTCCATTTTCTTCTACGAATGGTATTTCTGAACTCATATTTGAATTATGTAAGTGATTTTTAAATTATTTTGGGTATTAGGTTAAACACCTCAAACGTAATATCTTTATATTTTATAACATGATTAAAAGAAATTCGATTAGCAAATTCAATAATAAAAATAAATAAAGATATTTTAATTAAATGCCATATAAATTAAGCACAGAATAGATCATGCGCGTTGTTATCATTGGAAATGGAGTAGCAGGTCAAACAGTAGCAGAGGAAATACGTAAATCGGATCAGGATCGTCAGATTCATATATTCACTGAAGAATCATTTCCTTTTTACTCCAGAATATTTCTTCCGAATTTTATAACAGAAAAGCGCTCACTGGAAAAATTAATATTAAAAAAGCCTGAATGGTATGAAAAAAAAAACATTTTTCTTCATTTGAATTCGAAAGTGATTGAAATAAACTCTCGCGAGAAGGAAATTCGATTCCAAAAACACCTCTCTAATTCCGATGATACCGGCATAATGAGTTATGATAAGTTGGTTATTGCAACGGGAAGTAAACCCCGTAGACTACCTTTTGGAAATCCCAACGTAAAAGGAGTTTTCACCCTTCGTTGTATAGTAGATGCAGAACAAATCAAAGGATATATCCGCTCTCAAGATGTGAAAGAATTAATGATTCTGGGGGGAGGATTGCTCGGTATCGAATTGGGTTATAATCTAAGCGAACTCGGCTTAAAAATAATGATATGCGAAATTGCACCCTATTTATTACCCCGACAATTGGATTCCGGTACCGCAAAGCTTTTGAAGGAATATTTAGAACATAAGGGATTGCAGATTATATGTGGGGAGAAAGCCGAGAAAATCTTAGGAGAAGAACACGTCACCGGGGTAAAGTTCGAATCTGGTAACACAATTTCATGTCAAATGGTGCTTCAACAAATGGGGATAATTCCTAAAACCAAGTTAGCTGAAAACGCAGGACTGGAAGTTGAACGTGGGATTGTTGTTAATGATTTTATGCAAACCAGCGAAGAAGACATTTATGCTGCAGGGGACTGCATCCAATTTAACGGTTCAATTTGGGGAATTATCCCAGCATGTTTAGAACAAGCCAAAATTGCTGCAAAAAGTATAATTAATATTGAACAAGACCCATATCAGGGGACTTTTTGGAGTACTCGTTTGAAGGTAGCTGGATTAAACTTAAGCTGTTTTGGAAAACTCCTTTCAACTGAAAATCTTTCTGACGGCAAAATTATTATCGAAAATACGGATGCAGAGAAATTTATCAGTAAAAAAGTTCTTATAGAAGAAAAAAAATTGCAAGGTGGAATTATAATGGGTCCTTCGAATTCGATTTCAGGAAGTGATAGATTTTTTCTACAAAATTTAGGGCTAGAAATCGATGAAGAACAATTGAAAAAAGAACTTTTTTTAAAACGTTAACAAAAGCTTTATTTTTCCTCTGAATTTCCCCATTTTCGGAGGAAAAACAATACTATATTAATAAGATATAAATGGGAAAGATTAATAAGTAATTTAATTATTTAAACAATTTATAGTTGTTGTTGAATTTTATGTTTCCCGCAGATTTGAGCGAAATCTCCTCAGAAAAATTTCATCAATTATTACCCAAATTATTAGAATTTACAATGAAGAGCTTTCGAACCAAAAACCGGGAAGATTACCTACGAAGCATGCATGAATTACAAAGAATCGAAAACTATTTTTCTTCAAGGATCGAAAAAGCATTTCAAGATTATATCAACCCAGATTCAAATACTTCAGGAGAAGTGAAGATCAGTGCCATTCAGATATTAGAATATGAAACTCGGCTTTTTATCGATCAAATTAGGCTTTTTATGCGGACTAAGAGAAAAAGAAATAAATTCTTACAATATCCAATTCCAGCGACAATCCATTTTCTGTTTTATTTTTTGGAAAAGAAAAAGATTTTAGAAGAACTCTTAGATTACTATCTGCAGCAGCAAGAGATCGATTTTGTGGACCATATAAAATTTATCCGTTCCCAGATTCATGATGTTTATCATACAAATCAAGCGAAACTCCGGATGAAGCATAGTGAGCGATCACCTTGCGAAGTTAACAGTAAAAAAATCAAATATTAATTGATTGAATCACTTTATTCTTTTTGCTTATCACTATCAGTAATGGAATTACTATTTGATTCTTCTCTCAAATCAATGGTGCAATGAAAATATTGATGGCAAAGAGAGTCAAAATCTACATAAAAAGGACGAGGATGCTTCATTTTTTCCCTCGGTACATAATTTTGGTCGAGATCTTTGATAAATTTTAAAATTATAGGGCGAATAATTATCGGAGATTTAGCTGTAAAAAGAATCACCCAATAATCTTCCATCTTTGTGATTATTATATAACCACCTTCAATTTGAATGATTCTTGTGGTTGACCCGGTAATTTCCTTCATGATGGAGATGACTCCTGTGAGAGCCGCCGAGATTAACACTGCATCATTTTCTAAAAGATTCCCAGAAAGTTTATAGGCTAAAGGTAATCCGTTTGAATGAAGTATAAGCACACCAAACAAAGACCGTCTTACCTTTTCTTGATAATAATAAAGAAGCATGGACGCCCCTCCTACCAATCCCAATGAAATTGAAATATAAACATACCAACCAATTGGTTTGACAACCTGAACAATTTCAGGGAATACTTTTATTCCGGAGTAATATTCACTAATAATTTCCACTTGAAGTTGATAGGCACCGGGCTCAGCAGTTTTGGGAATATCTAAAGTTAAATCTACTTCTTGACTTACCTCTTCGATGGATTGATAATCCAATACACCGCTTTGATTATGTCCATCCATTGCAGTCACTTGAGTATTTATTTTTACTGTTCTGAGCAAGAATTTTTGAGTTTCATTGTCAAAAAGTTGGATCTTCCAATTTATTGATTTACCTGGATGGATGGTACTGCGTTCTTTTATAATCCTAATAGTGGTATCTCTTTTTTCCACATTTATTACAATTTCAGATTGATTTGAGATAAAATACTCATCTTGAACATTGATTATTGCGTTATATGCTCCCGCTGGCAGATTTAATTGATTAAGGTCTAATGAAACTTTATAAAAACCATTTTCAGTGTGGTTCATGGGAATGTCGAGATTTTCCAGATGGAGATGAACTTTGCATTCAGTAACTGCATTATGGTTATAATAATCTCGAGTTTGACAAATTATATTTAACATTTCAAAAGTTTTAACCCTATAATCGGTGGATAAAATCTCCATTTTTTGAAAAACGCTTAAAGGAACCTTAAGATATCCAAATTCATTATTTCCAAAATAAATTAACTCAATCTCAAGATATTCGCTAGAAGTACTAATGGGAATAGTAAAGAGAAAACTAACTCTGTTTTGAAAGCTACGATTATCTTGAAAAATTGGGGTATTTTGAGAAGAATCAGCATAAATATTTAAAGAAATATTTCCAACGGCTCTGCTGGTGGCATTTATTCGTATTTCATCCCCATTAGCGGAATAATCTGGAATATTTATGGTTTCCAGGTAATTTATACTGGTAAAAGAAAACATCGTAATGGGAAAGTTAGAAAAGACTATGTTGTTAGCAAGAATTTGAAAATCCACAATGTAGTTATCATTCCACGCCGCAAAATTGGAATAATCGGATTTCAACCCCTCAATGTAGATCTGATAATCTGTATAAGGATATGAATGGTTCTGCGGGTTTATAGTCAAATTCCATTTGAAAAAATTCCCTTCTTGAATTATTTTATAAGAGAGGGATTTTTCATCAATAAAAGTGGAATTCACAGAATAAGAAATGTTAACTGAAGCATTTGAATTAAAGGTCAAATTAACCAAATTTTCGAAAACTATTTTTTCAATAAAAGCCTTTCCCAAATTATTACCCACGCTTACAACAGGAATATTGTCAATTCTTAAGTCCACAGACTCAGGTGATACAAATTTCGTTACATTTAACTTTAAAGGTATATCATAATCTGCTATATTCCACGTTCCATCGTAATACCAAGTTTTCGATACATTCTCCCCAGATGGACTTCGGAAAAGTTTTTTGTAATTTTGACCTGATTGAGCTTCTATAATGAATATTAAATTATTATTTGGAAGATGAACATAATCATTCAATTGAAAATCATACCAACCTTCATAATTACCACTAAAAGCATATAATTGTCTGAAAATCAACTTTCCTGTTAGATTTTCTGTTCTAAGTTCAAAAATGAAATCTGTAGGGTTATTTTTCTTAGTTAAATAAAGTGAAATACCGGTTAAATCCATTTCTTCAGGAATATAAACCATCTGAGCATAACGCTGATTGTTCGGTAAGTAAGTTGAAATGTTTGTATTCGTTTCGGGTTTATAAATAGATTCGTTTCGGACTTGCACCACAAATTCGGATAAAACGAGAGAGTAATTTCCCGGAATTTCAATCAAAGCACTCTGCTGGTTGTGATACCATGAATCTTGCCTTGAAATTCTTTCTTGAACCGTAAAATTGAAGTTTAATTCATTTTCAAGAGTATAGTCCACCATAGGAACAATTAAGACATGATTTGAACTATTTTCATTTAAAGAATTAGAATAACCAGAACTGGAGATGAATATCTGGCTTGAAAAAGCAATGTAAAATAAAAATAGTACGTAGATCTGCACCCAATAGTTTTTTCTCATGAATTAATTATGCCCCGATTATGCTTTGAAAGTAAAGCCAATAATATTAATTAGCTCAAAAATTTTTAATATTTATGCCCTTTCTTCATCCATTATCTCAAATCACCGTTTTAATATGTTTTGTGGCGCTAATCTTTGTATTATTCTTCGATGAGCAGGATTACTTGACGTTTTCTGTGCTATTTTTAATGATATCTACCATAGTTACGTCGTTTGATATGGAAAATCCACCTACATTGGAAGATTATATTGGTGGAATCGATTGGCAAGTTATTCTTTTCTTGATTTCCATGTTTACAATTGTGGAGATTCTCAATGAAGCTCATATTTTTTATGCAATAGCACAATTTATCATAAAACGATTTCGCAAAAATATTAGAATAATGTTTTACATATTGTGCATTATATCTACTCTTTTAGCATCTATTCTTGAAGATCTATCTATTGCCATCATTTTTATTCCCATTATAATCCTTACATGTCAAGAATTAAAAACAAATCCTGCACCTTTTCTTTACGGTATGACAATTTGTATAAATTTAGCATCAACACTCACGCCATTTGGATCTGCAGAAAATATTATGATTGCTCATGAATTTCAGCTATCTTTTCGATTCTTTTTATTAAATTTCGGGATGTACTTCATTTTTACCATATTATTAACTTTAGTTTTGTTGGATTTCTTTGTTTTACGAAAATCAATTGATCAAAAATGGATCCCAAAAAGTGAAGAAATAGAAGAATTTAATGAACTACCCAAAAATATTTCTGAATTAACTCAAATGCAAGAAGAAAAAGAAAATTTTCCCGTTCACCTTTCCCCCCCGATTTCTTTAGAAGCTATAGAAGGCAATTTGAATGAAAAGGTGTTAAAGCGGAATTCCTTGATTAAAAATAGCGTTGGATTGGTAATTTTTATTATTCTTTTGTTATTTATCCCACAAATACATGTAGCAGGTTTGCTGAGTATGCTAATTTTTATTTTTCTTAATGTGCAAAAAGATAAAAAAGGAAAATTTCGTCCATCTCTATCAAAATACTTACGAAAAGTGGATTATAAATTAATTTATTTCTTTATGTGCCTTTTTATATTAGTATTCTTAATGGAATTCAATGGAACGGTTGCATTATTAGAAGATTTAATAGAGAAGCTAGTAGTAAATAACATTTTTCTTACTTCCTTAGTTGTATTATTTTTCTCATCTTTACTTTCGGGATTTCTAGATAATGCCCCTGTAACCATTATTTTTCTTCCCATAATTCGTATTCTTATCAGTGAAACTGGTTTTTCAGCTACACCAATTTTGATAGCTTTTGTTTTGGGAATAAACTTGGGAGGAAATTTCCTACCTCAAGGATCTGCCGCCGATATGATGACCTTAGAACTTTCCACCTACTACCATGTGGATGATGTAAATTATAAAAGGCTTGTAAAAATTGGAGGTTTATTTGCATTATTCCATATTCTATTGGGAATCGCATATCTTGCATTCATTATTTATGTATTCCCCAAGTTCTGATGAATATATAAATGATTGTTTTCCATACTCAATTGAAATCAATAAAAAAGTTATTTATGAGTTTAACAGTTCATTCAGATCTTTTTTATACAATTTCCCACCACATTCAAAATTACAACCATGTTCTTCATACTTTTCAATTTCAAAGTTTAAAGGAATTACATACTGCCGCAATGAGTCGATCACAAAATTCACCCGAATATCTTTTATTATAGGATCCTTGCGAAGGCATGTATCAACGAAATTATCAATTGTTCTGACATTTGGAGCCACTAATTCGATCATCAAATTAAAAATACCTGTCATTTTAAAGCAATTAATCACATAGGGGCATTTTTCAAATTTGTTCCATAATTCTTCAACATTTTTAGCAGAAATTTCGACCCGAGCTAATTTTAAGTCTAATTTCTTAAAATTGGCACCAATTGTTTCGGTTAAAAGGAATTTTCTCTTCAATTTAATAATACGTGCCCCAACCGCCGGTTGCGATTTGTGAACCTTTTCTGCAATAACCGAATGAGTTGTGTCAGGATTTTTTTGTAAGATCGATATTATTTCTTTGTCTGTTTCATCAATTTCTAAAATATCATCATATTTCATTATATTACCAATCCAAAATTCTAATGCTTTATAATTATACAATTTAGCAGATTAATATAACTCTAATCCTTTAAAATAGATATAATCAACCATAAATCTTTTATTTTTCATAAATATATAAGGTTGGATTCTTTTAAATTTCAAATTTTCACTTCTTGTCTTTTTCTTTGGAAAGCAAAGTTTCACAGTAAGGACATGTTGTAATTTTACAAGGATCATCGGGATTTTCAAAATTTTCAGACATGAAATCCACTGGAAGAATAAAGGGATGAGCATAACTTGTGATTAAATCCATTTGAATTTTTCTAACATATTCCTTATTTCTGAAATGTCTATCCAATATGGTATCCAATCTTTTTAGACTAGAACATGCCATGAACATCAAAACATTATATTCTCCGCTAGTTTTCAAGGCATTAATAATATAAGGGCAGACTTTAGAAAGAGCAAAAACATCTTCTGGGTTAGAGGTGGTTAGCTCAACTTTTACCAAATTTAATACTGAATTTACATCGGGATTAGAAAAATCCACACCAATTTGAGTGGCTAAAATCCCATTTTCATTTAATTTTTTAATTCTAGCTCCGATGGCAGGTTGGCTTCGATCCAACTTTTTAGCTATTTGAGAATGTGTAATAGATGGATCTTTTTGGAGCATATTAATGATGGCTTTATCGATATCATCTAATTTCGTAATGGTGCTCATAAAAGGAAAACTCACTTATGATTAATAAGTTACTTAACAATATATTTGAACTATACAATCTTATAAATGTATCGATCTTTATTTAGTTTTTTATACTTCCCGGTAATGTTTCAGATAAAATAAAGCAAAACGGGAAACAAAACTTACCAATTTGTAAAAATTAATCTTGATAAAGAAGTTTTAACATTTCCTAAACATTTTGCAAATTTGGGAATAATTAATATTTTATAGGTTATTAGCTCAAACTAAGAAATAATTTTTATTAAATCAACAGTACTTAAATTTTAATGGAATCACCTCCAATTTTAATCACTTAATCGCTCATTCAGGAAAAAATAACATGACGATAAATCAGGAACCATGGGTGGAGAAATATCGTCCACGACATTTAAGAGATGTGGTTGGTCAAACCGAAATTGTAAAGAGATTACAAGTATTTACTGGTCCTTCAGGGAAATCAATGCCACATTTGATGTTTGCGGGACCTGCTGGAACAGGTAAAACAACTTGTGCATTAGCGCTAATACGTGATATTTTTGGCTCAAAAATGAAGCGAAATTCCACTTATTTAGAATTGAATGCCAGTGATGCGAGAGGAATAGGTGTAATACGCACAGATGTGAAAGATTTTGCAAAAACTCAACCTCCTGAAGGAGTTCCCTTTAAAATATTAGTATTGGATGAAGCAGATTCGACCACACCAGATGCTCAACAAGCTTTGCGGCGAACCATGGAAAAATATACACAAAACTGCCGTTTTATCTTGATCTGTAATTATTCCAATAAGATCATTCTTCCCATTCAAAGCAGAACCAGCATGTTTAGATTTGCCCCACTCTCAAAAGAAGAGATAGTGGAAAGGGTTGAATATATCGCAAAA
>Ga0164318_10003320_pt1 | contig 15219 bp, 17 predicted proteins | sample GuaBasSedimGuay9_FD_113734 | JGI IMG/M metagenome (GOLD analysis project Ga0164318, IMG submission 113734) | Subseafloor sediment microbial communities from Guaymas Basin, Gulf of California, Mexico - Guay9, Core 4571-4, 0-3 cm | ecosystem: Environmental > Aquatic > Marine > Hydrothermal vents...
GATACTAGATCAATTATTGCAATCTTTAGTCTTATTAGCGGCATCCCCTGTTCATTTAGCAATGAACCTAAACCTCCGGCCTTACTGCAAACCTTTTGAAGTCGAATTTAAAGAAAACATTCAATATAAATGTATCTCGGCAAAATACCAATATTTTGACTAAAAAATGGCTTAATGAATACTAATAAAAGTATATGTATATATATGTTGTAGTACGTGCTTTCATATTACTAAATCTATTAAAAGTATTATTGTAAATACGTCGACAAGTAAAGACTAATCTTTATAGCTTAAATAAAGACAAAGGATAATAAAAGAAAGCCATCTATACAAGATATAACAGAATTTATCAGCCTCAGAAATTTATAACCGTACTATCTCAATTCTCGATATTTACCAATGATCTGCGGGGTATTCTATAGCCTAAAAAATCGCAATCTGTGTTTAATCCTCGTTTTCGTCGGTACTTAATTCATCTGTCTTAGTGTCTTTGGTGAATTTCCCCAAGCAAAATCTAGTTAATGATAGTGGTGGTACTTTCCCCTTCAGATAGTTCTAAAAAGCATTCCGCCCCCAAATAAAAAGCTCATTTGCCATCTTTTCTATCTCCTCATTAGAATATCTATCCTTTGCCGAGCCAAGTAAAAACTCAATCCAATCCTTAATTTAACCCTGAGACCAGTCCTCTAGATCTATAGTGAGACATAATTCTTCAAGTTTCTTGAATGCCTCAAATAATACCTCTAATATCGGGTCTTCTGAACCCTCCTCTGGACATGAGTATTTTACAGTTTTTATTCTCATATACTTGTTTACTGCCACAAAAAGTCGGGAAAGCGTAGCCTGATCAATAATAAGAAAGCCGGCAATCTCACCTTTATCAATATATTCCATTTTAATGTGCTTAAGCGAGTTAAAGAATAAGACCACGGTGTTTTTTCTCCTCTTCTCTTCGATCGTAAGAATGCGGTCTTCCGTATTGAGATCTCCCTGTTTCTTCTTGAATAAAATGGTAAGTGCATATTTATAATCTGCTTTCTCTCCCATTTCTATGTTCGCCCTTCTTAAAGTGCAGTTTTTAAGACAAAGTTTACTTACTGTCTTTTTTGGCTTAATATCTAACTATCCGAAAAATTAATGAACCAAAATTTTTATAAATTACATGCCATATTCTTCAATCCAGATATTCAAACCTATCTTGATAACTAAAAAGAAGCTATGCCGCCGTAGCTCAGTTGGTAGAGCGCCCGGCTGTTACGCTTAAAGAAGCTCGCAGAGACCGGGCGGTCAGCGGTTCGAGTCCGCTCGGCGGCGCTATTCTCTTATTTTTCCTAATTATAATTTTGAGAATCAAAGAGATTAGATTGATTTCTTACTCTATGAGGTATGTTGATAAAAATTTTAAGGGAACAGTATTTGATTGAAGTAAATTACTGAGATTACATTTTTTACGTGGATCATATTAAGCAGGAGATATCCAGATATTCCATTTGATTTTAAACTGATCTTCTTAGGAGTGCTTGGAAGGATTCTTCATTATGCCTTTGGAGGTTCTGGGATTTGAGTTCATGGCAAAGAGGGCCAATGCTGTATTGTAAACGATGCGGAAACTTGTTTGAAGAGTTATATGCTATACGAGGGAAGGGTTCTATTAAGTGTCCTCTATGCGGTTGGGATAAAATAGGTACATTAGATGAATTTATAAGCAACTTTAGAACTGAGCTAACTAGACGGATATTAAACTTAGAAAAATTTTTTGATTTGATTAACAAGAAGTTACAAGAAATCGACGAGCAAGCATATGCATTAGAGAATATACGAAGAAAAGGCATATTATGCAATTTGGAGCTAGAAAAAAAGGTATTTGAGCTTTATATCAAATTTGATGAGCTTATTAAGTTAGCAGACTTTTATTTTGATACTATAAATATAGAATACAGTAAGCTTCTTAAGCAACTTATAGATCCTGAAAATAATCGGATAAAAATTCTGGATCCGATATTAGCGCTAGATAAAATCAACAAAAAGACCATGAAAAGAATGACCCTTTTTAAAGGAATTTCCTCCGAGATATCGCAAAAAGTTCAGGAGTTACGATCAGAAATAGAACAGCTCAACTCAAAGTACATACTTTTACGAGAAATGATTTTTCAAACAGGAATAAAACCAGAGTTATTTGGGGAGGTTCTCTTTATAAGAAAGTATGATTGTGGTTACGTTGTTATCACGAAGAATCACTTTTTATATTTTGATTCTAAAGGTTCACCAAAAATTCTCGTAGAATTACTAAATATAGTCGATATTATGCCTACAAAGAGTCTTCTTCGTAAGGGAATAGATCTTATCCTTTTTGGAGATATGCGAAAGAAAATACCGATTCCAGAAACGGAAATTTCTGTGCTGAAAGGTACGATAAAGGAGGCGATTAGAAGAAAAAAGTCAAAAGTTGTCAATGTTACATTTCTTGGAGAGATTAATATACTTAAGCCAGACATAAGTAGGCTTATGAGCAAGATAGCTTCTATTAGAGAAAACTTAGCAAATCTCCTAGAGGGTCTCTATAAAAAAGTAGGTAGAAATAAAAGTGGTACAAATAATAGTACAGAACGAAAATTTGGTGAGCAGACCAACCAAATTCGGCTTCCAGAGTATCGATATATAAAGCCAGAAGTTACTATACAAACTTATGAAAAAGATATTTATGTAAAATTACTCGAGATTAGGACTCTCTTGGTAAAGTTAAAGGAAAAATTAGCTAATAATCCCTCTGCTATTAGCGAGAAATATTGGATTATGACAAAAAAAATAGATGAGCTTTTGCATATATTAAAAAATCCAATAGGAAGAAATATTAAGGTTATGGAATTGTTTGAATAATTTCCTGAAGAATCGCTAGTAATTTCTGACGAGAATCCTCCTTCGTTGCTACCATTCCAAATGTAGGCAAACCTATTTCTTCTTCGATTGTCGCTGGAGGTAATGCTGTTGGTAAATCTTGCTTATTTGCTATTGCCACATATCTTGCATATGGTGCAAGTTTCCTAATTTTTGGGAGTACTTCAATCTTAGTTTCTCTTATGTTCTCCTGAGTGCTATCTAATACAAGTATTACAATATCTGTAGCTTCACTAACGATATCCCATGTTTTTCGGTATCCCGGCTGCCCGGCTACGCTAAATAGAGAAATCCCAAAAGCACCTAATGAGAACTCTAATTTTTCAACATCAGCCAGTAGTGTAGGTTTATAATCACGTGTAATAATGCCTTTTGCAAGAAGATTTATCATCGTGGTTTTACCTACACCTCCAGAACCCACAAAAGTAATCTTTACAGGAATTCTTTTAATCTGCTTTTCTAGAAATTCCTCCAGTTTTTCCTGTTTTTCTGTATTGCTCAAGCTCTCAGGAGTTATATTGTCCCCAAAATGATCCTTTAGTATCTTCCAGACGCCTCTTAGAAAGCCCTCGATTTCTTCTTCTTTGTTAGTTCTATCTGCTAAGACAGATATTGTATAGTCCGGCTCAAGCATGATTCCAATTCTATACCTTCCAATGGTTATGTGTTCTAAGTTTTTAATCAGATGTTCTTTAACATCAAGGATTGTTCGCATAGCAGCAACATAACTTAGGTCAAAGCGGGCAAAATTTGTATAAAATAAAGGATTATCATAAAAATCATAAATTGAAACAGCTCTGATCATTTTTAACACCTTCATTTAAATTTCTAATCCGAAATTTCTCAAGGCCCCTAATTTTTTCTCATCCAAATTTGCATTCATGATGAGTGGTTGTATGTCAGGATCCATTGAATGTGCTACTGATAGACCATATGCGATCTCTCTAATAATGATCTCATTAGACTCCTCAGAGAGGAGATTGATTAGTACAGATGCAATTTTTCTGGCTTTATCAGGTCGTTCTTTTATTATATGTGTAAGTAGTCTTATAAACTCTATTAAAGGAGTTTCAACATACATATAATACTCCTCTGACGCGGATTCGTATCCACCAGTTTCTCTTTCTAACTCCTTTATTGTTCGTAGGAAAACGAAGATATCATCCACTCTGTCAGCCACGTGTTGCGGGTATCTAAGAGAGAGTAAACTAATATAGTTTATAGCCACTTTATAGATGTAAGGATCAACAAGTGCTTCTATTAGAATATTAAAGAGTTCCTCTTTATCTTCAATCCCATGACTTCGAAGGATCTCTCCTACAGCTCTTACGATAGAATCCTTTATACCCCAGTTAGTAGAGCGTCGCCAAAGGTCTACAAGAAGCCAAGAATTATTCCATAAAATATCGCCAAAAATCTTTGAAAGATCCTCTAGAATTTCTGCAGCTCGTGTTTTAACAAAATCGGATTCCTCAGGACGCCCCATAAGATCTATTAATGTTATGATAAAATCTTCAGCTAAGGCTCTATTTATTTTGACTAATGTGGGAATAAGGTTCAGAACTTCAGCTTTTATTTTTTCGCTGAGCTGGGTCTCTCTGATCAGATGAATGAAGGCTTCTGTAACGTCCCCAACGATATCAGAGATCATTAATGCTAGTCGGTATAAAGTGTTTGCTGTGGTAAGTCCTAGGTCTTCATCTTCTGTGGCATCAAACAAAATATCTGTAAGTTTGCGTGTTAAAGGAATTACATAATGAGCTGATGCCCATACGGGAATCGAAATTGCTTCGATAACATTCTTTCTTACAAAAAGATCGTCCTCGGTATCTAGAACCTCTAAGAAAATATCTGTTAACCGCATTTGTAATGATGCAAAATCCTTCCTACGTACTAATTTTGCTAGGGAGATTGCGGCATATAATCGGAACTTGGGATCCCTATGAGATAACAATATTGATGTGAGCTCGGTAAATAATTTCTCTACTAAGTCTTTGTATTTGGCGGGTATTGATAATGCAGAAAGTAATCTTACTGTTAACAAGTTATTTCGGATATCAAGCTTTGAGATAACCTCTTCCAGAAAACTCTTAATCACGAAGAAGTTTCTTTTACCGACTTTAGATAAGGTTTCTAATGCAGCTTCTTTTAGGCTCATATCAACGGTTTCGTCAAACAAAAGCTTTCTTAATATGTCCGAAAAATCCCTTATTGCAAACGGTAGATTCCAAGCAACATTTCCTAATAGATTTAAAGCTTTTATCTTTGCATCTATAGAATAATCTCCTTTTAGTATTTTGGCTAAAAGATCCTTTAATTTAAATATGGTTTCTGGAACGCTTTTTGTTGCTAGGATAAGGAGATCCAAGATCTCTGTAAGAATTTCCTGTTCTATGTATGGATATTTCTCTATAGTATCGAGTACATAGTCGATAATATTGCTTGATTTCTGAGGTATAATTAAGGTCAATTCCCCAAGTACACTCGTAAGCTGTTTTAAAATAGGCAATTCATCTGGGTCATTTGTAATAATTTGGCAAAGTTTATTAAACGTTCGAAGGACACCAATTAGTCCATGAGTAAGAACCGTATTATCAAAGCTGACAATTTTCCGCAATTCTTCCTCTCGCTCGTCTAAAGGTAGAGTTTTATCTAAAGCCTTTTGTAGAATTTCGTTTAATGATGACATTTTTTAATAACCTCGATAGCTATTGTTTTTGAATCCAGTAGTAATTCATCAGATATGTATGACTGATTAATTTATTTTAATTAATTATAAAAGATATATAGATATATAAAACATAAGCAATAGAAAAACATCGGGCGATGATGAAGGAGGTGATCGCGGATGTTGATGACGAGTCCTTTAAGTACAGAGCCGCAAGTTAAAATTTTTGAGGTGAAGATTCGATGATGCAAGCAATATTTATTATAGATTCCTCAGGGGTTCCTATTCATACATGGAAAAACAGAGACGCCCCAAAGGATCTTTTTAAAATGAAAGAGGAATCACTGATTTCTGGTTTTGTATCCGCACTAATTAATTTTGGTCAAGAGACTTTTGCGGCACCACAAAGAATAGACTTCAACGGGTATGCATTAACCTTCTATACAGTAAAATATAAGGAAGGATTATATTGGATTGCAGCGATCTCAGATAGCATTGATCCTAGAAATGCAACTGGTATAACTTTAAAGAAACTGGCAGATGAATTACGACCGCTAATAAGTGAGCTTCTTAAAGATTCAGGATTTGTTTATGATGAAAAAGGATTTGGTAAAAAGATTAACCAGAAAATTAATGAAATTCTGAAGAAACAGATTCGATTTCTACCAAATTTAAGATCAGAAACGCTAGATTCAGCACTATTATCTACAATATTCGGAACTATTTCGGCCTATTTCCTCTTACAACTCAACCAGTATATTAACGAAATCATGGGAATAAATGATGTATTTATAAGTTTTGGGATTTTTGCGATAATGATTGGAATTTCGGGAATAATCTCCGGATTTATTGCAGGAACGCCATTAGGTGGATTTCTAGGAGGATATCTTAGTCTATTTTTAGGATTAATTCTTTTTAACATAGAACAACCCTTGGAAAAATTGTTAGGTAATCTCTTAGTTGCTGGCATAACATATAATTTACTCGCGGGATTTACGGGATTTCTTATGGGATTCTTCTATCATAATAGAAAATTATTATTATTAAAGAGAAGAAAGGCGGAGGAAGAACTATTACCGGAAGAACCGATAGAGGAAGGAAAGGAGAAAATAAGTAAAGAGGAGCTAGATAGCTTATCTGATTTGGAGAATATGCTTGATAAAGGATGACGTGTAATACAAAAATAGCAACAATTATATTTTTAACATCTTTACATACGTGTTGTTAGTAGATTCAATAGCAACAGAATTAGGAGGATAGAAAATATGGCTGAAACTAGAACAGAGCGACCAAGAAGAATGACTAGGAGAAGACCGGCAAGAAGAATACAAAGAGTAAGAAGAATGCGTATCTCGTTACGGGTTATGGGAATGGATCACCGTAAGATTGAGAATTTCTCTAATGCTATTGTTGAAGCATTAAAATCTAGAGGGGCAAAAGTCTCTGGTCCAATTAGATTGCCAACACGAAGAATGAATCTTTCAGTTCGAAAATCTCCGTGTGGCGAGGGTACACCTACCTATGACTTTTACATATTGAATATCCATAAGCGACTAATAATTGCGGAGTTATCTTCAAAGGACTTGGTATATTTGGTTAGTGTCCCAGTACCCCCTAATATGTGGACAGAAATTAGGATCTCCTGAAGCTTCGAACGGAGTATCACTTATGTTTCTTTTAAGGGGCCTAACACAATTAAATACTTATTTATCTAATACAAAGAGATTCAAATTAGTCTGTTTCATAACAGGAACTTGCCTACCTTGCGAAGATCTTATCAGAGAATTAGAAAAGTTAGAAAGAGAAATCTCGAATAAAATGACATTCTTCTTAGTTAATATCGAAGAGAACATCAGCGAAGCCGAGAAGTTTGGTATACCAGGTGTTCCTTATACCCAAATATACGATGAAGAAAATAACAAAGTATGTGAAGTTTTAGGGATCAATTTGCAGGATTTACTATCCTGTATTAAAAAGCTTACGAGCTAAAATTTTGTATTTATTTAAGATATTTTTCGAGAAGGCGTCAATTATGTTTGAGTTGTTCTTTGCAACAGGAAATAAACATAAGATCCTAGAAATAAATGAGATACTTAAGGAGTCTGGATTAGATATTAAACTAGTTCCTATTCGTGGAAATAAGATAGAAATTCAAGCAGAAACACTTGAAGAAATTGTTTCATATGCCTTAAAACAACTTAAGAAAAAAGGAGTTAATTATGTGATCGTAGAAGATGCTGGGTTATTTATTAATTATTTCAAGGGTTTTCCGGGGCCATATTCACATTATGTCTACAAGAAAATCGGTAACAAGGGTATTTTAAAGCTGATGGATGGGATAAAAGATAGAAGTGCCTACTTTAAGTCGGTGATTGGACTGATAATTAATGGAAATTTCAAGCTTTTTTCAGGAGTCGCGAAGGGGAAAATTGCAAATGAAATACGAGGAAGATACGGCTTTGGGTTTGATCCTATATTTATTCCAGAGGGTTATAGTAAAACATTTGGGGAACTGCAGGTCTCTATGAAAAACAGACTTTCACATAGGGGTAAGTCCGCAAGGAAGCTAGCGGAATATCTTCGTCATTTTTTTGTTTAAAAATAGAGAGGAAAGCTTAGGATTTCTTTCTTGAGAATCTCTTAGCTAGTCCATATCCTACAAAAATTATAATGATTCCGGACATTATTGCTATTATGACGAAAACGGATGGGGGGATCTCTATACTTGGTAAGATCCTAATTTTTACATGCTCGAAAACATTTACCGTATCCTCCTCAGTAAAGATTAGAATTCTAAAGTAAGCAGATACATTGTACTCTCCTGGTGCAAAGCTTGAAAGTGAGATCCACAATTCAACAGTAAGACCTTTTCCTGGCTCTAGATTATAAGATAACGTTTTATTTATAGTAAGCAATGGCTTAACTTCCGTTCGAGGCGATTTGCTTGGATAAAAAGCCACATGAAAAGCTATGATATTGAAGGCAAAAGACTCATTATTTACCATCGTGGCTACTACGTGCATTAGCTGATCCTGTTTATAGCTGGATTCCAGAGCCTGTGCTGCAACTGTTTCTCCCTTAACATTTATCATGTTAAGGGCCGGAGGCACTGTTATAAGTATTAGTAATGCAAGAGCAAAGTATTCTTTCTTCAAGTTTATCACCAAATCACATACAGATCTTCCGCTTGGATGGTTAAAAGATTATAGATAATATTAAGTATTTTGCTCAGTTAATGGTATTCCTTTATAAACTACCAAATTTTATAAATATGTTTAAAACACTTCTATGCAGTTAAATGTATTCGTATCGTAAAGTAAATCTTAGAAGAAGCGGTGATCATTTTGGCCGAAGCAGAACCTACAAAAAAAGAAGTTGAGTTAGAGCAGATAATAATAAGATCCTACCCTAAAGCAATAATACTACTACCAACAGGCGTACTAGCAATATTATTTGGGATTATCGAGGCCATTTTCGGCGAATCGAATTGGCTAGGTCTCTTTTTCCTTGCAGTATTCTTGTTTAATATATTTATATTATCCTTTGAATTTTCAGAGGCAAAAACTTTTGGTTTCTTTGCAATTATCGTCATACTTATTCTTCTATACATACTTGCTGGACAAATGGGTTGGATTTCCTCTGGATCTTTCCTTGGTTTTATCGGCGCATTAGATACAAGACTTTCAGAAGATGCCTTCTTTGCCATGGGCATAGGGATCCTATTTGTAGTTTTTCTAATTTGGCTAAGTAGAAGATGGGACTACTGGATAATTGAGCCAAATCAGATTACACATAAAAAGGGAATCTTTGGAGGCATGGATAGATATCCTACAGCGGGTTTAAAATATAGTATAGACATAAGTGATGTCTTTGAACATTTGCTATTCAAGAGTGGAAAACTTACTATATATTTCCCACAGGAAAAACTTATGATACCTCTAACACTAGTACCTAATATTAAAAAAGTCGAACATCAGATTAGGCAACTGTTAGGTATAGTAGAAATCGAGGTTGAGGAATAAAATGTCACAAATATCTCCACTTTACATAGTAGAGACCTACATGTACATAGTAGCAATAATAATTATTTTTATGATTCTCTTATATCACTTCTATTCGCAAGGAAAGCTTTCTGGACCAGAAAAAGAGAAGAAAAAAAAGGAATAGTACAAAATTTAATTTATTTACTTCTTTTTTTAAGCGCTTAAATAATAAAATTTTAGTTAAAAAACATGGCTGAACAGTTTAATTTTCAGTAGTTATTGATTTAATGAACATAACTAGGCTTAAAAATATCTAATTGATGGTACTAAGAACAGAGGGGACGCATATTGGATATCGTTGAACGTGCAATAAATATGCTTTTGGATGGAGAGATCGAGCGCGCAGAAAAGCAGTTAAAAAAACTTCTAAAATATAGGCGTAATGACTACAGAGTTTGGTTCTTAAAAAGTTTAATCGAAGTCAAAAAAAATGAAAGTAAAGATGCATTAAAATCTATAGATAAAGCCTTAGACTTAAATAAAAAATTCGTTGAAGGCTGGATATTAAGAGGAAAAATACTACGAAAACTCACAAAGTACTCAGAAGCAATAATTGCATTTAAAGAGGCAATAAAAATTCAGGAGGAGGAAGATTTTTATAATGATTATGAAATTTGGATTGAAATTGCAGCTACTTACTTTGATATGGGTAATATTAAGAAAGCCTTTGAAGTAGCAAAAATCGTTGAGGAAATTAATCCAATGGATACTGATCTTGAACAGCTTATGAGAAAATTGAATAAAAAGAGGCATCATCATGAAATGATTGAAGAATACCTCAAAATATTTAAGTTATAAAACAAACTTTGAAAACTTAATTTGAATAGCCAAAGTCAAGAGAAAAGGCGGTTAATAACGTGGTGATCATATTGGTATCAAGAACGAAATCAACAAATGTGTATTACGAAGCACTTATTCGAGATTTAAGAAAACTTTCCAGAGAGAAAAAAGTTAAAATTTGGAAGGCCTTAGCAGACTTGATGGAAAGGCCTCGCCGAAAGAGATTGCCTGTGAAACTCTCTAAAATTAATAGACTTACAGTAGAAGGTGATACTGTCGTGATTCCTACTAAGGTATTAGGGGATGGCGAATTAACGCATAGAGTAACAATAGCAGCATATCAATTCTCTGAGAAAGCATTAGAAAAAATAAAAAAATCTGGATGCGAAGCAATTTCGATAAGAGAATTAATGAAGAAAAATCCTACAGGATCAAATGTTAAAATAATAACTTAGGTGATAAAAATGGAAAAAACAATAGATAAGAGAACGATGAGAGAAACAATAGTAATTGATGCAACTAATAATATTTTAGGACGTTTGGGTGCTAGAGTGGCGAAGTTGTTACTAGAAGGATATAAAGTCGTGATTTTAAATGCAGAAAAAGCGGTCATATCAGGCTCTAGGAAATTTATATTTCAAAAGTATAAACGACGTTCGGAAATCAAAACTAGAACTAATCCAAGGAAGGGCCCCTTCTTTTATAGGAGGCCGGATCTCTTTGTCAAGCGAACAATTCGGGGCATGTTACCTTTTTCTCAGCCGAGAGGGCGTCAGGCATTCAAAAGACTGCGAGTTTATATAGGCGAACCAAGGGAATTCGAGGGCATAGACAAGGTATATTATTCAGACTTAAATGCAGAAGTACGACTTAGAGGAAAATTCGTACGAGTTGAAGAAATATCTAAGTTTCTGGGGTGGAAAGGATAAGGAAAAGAGCTAATATTGACTCTTAAAAATGGGTCTAACTAGTTTTACCTTATTTCCTCTTAATTGAGTTATGCCGGCATTGGATGTAACGGTTAGAAACTCCAACAAGTAACTTTTTGATATACTTAAAACTCTAGCTAGATTATCTATCTCAACTTCGCCCATTTGCTCTATTATTGGCAACGCTTGGAGACGTGGCTCAAATCGAATCATAAGATTGAAGAACTTACCTAATCGATCATTTAGATCGGATATACGTTTCCTGAGGCGCTCGATTTCTGCGCTTTCTGGAACTTTAGCTCTTGAAATCGGTTGACTTTGTGGCATGTACATTCGCTCAGACTTTGCGGTTTGAGTTACCGCCTTTTTTATCTCGGCACGTATAATTTCAGTTAGTTTATCTTCTATTACCTTTGTTTGTTTGTTCACAGCATCACGAACGATTTCCTCTAAATTTGTTAAGATACTATGAACGACCCTTCTTGTCAGCGTAGATACCAGCCAGCGCTCTAATCCACTTACAATCTCTTGCTCTCTTTTTATTAATTCATCTCGAATGCCATCTACGATGACCTTAGAATAAATTCTTGTACTTACATCTAGTAGTCGTTTAGTTATATCTTCTTCATCCAATCTATTCACCGATCTAAAAGTAAACACATTTTTTGATTAAGTATCAAATATCAAATTAAAATTGTTCTGTTTTTGATTTATAACACAGCAAAATACCCATCTTACATTAATTTTTTTCTAAGTAGGGTCTGAAATTCTTAATTAAAGGAGTATTTATTAACTTATCTATAGTTTCGATCATGAGAGTTTAAATATAGAGTTTGAATTTAGGAGTTATTAGTAAAGCTAAAAGCGTAAAAAACTTTTCAACTATTCTTATCCTTAATAAGGTATTTTGTGGTGTTTAATTTGGTATTTACTTATAAGAGATATAGCTTCGAAGAATGCAGAAATATACTTAAAGAACTGGAGAAGATTCTGATAAAAGAACCAATTATAATTGAGCGCTCAGAAAGAAAGGCGTTATTTATAGGAGATTTACATGGTGATTGGTCCGCATTTGAAAAAATAAGTAAATTTATTGATATATATAAAGATCACCTAGTTATCTTTCTCGGCGACTATGTAGATAGAGGAGAAAATTCCGTTGAGGTTTTTAACCAAGTTGCTTATTATAAACTAAGTGACCCAGATAGGTTTATTTTACTACGAGGAAATCATGAAAGTGTTCCAATAAATGATTATTATGGATTTAAATACGAATTAATCAAGAAATTTGGGCAAAATGATGGAAATGAACTATATGTTCTCTATAATAAGGTTTTCTCTCAATTACCAGTTGCTATCTCAATTAATGATAGAAAACTTATAGGAATTCATGGTGGGATTCCGATAAATACAAGCTCTATTGAGCATTTTCGAAAAATAGATAAAGGACAAATTGAGATCAGTGATCCTATACTAATGCAGGCACTATGGAATGATCCAAATGATCTAATAGACGAGTATGAACCTAGTCCACGTGGTCCAGGAATCTACTTATTTGGACGAAAAATTTTCAGAAGATTTATGAATAATAGCAATGCTGAAATGATGATTAGAGCTCATACTTACATACAACAAGGTTTTAGATATTTTTTTAACAAAAAGCTATTAAGTCTATTTTCAGTCCTAAGTTATACTGCGGGCCCAGTTGATGGAAAAATAGCTAGTTATGATAATGGAAAAATAAGGATAATAAATTTAGGCAAGAAATTGTAATTGGAGGTTTTAAAATGGTATCTCGAGCATCCGGACAATATCTTGCATGTAAAAATTGTAGACGTGTTTATACAAAGAGCGAATTAGAGGCAGAAAGAAAAAGAAGAGATTCCAAGGTCTTAACGTGCCCATACTGTGGATCCACATCTTTTACAAGGAAATTTACAAATATAGTTCTAATTGTTGATCCAGAAAAATCAATAATAGCTAAAGAATTAAGCATCATTCATCCGGGAGTATTTGCTTATAGCTTAGAATAATTAGTTATTTCTTTAATTCGATGTTCCCACATTTAACACAGAAATACCTTACTTTTCCTCGCTCACGTACAGAAAAAATTCGCCATCCGCAATTCGGACATTTTTTCTTGAGTAATCTTAATGAGCCCGTTTTTGGTAAGAAAAAAATGCCCGATTTTCTATCGGAACAAATTACAATTCTCCTATCAGGTACATAAATTGCCTTAACAGACTTATCATCGCAAAATCCAACAAGGTATTTCTCTTCTTCTTTAGAAATTTTCTCTTTCATTTCGCATTTATCTAAGTCTGGGCATTTAAAGCAAGGTCCAACATCTCCCCAACAAAAAGGACATAGGTATAAATACCTTTTTCCGCGTTTTAAGATTATAGTTTCTCCACTGCACAGTATACACTTAACATTTGCGGGTTTATATGCCTTTGCTACAGGTATTGTAACTTTATAACCACATTCAAGGCATTGTAAGAGATTTATCTTACCACTAGAAAGTTTATTTACTATCATAGGACCGCCACATTTTGGGCATGAGATCAGTTTTTCACTTTCTATATGTTTAGAAACGGCATCATAAATTCTTTTACCAAGCAACGACTTATTCCTTCTAAGCTCATCAAATAATTCTAAGAACTCCTCTTGAGCCTGCTTGGTCATTTCTTGCCAATCAAGCTCTTTATTCATAACCCGCCTCATTAAAATATGAACTTTAGCACTGAAAAATGGCTTAACGAAATCAGGCCAAATATTCTCTAAGAATGCAGCCAAAGTATAGCCTATATCTGTGCACTTAAGTTTTTTACCTTCCCTTTTGATATATTTCCTTTTTATTAAGGTCTCTATATGATCCTGTCGTGTGCTTTTCGTTCCTAGACCAAGGCGTTCCATAATTCTTATTAACTCGCCTTCAGAAATGTATGGTGGTGGTGTTGTAAATTTCTTCTTTGGTGCTATAATTTCTTTAATATCAACAATATCACCCTTCTTTTCTACGGGAATTCTACTTTCTTTCGGCTTTATAAAAGGATAAACATCTAAAAAGCCGGCTTTGAGAATTTCAAGGCCATTTGATATGAAGATTTCCCCGTTAATATCGATCCAAACTTTTTTTCTTCGTAATATTGCTGGATCAAAAAATAGAGCTAAATATCTGCGTACAATGAAATCGTAAATCATTTTATGTTCTTTTGTTGGTAAGTTCTTTTCTCCGGATTTCGGTATGTCAATTGGTGTTATAGGTAAATGATCACCTAACATTTTACTCCCATTTCTGCGTAATTTAACTCCAGAATTTAGAATTTTACTGGCGTATGAACCGAATTCCTTATGCTGGGTTAAGGTTTCAATATTTGATTTATGATCATAATTGGAGGGATATTTATCTGTCTCAGTTCTCGGATATGTGATTAAGCCTCCTAAGTACAGGTCCTCTAGAATATTCATAGCTCGATAGGCCGGTATACCAAGATAGTCGTTAATTGCAGAGAGCGCTTTTGTTGTATTTAACGGAGTCGGAGCGTAAAATGCAGTTTCATTAATTGATATATTCCTTGTTGTCCCTATTTTAGCATCTTTAACTTTATTGTAGATCTGTCTTGCCTCTTCTTCGGATTTAAATGGGGATTTCTCATGGATTCCCACAAACTCTATATTCTCCCTAATGAATGTAGCTTTTAGAGTCCAATAGGGTTCAGGCTTAAATTCCCGTATCTCTTTTTCTCGTAGATATAAAAGGTATAACGTTGGAGTCTGAACTCTCCCTATCGATAGTACTTTTGTCTGTAGTTTCAGAACGATATCCTTAAATGTGGTCGTTAATTCCCTAGTTGCGGAAAAACCAACCATTGCATCAATGATTCTTCTAGCTTCTACTGCA
>Ga0164318_10003321_pt1 | contig 15216 bp, 12 predicted proteins | sample GuaBasSedimGuay9_FD_113734 | JGI IMG/M metagenome (GOLD analysis project Ga0164318, IMG submission 113734) | Subseafloor sediment microbial communities from Guaymas Basin, Gulf of California, Mexico - Guay9, Core 4571-4, 0-3 cm | ecosystem: Environmental > Aquatic > Marine > Hydrothermal vents...
GATCAGGAGGGGCTGTTATACATTGATCCCGAGTTTGGCAGTTATAAGCATGTCTCGGAAATTGATGTGCCTGACGGTGAAATTGTTAGTTTTTCATGTCCCCATTGCGGCGTATCATTAAAAAACGAAACGGAAACCTGTCGTACCTGCTCGGCGCCGGTATTTACATTGATTTTACCTAATGAGGGTGAGGTTTCAGGTTGTCTGCGGAAAGGTTGTTTCGATCATACATTGAAAATCGAAAGTTTCGAAGCCTTACAACTTCGGATTGATGATGAATTTATCAAAGTAATCATGTAACTATACAAATTATTGGAATTATTGGTAAAAACTGATTTTGATCAATAAGTGAGTTTTAGTATTCTATCAACATTTGAAGTTACCGATAAACAATCAAATTTAGGAAGAGGTTTATGAATATTGCCGGTATTTCCGTCCGTGAATTGGCTGAAAAGTATGATACGCCGCTATATGTTTATGATTTCGCAAAAATCCGCCAAAATGCCCGAAGGTTAAAACAAGCGTTTTTATCGGATGATGTTGAGGTCGATTTTTACTATGCAATGAAAGCCAACTGCAATCCTGAAATCCTCGGGATTTTCATCAGTGAGGGTTACGGGATGGATTGTGTCAGTCCGGGAGAATTAAGACTTGCTCTGGAGACAGGCGCTGCGGCGGATCATATTCTGTATACGGGAAATTATGAAAGTCCGGCGGATCTCCAGGCCGCCTTTAATGCCGGTGTTAAAATCAATCTCGATGATATTTCATCCCTGGGAAGGCTTTTAGAGGTTGGCAAACCGGAATTGATTACATATCGGATTAATCCGGGTAAGGGACGGGGGAAATACGAGCAAATTACCACCGGTGGTGACAAAGCCAAATTCGGTGTTCCCTATGAAAAAGCGATCCAGGCATATAAAAAGGCTATGGACGTTGGTATCACCCGTTTCGGGGCACATATGATGACCGGTTCCGGGGTGCTGGATGAAGAGCACTTTCCCCGCATGCTTGAACTTTTTATGGATCAATTGGGAGAAATCAAAAAAGCGCTTGGAATAAATTTTGAGTTTATTGATATGGGCGGTGGGCTTGGAATTCCATATTATGGCGATAAAAAATCACTGGATGTTGAACGTGTTGCCCGGGAAACACTGAAAGTTTTCCGGAGGAAAGTGAGGGAATTGAATCTTGGGAATCCGACTTTAGCCCTGGAGCCGGGGCGGTATTTAGTTGGCGATGCCGGAATACTAATCAGCCGGGTTACCGGTATTAAAAACGGGTACCGGACACTGGTTGGTATCGATGCCGGATTCAATACGTTGATTCGTTCTGCGCTGTACGGTGCTCAACATACCATTCTGGTGGATGGAAAAGAAGAATCGGAGCCAACGATGCTTGCGGATATCTGCGGTCAGATTTGCGAGAATACGGATATTTTTGCAAAAGATCGCAAACTGCCTGAAACCGAAGAGGGTGATTTGCTGATTTTTACTCAGGCCGGAGCCTATGGCAGTGTTATGGCAATGCCATATAATTTGCGTTTTCGACCCGCCGAAGTGGCCATTGTCGATGGAGAGGATAAGCTGATTACCCGTCGGGAAACTTACGAAGATTACATCAGCCGGTTTCAGAGAATTTAAAGGAGGAGAACAGATCAGATGAAACTGAAACAGATAATTAAAGTTCTGCCGGATCAAAGGATTGTAAATGACGGAAATCCCGATATCAAAGGAGTGGTATATGATCCGTTACGCGTAGAAAAGGGCTTTCTGTATGTGGCCATCAATATCTATACACAACTGGATAAAATTGAATTACCCGACGGTCATCCCTTTGTTTTGGATGCAATCAAAGCCGGCGCCGTAGCGGTGATTGTCGAAAAAGATGTTGAAGTTCCCGACGGAATTGTAAAAATTGTTGTTCCCGATTCGCGCTTAGCCCTGGCCCTGGTAGCCGGAGAGTTCTATAAACACCCCTCGGGGGCTTTTAAATTGATCGGAATTACCGGGACTAACGGTAAAACGACCACGGCTCATATTGTTGAAAGTATTCTGGCGCAGAAGTCCCGTACAGGTCTGATCGGAACATTGTATTATAAAATCAACGGGAACATTTACAAATCCAAGGATACCACCCCTGAACCGCCGGACCTTCAGGAAATATTTACTCGAATGAAAGACGAGAAAGTTGAATTCTGCGTCATGGAGGTGTCCTCTCATGGCGTTGATTTCCATCGGGTTTCCGGCATTGAATACGAAACGGGGATATGGACAAATTTTACTCAGGATCATCTGGATTGGCATAAGACCATGGAAGCTTACAGAACGGCCAAATTGCGCTGGTTTGGAAGTCTGGCCGAAGATAAAACCGTGGCTGTGAATATGGATGATCCTTCCGTACAATACTTCATTGATGCAGCCAAAGCGAAAGTTGTGCGGTATGGTGTTAACAACCCTGCTGACGTGTCGGCAAAAAATATTCGGATGGATGGTGCCGGAACTAAATTTACGCTGGTAACACCTCTGGGAGAGATTGATGTCAACGCCAAATTGCGGGGTATGTTCAATCTGTACAATATGCTGGCGGCGGTTTCGGCGGTGCTAAATCATGGAATTACACTTGAAGAAGTGAAAAAAGGGCTCGAGGCAAATATTGTCGTAGCCGGCCGTTTTCAGACAGTCAGTCGCGGGCAGGATTTTTCGGTAATAATAGATTATGCCCATACACCCGATGGCCTTTTGAAGGTATTGAACGCGGCGAAATCCATGAATCCGAAGCGAATTATAACCGTCTTCGGGTGCGGTGGAGACCGAGATCCCGATAAACGTCCCAAAATGGCGGCAATAACGGAAGAATTGAGCGATATTGCAATCATTACCGGTGATAATCCCCGGACGGAGGACCCGAACAAAATTGTGGATCAAATAATATCGGGTTTCAAGGGTCGCAACGGTTTTGAGTTTGAAGTCATTCATGACCGTTATCAGGCGATTGAACGCGGCATCAATATTGCCCAAACCGGTGATTTGGTGCTGATTGCCGGTAAAGGTCACGAAACTACGCAGACATTAAAGGATAAAACCATTCATTTCAATGATGTCGAAGTGGCCGATGAAATTTTACAAAAGGTGGTGAAACGGTAAAAATGTATCCCTTGAATCATTCCGGAAATCATGATATTACGAATCGGTCGGTTCTGGTATTGAATCAGACCTATGAGCCTTTGCATATCTGTGATGTCAAACGGGCAATTGTGTTATTGATTGAGCAGAAAGCCAGTATGGTCAAAGTCGTCGATCATCTGGTTCTTTATTCCGCGTTGACCGCATTTCCGGTGCCGACGGTTATCAGGATCAACCACTATGTCAAAGTCCGCAACTGGTATGCGGTTCTCAATAAAGCGAATATTTTCAGACGGGATAACTATACCTGTCAGTATTGTGGTATAAAAAATGTACCGATGACCATTGATCACGTAATTCCGAAAGTGTTGGGCGGAAGGGATACCTGGGAAAATCTTGTCACTGCCTGTGTCCGCTGCAATAACCGAAAAGGGGATCGGTTATTGGCGTCCACCGATATGAAGCTGAAAACCAAACCGAAAAGGCCTCATAAAATTCATACGTTACAACGTTATTGTGACGCTCCTCTGGATGAATGGCGGCCTTACCTGTATTTAGATTAGGATGATTTAACATGAGTGAGAAGAAAAAAGGCAGAATCTTAAGTGGCATGCGACCGACCGGGAAGATGCATCTCGGAAATTATGTCGGAGCCCTGGAAAACTGGGTTGCCCTGCAGAGTGAATTTGAAAATTACCACCTGATTGCCGACTACCACGCTTTAACGACCAACCTTGATACCAGTGAAATTCTTGAAAATACACTTGAGATGGTTGTTGACTGGCTGGCAGTGGGCATCGATCCGGAACGCAGTCCTGTTTTCCGCCAGAGCCAGATCAAAGAACATTGCGAACTGCACCTGATTTTTTCAATGCTTATTACGACAGCCCGGCTGGAACGTAATCCGACCTTAAAAGAGCAGATAAAAGATCTGAATATGAATTCTCTGATATACGGGCATCTGGGTTATCCGGTGCTGCAGGCTGCCGACATTTTACTTTACAAGGGGAATGTCGTCCCGGTGGGTGAAGACCAGGCGCCTCATGTGGAAATTACCCGGGAAATTGCCCGCAAGTTCAATTCCACCTATAAAAAGGTCTTCCCGATTCCCAAAGCCATGTTGACGACCTTTGCCCGTCTCCCCGGTCTCGATGGCAATAAAATGAGCAAGTCGGTTGGCAATACGATTTTATTATCCGACGGTGAAGAAGAGATAAGGCAGAAAATCAGAAAGGCCGTGACCGATCCGCAGAAAATCCGGAGAGGTGATCCGGGGCGTCCGGAGGTCTGTCTGATATATACGTATCATCAGCGTTTTAACGCTTCCGAGACGGATGATATCTATGCCGGTTGTACTTCCGGTGCACTCGGCTGTGTCGATTGTAAAATGAAGTGCGTAGCGGCGATTTCCAAAGCGATCTCACCGTTTACCGAAAAGCGTCAATATTATGCTAATCGGAAGGATGAAGTGCTGGACATTATAAAGGACGGAGAAAAACGGGCCGGCAGGGTTGCTTCGGAGACTATGCAGGAAGTTCGTGATGCCATGTCGATAGGTTGACGTATGAGTTATAATGTTAAACTCGACGTTTTTGAGGGGCCGCTTGATCTGCTTCTGTTTTTTATCAAGCGTGATGAAATCAATATTTACGATATCCCGATTTCCTACATTACCCGTGAATACCTGGACTATCTGGATGTCATGAAGAGTATGAATCTTCATCTGGCGGGTGAATTTATCCTGATGGCGGCGCTGCTGATGCGCATCAAGGTTCAGATGCTTCTTCCCCGGGAAGAGGCCGAAGACAATGAAGTCGTTGAGGACCCCCGGACGGAATTGGTTGAAATGCTGGTGGAATATCAGAAATACAAAGAAGCCAGTTTTGCATTAAGAGAATTGGAGGAGCGGCAGCAAAAATACTATCCGATTCGATGTCAATCCGAGAACACGGTTTGGGACCCTGCTCTTTTCCTGGCGGATGTGAACCTGGTTGATCTGGGAATCGCATTTAAGAATCTGCTCGATTCGATGCCCAAACCGAAATATTATGAAATTCAGACTTTAAAGCTAAACATCAGCCAGCAGGCCCAGGTGTTACGCAGCATGTTTGCCAATAAAAAGCGGATAAAGTTCTCTACTGTTGCGGCGACTTTGTCAAACCGGATTGAGGTTGTAGTAACCTTTTTGGCTCTCCTGGAGATGGTTAAATCCGAAGAGTTGCGAGTTTCACAAAAAACGGTGTTTGGCGAAATTTATCTGACCAAATTGCAATTGAAGGAATCCCATGTTATCGCAGACGCATAAGATTGTCCAGGCCCTGCTGTTTTCCGCCAAAGAGCCGCTGACCTCAGAACAGGTTGAACTCAGTATTGAGGAAAAGGTTGATCTGGACCAGATTATTGTTGATATCAATGACTATTATCGCCAGGAAGGATTTCCGGTCTGGATTCAGAAAGTGGCCAACGGATATCGGTTGATGACAAGGGAAGAATACGAACCCTGGATTCGCCGGTTGTATCAGAATGAAGGTAATGTCAGACTGTCAAAATCTGCACTGGAAAGTCTTGCAATTATTGCCTATAAGCAACCCATCACCCGCAGTGAAATAGATGCCATCCGGGGTGTGAGCTCCTATTTGAAATCCTTGTTGGAGAAAAACCTGATCGAAATCAAGGGACGACAAGAGGGACCCGGCCGGCCGCTCTTGTACGGAACGACCGATCATTTTCTTGAATATTTCGGGCTGGGAAGCCTGCGGGATCTTCCGAAATTGAAAGAGATCAATGAAATCATGGATGTAAAAATAGAGGAGGATGATGTCGAAGAATCCGACCGGGATACGACTGAATAGATATCTTTCACTCTGCGGAGTCGGTTCGCGCCGAAAATGTGAAGAGATGATTACGGATGAGCGCGTTGCGGTAAACGGAAATCTCGTTACCGATTTATCGACTTATATTAATGATGATGACGTCGTCACTCTCGACGGTGGCCGGATTACTCCCCAGCGTCCGACCTATCTCCTGTTAAATAAACCAAAAGGTGTGATTACAACTCTCAATGATAACCTGCAGCGAAATCATGTCGGGATGTTATTGCCCAAACATGTTTTCTTAAAACCCGTCGGCAGGCTGGATAAGAATACCACCGGCGTTTTACTGTTTACAAATGATGGTGAATTACATTACCGGTTGACCCACCCGAAATATGAAATTCCCAGGATTTATCTGGTGAAGCTTGATAAAATCTTCAACGAGGCATTGAGCGATAAATTTACACGGGGTATTCAACTGAATCGGCGGGAAACAGCGCACGGTAAGGTACTCGACGTCAGGCATTTTAAAAAAAATTCCGAGCTGATCGTTGAATTACACGAAGGACTGAACCGGGAAATTCACCGAATGTTCAGGGTTCTGAACTATCGGGTGCTGGAACTGCACAGGATCAGCTATGCCGGAATCGGCACGGGTAAACTGAGATATGGTCAATGGCGGTATCTGAATCAGGATGAAATAAAGAAAATAAAGAGATTATGCGGAATTATTTAATCCAGGAAAGCATTTGTTTTTATCAGGTGATGAATTAAATTTACTGGCTATTTGAAAGGTGATTTATGGGAATAATAGTAGCAATTGACGGACCTGCCGGCTCAGGAAAGAGCAGCACCGCCAAGGAAGTTGCCCGGCGCTTGAATTTTACCTATGTTGATACCGGAGCCATGTACCGGGCGGTTACTCTTGCCACATTACGGAACCGTCTCCCTGTCTGTGAAGAAGAGAAAATCACAGATTTAGCCCGCCGATTAAACATTCATTTTCGCTGGATTGATGATATTCATCACACATTTTTAGACGGTGAAGATGTTACGAACGAAATTCGATCATCGGAGGTTGCGGCAATGGTCAGTCCGGTGAGCGCAATACCCGGAGTCCGGATAGTGATGGCAGAGCAGCAGAGAGAGATGGCCAAACAGGACAATATCGTTATGGAAGGTCGGGATATTGGCACGAATGTTTTTCCCGATGCCGACTATAAGTTTTATATGGATGCGGATGTTGCCGTCCGGGCCCAACGCCGAATGCGCGATTATGAGCATATCGGCCAAAAACTCAGTATTGCTGAAATTATCGAGGAGTTGAAAAAACGTGATAAAATCGATTCTTCCCGTTCCCATTCACCACTGAAAAAAGCCGATGATGCGATAGTCATTGATACGACCAACCTGACGTTTCAGGAACAGGTCGATAAAATTCTATCGATTATCCGTACTTAAGGCAATTTCACAGTATAATATTTTTGTAACCATTAACTCTAAACCGAAGGAATTCGTTCCATGACTGAAGAAGAAAAAAAATTAACCCCTAACCCTTCAGAAGAGAAACCCGAAAAGGTTGAATCTGAAGAAACTCCAACTGAAGAGCAATCTTCAACCCTGTCCGAAGCCTCAGAAAAGGCAGAGACTGACGAAAACAAAGAAAAACCACAGGAACATAAAGACGAAGCGCCTGAGGAGAAACCGGCTGACGAGACTCCTCAGGATAAAGATAAATCGGACGTTAAGGAATCTGAATTATCAACTCCGGAAATTGAAGAACAATCTGTCAAAACCGGAGGAGAAGTCGCCGAAGAAACACCCGGGGAAGGTAAACAGGAACAGAAAAATTTCAATACCGAGTTGGTCAGCAGTGGTCCGCTCTCTGAGGAAATTCGTGTTTATGAGATGAAAGACATTTATCATATTCAGGATAAAACCGAAGAAGATAAACGTGCAATCTATGAAAGTTCACTACGTGATATATCTCAGGAACAGCGGGTCATCGGAACTGTCGTTGCCGTTAACGACGATGAAATCTTAATGGATGTGGGCTTTAAATCCGAAGGTGTCATCTCCCGCGATGAATTTGAAGAGGGTGAAAGTCCGAAAGTCGGCGATCAGATTGAGGTGTTTGTCGACGTTCTTGAAGACGAAAACGGTCAGATGATCCTTTCCAAGAAAAAAGCCGATTTTATGCGGGTATGGGAACGGGTTCGTGACATTTATAATAATAGTGAAACAATTGAAGGACGAATAACCAACCGGATTAAAGGCGGTATGGTTGTTGATATCATGGGAATTGATGCCTTTTTACCCGGTTCTCAAATCGATATTCGCCCGGTAACGGATTTTGATTCCTATGTTGGCAAGACCTATGAATTCCGGATTGTGAAGTTGAATGAGCTGCGTAAAAATATCGTGCTCAGCCGAAAAGACATTCTGGAAGAGAGCATGAAAGAAAAACGGGATGATCTGTTATCGAAGATCAAGGTTGGCGATGTTCTCAAAGGACGGGTGAAAAACATTACCGATTTTGGAGTATTTATTGACTTAGGTGGTCTTGACGGACTTCTGCACATTACAGACCTTTCCTGGGGAAGAATCAATCATCCCAAAGAAGTCGTTAATATGGATGAAGAACTGACGGTTAAAGTCATTGATTACGATCCTGAGAAACAGCGTGTTTCACTGGGATTGAAACAATTGACTCCCCATCCCTGGGAAGGTATCGAGGAGCGTTATCCGGTTGATTCGGTGGTCAAAGGCAAAGTCGTCAATATTGCAAATTATGGTGTATTTGTTGAGTTGGAAAAAGGCGTTGAAGGTCTGATTCACATTTCCGAAATATCCTGGACTCAGCATATCAAACATCCCTCTGAGGTGTTTAGCATGGGTGAAGAAATCGAGGCGAAAGTCCTCAGTATTGACAGCGAAGAAAGGAAAATTTCACTCGGATATAAACAATTGGAGCCGGATCCCTGGGAAACCATCGAGCAAACCTACGTTCCCGGAACAGTTTATAAGGGAATTGTCCGTAATTTGACACCCTATGGCGTTTTTGTTGAACTGCAGGAAGGTATCGACGGTTTTGTGCACATTTCCGATCTATCATGGACACGTAAAGTGCGTCATCCCCGGGAAGTTGTCAAGCGTGGTGATGAGATTGAAGTTAAGGTTCTGGAAGTATCCAAGGAAAATCGCAAAATTACGCTTGGTATAAAGCAGATTGAGGAAGACCCGTGGCCGATGATCGAGAGCATCTATGCCGAAGGGGCGATTGTCGAAGGCGAAGTTGCCAAGATTTCTGAAAAGGTAATTGTTGTTAATCTTGGTGATAATATTGAGGGAATTGTTCCGATCGGTCAGATGCCGAAAAAAGACCGTGCCGATGTGAGTAAGGCCGTCAGTATCGGTGAAAAACTTCAGTTGAAAGTCCTTGAAGTTAACAGAAACGATAAAAAAATCGTTCTTTCCCGGGAACAGGCGATTCCGAAAGAACCTAAGAATGAGGTGGAAGCTTTTATCATGAATCAACCCGATATCTCCGATAAGATTGAGATTCCGGAGGAGATTCGTGAAAAAATAGTGAAATCCGAAAAGGAAAAGGCGGAAGCAAAAAAGGAAAAGGCTCCCCGGAAGAAAACCGAGAAAAAGGAAAAGACTGAAGAAAAAGAAGCGGTAGAAGCTGAAGATAAAAAAGCCGAAACAGCGGAAGAAACCAAGAAAAAAAAGGCAGCTAAAAAAGCCTCAGCCAAAAAAACCACTAAGAAAACCGCAGACAAAGATCAGGAAGAAACCGCTGAGACAAAGAAGACTACAAAAAAGGCCGCTACAAAGAAAACGACCAAAAAGTCCGAAAAAAAGACTGAGAAGACCGAGGAAGAACCGAAATAGTCGTCGTTTGTCATTAAACATTAAATCACGAATAGGGGCTTGATATTGACAAGCCCCTATATTATTTTCAAGGGATATAAATTCTCAGGGAGATTGGACAAAATATGGCTGATGATTCAATATTTGTAAAAATCGGTCGTCAATTTATAAACTGGTTTTTAAAAAATACCCGCGTCAAAATCGGTATATTACTGTTGGCTATTGCGATTTGGTTTATCATCATATTGGGAAATCAGTATACTTATACGATTGACACGCCGCTGGAAGTTGTCAATGTTGAAGAGGGCAAAACCTTAAAAGAGAGAATTCCGGATCAGATTCAGGCCAGTTTTTCCGGACGAGGGATCGATCTTTTTTACCTTCTGACAACCCGAAAATATGCCTTTAAATTTGTTCTGGATCTCGAGACAATTCGCTGGTACTATGTGTACAATTTAAACGATTACTATTCGAACAACCCGGAAAAAATCATTATTCCCCGGAATGTGGATGTGAAATTTAATCATATTGTCTATCCGGAGTCGCTCAGGGTTGAACTTGACCGGCTGGATATGTTACGGGTGCCGGTTCGTCTCCAAACGGACATTCGGACGGCGCCGGGGTATATTAAAGTCGGTAATCCCATTGTGGTGCCCGACAGTGTTGTGCTCAGTGGCCCCAGAACCTATATGAGAAGGTACAGGGAGGTTTATTCGGAGACTTTTAGTAAAAATAATGTAGTCCAACCGGTTGATATCGACCTGGCCTTGAAAATCCCGACAGAAAATAATATTGAGTCAAACGCCTACACCGTTCATTTTACGCAGGCCGTTGAACAGCTGGGAGAACAGGTTGTCAATAATATTCCCGTCAGACTGGTGGGCGTTCCGGCTCGTACCAGAGTGGAATTAAGTCCGTCGGAGATATCCTTGACCGTTTCGTCTGCAATCAGTCGGTTGACGAATATTAAACCGGAAGATATAAACGTCTATTTTGACTTTCGGAAAAACTGGAAATACGGTGAGAATTATTATGTCCCAATGGTAGAACTTCCTGAGGGTGTAATCAGTTGGAGAAATATGAGCCCCCGCCGGATTGAAGTCCGCATTGTCCGAGGACGATAAATGATAATATTAGGTATTGAAACATCCTGCGATGAAACGTCCGTAGCGATTTTGGATGATCGAAAGGTATTAGTCAACCTGGTAAGTTCACAGATGATCCATCAGCAATTTGGTGGCGTAGTTCCGGAAATGGCATCCCGTGAACATACCCGGGTTCTTGAAAATATGGTCAGTGAAGCTCTTAAAACCACTGGTATCGAAATTTCCCAATTGGATGGTATTGCCGTGACGCGGGGTCCGGGTCTGATGGGTGCCTTGCTGGTGGGGCTTAGTTTTGCAAAAGGGCTGGCCTATGCGACAGGCAAGGCATTATTGGGTGTCAACCATGTTGAAGGTCATATCATGGCCAATTTCCTGGACCATCCTGATCTGGATTATCCTTTCTTATGTTTGCTGGTTTCCGGTGGTCATACTCAAATTGTTTATGTAAAGGATTTTCACGACTACAGGATTCTGGGACGTAGCATTGATGATGCCGCCGGCGAAGCCTTTGATAAGGCAGCCCGGATTCTGAATCTCGGTTATCCAGGAGGACCGCTGATCGATCGGTTGGCAAAATCGGGAAATCCCGATTTTTTTCACTTTCCGCGAGCGGTCATTAAGGATAATCCCGCCAATTTTAGCTTCAGCGGTTTGAAAACAGCGTTACTATATTTAGTCCGTCGAAAAGGGGATCAGTGGGCTGAAGAGAATAAACATGATATTTGCGCTTCTTATCAGGAAGCGATTGTTGATGTTCTTGTTAATCACACAGTGGATATGCTAAAGACGTATTCTTCCCGGCAGTTGGTTTTGGCGGGTGGAGTTGCCGCAAATTCCAGATTACGTCAGCGATTTCAAGAAGCTGCAGTAAAAATCGGAGTATCAATATATTTTCCGTCCCGGGAATACTGTACCGATAATGCGGCGATGATTGCCCGTACCGGGCGGGAATTGTACCTTCGGAAAATAGTCTCGCCGAGTACGATTGCAGCTGTGCCGAATCTTTCTCTTGATAGTGATCTGTAATTAATGCATTCAGTTGCCGTCCAATTTCAAAATATTTCTTTCCGGATAATTCCGCTTGTTGTATTTGTATGTGTGATTCTCTATTTCAGCTATCGCGGTAAATCATCAAAGACAAATATCGGGAGATTGCTTCTCCTCCTGCGGATTGTTGCAATCGGTTCGATTCTGATTTTAATCACGAAACCCATCATCAGCTGGACGAAAGATAAAGTTCGCAAACCCCGGGTGGCAATCTTTATCGATAATTCTAAGAGTATCACCGCTCAAAATGGAGTTGAGGCCGATTCAGTTCGATCTGTGATTCGCCATCTGGTTCGAACATTAGAGAGACGGAAAGCAGATGTAAAAATAATTCCTTTTGGGTTAGATATCGGTGGGGAGATAAATCGTTTATCTGATATTAAATTTGATCAAAATGGTACGGATATTTCGAAGGTTCTTAATTTCTGCTCGAACAATGCTGGTAAAATTCCGATTGATGCGGGAATTGTAATATCCGACGGTGTTTCGAATTCCGGTGAAGAACCGACAATGTTAAAGAGTTTTCCGCCTTTTCCGATATATACAATCGGAATCGGTGATAGTGCAACAGTTATGGATCCGGCGGTTATTGAATTGAAAATGCCGTCCATCAGTCGCAGCGGCGATAGCGTATCTGTTGAGGCGCGCGTAAAACCCTTTGGATATTCCGGGACGACGACAATTTCTTTGCGGCAGGATGGTCTGGTAGTTCAACGGAAAAAAATTCCGTTAATTCAGCAATCCCTGACTGAAAAGGTCGGTTTTACAATTGTTCCTGAAGAACCCGGGATTCATACATACACCGTTTCAATTGACACGAGTCAGGATCGTAATCCCTTGAATAATGCCCGGAGTACATTAATGCGGGTGTACAACGACAAAATCAGGTTCATAATAATTCAGGGTCGGAATAATTTTGAAAGCCGTTTTTTCAAATCGATTCTCGCATCGATTCCCGAGGTTGAAGTAATAACCGCAACCGCATATAACAATCGCTGGTATCATTTATCTGATACAGATCCCTTTAAACTGTCCTGGGATGCACTAGCCTTATTTGGTTTTCCCGGAGAAAGCGTAAATACCGAACAGATAAAAAAATTACAATCGAAAATCATTACTGACAGACCGGCGCTGTTCGTTCAATTATCGGGTGTTGCCAACATTGAACAATTGAATGGGCTTTTTCCGGATCCGCCACTGGCAAGCTATCAACCCTCGAATGCAGGCATATTGTCCGTTGAGACCCGGATTGCGGAGAATCAATCCCGCCATCCGGTGCTGATGAATCTTCTAGCTGAAAAGAATCTGAAGTCCGACTGGGCTAATTTGCCGCCCGTTGGAATGCCCTTTCAAAACATTGAACTGTCGCCGGACTTTCTTACAATTGTTGAAACGGCTGATAAAAATGCGCTGCCGATATTATCATTAAGCCAATCCTCCGGAAATCGCAGGGCATTACTGTGCGGATTGGACCTCTGGCGTTGGGACATGATGACTACGGAGGGGGATAATCATTACATTTATAAAAAATTGATGGTATCAATTGCAAAGTGGTTGACGGATACATTGAGCACGTCAAATCTGCAGTTTTCTCCGGATAAAGACATTTATTTAAAGGGAGAAATTGCAACAATAAGAGGGGTCGTCACAGATGTTACCGGTAAAGTAATTCCCAATGCGGTTATCAATGCCAGTTTGTATGATTCAGGGAACAATATTCTCGATTTTCTCATACAATGGAATGGAATCGAATATCAGGGTAAGGTACCATTGACAAAGGAAGGAGAGTATCGAATTACAATCAGCGCCAAAGCCGGCGATTTTGACCTCGGCGAATATCACCAGGATGTTAGAGTTTTACCGAACTCCGTTGAATTTCAACAAATTAAGCAAGATATTGCGGTCCTAAAAGGAATTGCAAACAGGACGGGAGGGACCTATTCCAATCTGGATCACTATGAATCAATCAAAGACAGAATAGACCTTCGTCCGGAGAAAATCGAACAATCTTTTCGCAAAAAACTCTGGCAATGGCCGGGGATATTTATATTATTACTATTGGTGCTAACTGTTGAATGGGTTGTTCGCCGCCGCAGCGGGTATCAATAAAAAACACTTGCGATTTTGCCGGGCGATGTTCAAATTTCCCGCATGCTTTCGACGGATAAAATGGAAGAGGCTAAATCAAAAAATTGAGATATAGATACAGTTTGTAGTTACTGTAAAAATCCAAAAAATCGTACAAATTATTTTAACCGGGAGAAAATTCTATGGAAAAGATTGCAATGATTGGCGTTGGATATGTCGGTTTGGTGTCGGGGACCGGTTTGGCGGATTTCGGCAATGAAGTCATTTGTGCAGACATTGATGAAGAAAAAATCAAGAAGTTGAAAAATGATGTCTTGCCGATTTATGAACCGGGACTCCTTGAGTTGGTTCAAAAGAACGTTAAGCAGGGCAGGCTGAGTTTTACCACAGATCTGGAGTATGCGATTAAGAACTCAAGAGTCATTTTTTCGGCTGTGCCAACTCCGTCCGCTGCAAATGGAGAAGTCGATCTTTCCTATGTGTTTAATGTTGTTGATAACATGGCCGATGTTATTGACAGTTATAAGATTATTGTGACCAAAAGCACTGTGGCGGTGGGTACCGGCGATAAGATCAAAGAACGTTTGCTGTCCCGGGGTGTTCCTGAAGATATGTTTGATATTGTGTCGAATCCCGAATTTCTGCGGGAAGGTTCGGCAGTCGGTGATTTTATGCGTCCTGACCGGGTTGTTCTGGGGACCAGTTCGGAAAAAGCTCTGAATATTATGAAAGATATTTATAAATCTTTGTATCTGATTGAAACGCCGATCGTGGCAACGGATGTCCGCACCGCCGAAATGATCAAGTATGCTTCGAATGCGTTTTTAGCGACGAAAATATCCTTTATCAACGAAGTGGCGAATGTTTGTGAAAAGGTGGGCGCAAACGTTCAGATGGTTGCCAAAGCGATGGGGCTTGACGGACGCATATCGCCAAAATTTCTCCATGCCGGGCCCGGATATGGCGGCTCTTGTTTTCCAAAAGATACGTTAGCGTTTACAAAAATTGCCGAACAGGTTGGTATGGAAGCGACAATTGTAAAAGCAGTTATCGATGTAAATCATCGGCAGAAAATAAGGATCGTTAAAAAATTACTGAATTTTGTACCGAAATTAAAAGGCAAGACAATTGGACTATTGGGATTAGCGTTTAAACCAAATA
>Ga0164318_10003322_pt1 | contig 15206 bp, 14 predicted proteins | sample GuaBasSedimGuay9_FD_113734 | JGI IMG/M metagenome (GOLD analysis project Ga0164318, IMG submission 113734) | Subseafloor sediment microbial communities from Guaymas Basin, Gulf of California, Mexico - Guay9, Core 4571-4, 0-3 cm | ecosystem: Environmental > Aquatic > Marine > Hydrothermal vents...
TCCAACTTTGCCCCTTCTACATTAACATTTTTTATATCTATTTTTGGATTGAGTGGATCTTTAAGAATGAAAAACTGTAGTTTTGCGCCGGGCGGGATTTGAACCCGCGTCACAGGCTTTCTTCATATCATTTAACCCAAAAAGGGTCATCAACCCTTTCGAGTAACCTCGAAAGGCCTGTATCCTTGACCGGACTAGACGACCGGAGCGTTCCTCATTGAATGATTTGATTCATTTGTGAGTGTATCTTCTAATGGGCCCGGCCGGATTCGAACCGGCGACCTCCCGCATTTCAAAACCTTCCGCTGACGCTTTTCGCGTCAGCGAAAAGGGTCACGTCAAGCGGACGTCCTAACCAGCTAGACCACAGGCCCTTTATTTAACTTTGGATGGGGTTTTTTAAATCTATTCATGGGTCCGCCCGGATTCGAACCGGGGATCTCCGCCGTGTGAAGGCGGCGTCCTAACCAGCTAGACCACAGACCCAACTGATATTCATAATTTGTGAAAAGCATTTAAAACAGTTTTCATAACTTCTTAACCATGAAAACCTCCGCTATACCTGGATTTTACAAAAAATCCATTGAAGAAAGACTTAAAATAGTCAAAGATTTTGCTGATCTTACAGATGAAGAGGTAAAACTTTTGAAAGACACGGGTGCTTTAGACATAAAGACCTGTGATATGATGATAGAGAACGTCACGGGTGCTTTTCATCTTCCTTTGGGAATCGCTACAAATTTTCTGATAAATGGTAAGGACTACCTCATACCAATGGCGATCGAAGAACCATCGGTTGTTGCTGCTGCATCAAATGCCGCTAAACTTTGTAGAGGTTCTGGTGGTTTTCAAGCAGAATCAACAGAACCTATAATGATAGGTCAGATTCAGATTGTTAATGTGCCTGATATAAATAAAGCGGTTGAGAACATCAGGCTGCATAAAAATGAGCTAATAGATCTAATGAATAAAAAGGATTCAACCCTTGTTAGGCTTGGTGGTGGTGCTGTTGACCTTGAAACCAGAACGCTGAGAAGCAAAAGAGGTGAGATGCTTATCGTTCATATACTTGTTAATGTTCTAGACGCAATGGGTGCTAATGCTGTAAATACTATGGCTGAAGCGGTTTCATCCAAGCTTGAAGAGCTCAGTGGTGGCAAGAGCAGATTAAGGATAGTATCCAATCTTGCTGAAAGAAGGATTGCGAGAGCAAGAGCAAAATGGACCAAGGAAGCTTTAGAAGAAAGTGTTAAAGGTGTTATGTCCGGTAAAGAAATTGTTGATGGTATTTTGGATGCTTATGCCTTTGCGGAGGCAGATCCTTACAGGTGTGCAACACATAATAAAGGAATAATGAATGGTATCGATGCTGTCGTTATAGCAACTGGAAATGATTTTAGGGCAGTCGAGGCTGGGGCTCATGCATACGCAGCCCTGAAGGGTTATAAACCCCTGACGAGATATGAGAGAGATAAAGAAGGGAATCTTATAGGGAGTATAGAGCTTCCTGTCGCCGTTGGAATAGTTGGTGGTTCGATAAGAACCAATCCTATTGCAAGAATTGCTCTAAAGATTCTTGGTGTGAAATCTGCAAGAGAGCTCAGTGAGATATTGGCTGCCGTGGGTCTTGCACAGAATTTTGCTGCTCTTAGAGCACTGGCAACCGAAGGTATACAGAAAGGTCATATGAAGCTTCATGCAAAGAACATAGCAGTAACAGCAGGTGCATTAGAAAAGGAAATAGATGCTGTTGTTTCTAGGATGTTGAAAGATGGTGAAATAAGTGTTTCTAAAGCCAAAGAGATATTAAAGGAGTTAAGATGATTTTTTCTTATGTAAATTAAATATGTGTTTCAAGCCAGCTAAAGATGAGCCTTCTGAAAACTCCAGTTTCTTTCTTATTCTCCTCAGCATAAAAGCTATTGTTAGGAATGTAAAGATCTGTATCGAAGCAAGAATATAAAACATTTCACACATTTTCATCACGCCTTTTTGATTTTATGCGATCGATCATCTCTTTAAGGCTCTCAATCATAGGTGAGATATTCTCCTTCAAAGTGGTTTCTATGTTTTCAGCGCCTTTAACAAAATTTCGCACTTCTCTTTCGTTTGGGCTAGAATCTTCTGTTTTAAGATTATTTATAAATTCACTTAACGCCTCGATCTTTTCATCAAGTTCGTGGATCTTTTCCATCAAACTATGCATCTCCATCTCTATATCTTCATTTCTTTCTGATGGAATTTCTGATTTTAGTCTTTCTTTAAGGATGCTGTCTATTTCTAAAGGACTGTAACCCTCTTTTTTGAGTGTTTCTATTATCTCTTCATCACTCATGCCCTGAGACTCAAGAGCATAAAATCTCTGATGTATTGGCAAGGGCGTCCCTGTTGTGTGAATAACCACTGGCATTATCTCACGATTGGATGGCTCCTGTAGGGCTTTGATATCATTCTCGAGTTTTGTAAGAAGTTTATCAACATCCCTTTTGAAGCTCTCTAGCTTTCTTTCGTATATCTGGGTTATCTCAGCATCGTATTCCCTTACCTTTTCTCTAAATTTAAGGGTGTCTTTCTGTATGGATTTTATCTCATCGAAAATGTTGTTAATCATATCTTTTATCTCAGATACGCTCTCTCTAAGACCATATATATCTTTGGATATCATAAGGAATCTGTTATCCATCATTTCAAATTTCTTAATCACACCATCCTTGAATCTCTTTATATCACTTATAGCAAATTCGAGCTCTGATAGTTTTTTCTTGGTATAACTCATTTCCTCACTGAATTGCTCTGCCAGTGTATTGTAGCTTGTCTTCCATTTTCTTTCTCTTTCTTTGAGATTGAGTATTGCCCTTTCGAGTTCATTAAGGCTTACCATGTTTTTCACTCCTGAAGTATGGAATAAAGTCTTTCTCTTTCCCTTTCTTCCCTTTCCTTTACTTCAGAAATCATAGCCTCTATATCACTTCTTAGTGCTGTTAATTTTGCCTCAAAGGACTTTGTAAGCGATTTTAGTTTTTCCTCAAAGTAGACCTTGGTGCTTTCAAGTTTTGTCTCTATCCCTTCGTCGGATAGTCTTATAGCATTTATCTGGGTCTTTAGGTCGCCTGTTACGGATTCTAAGTGCTTTAACCGAGAGTTTATATCAGATATTCTTCTTTCAAAGTTCTTACTTAGATCGAGTATATTCTTTTCGCTTTCCTCATTTTTACTCTCGAAATATATCCTCATATCCTCAATTCTTGATTTAACATCATCAACTATCTCTGACTCTGCCATCTCAGCCGAGAGATCTTCTATCTCCTTTTTGAGAGATTCCAAAGAACTCTCTATCTTTAGGATCTTCGAATTACTCGAAGCTAACTTCGACTTTAGTTCTTCTATGTGCTTTGACAGTTTCAGATTGCTTTTCTCGCCAAGAAGTGATATGCGAGATTCGATGTCCTTTATTCTTTGTGTTATTCTTTCTTCAAGTTTTGTTTTTATTTCATCTATTCTTTCTTCGATTTTTTCGTCGCTTAGATCGAGGGATTTGATAAACCTTTCCATCCCTGCAAGTTTTGTGTCTATTTCTTTGATAATGAGCTCTGTTTGAGAGATTCTTTTTTCTATGTCTGACCTGAGTTTGGTTATGGTTTCGAGTGTTTGTTTATCCAGAGCTTCTAAGGCCTTTCTGAGATCCTTTTCGTTGAGTTCTTGTGTCTTGGTTTTATCTTTAAGATCCTGGAAAAGCTTTGTGGATGAAGAAATATGGCGTTCGATGTTAAGCTCTAAGTTATTGAGGGTTTTGGTTAGCTCTTCTTGGAAGAGTTTAAGTTCGTTAAAGGATGATTTTATGTTATGGTTGAATTCCTCTTTTAGGGACGCTATTCTATCTTCAAGGGTTTTTTCTGTTAGTTGATTTTCATTTATGTCCTTCTTTATCTCCTCTATGGTTTTGTCCAGGATTGTTTTTAGGTTTTTGAGTTCGGAAGAAAGGTTTGATTGGGTTTTTGTTAGGGAGGTTATGTGGGAAGTCCGTTCCTTCTCTTCTGCTCTGAATCTATTATCAACATATCTTCTTAAATCATCTAAATGATTCTCAACCCTTTCTTCAAGGACGTTTAGATTTTTAACAAACGTGTCTATGGTCTGAAGTTTTGTGGTAAAATCTTTTATAGACTCGTCTATTAGTGATATTTTTTTGTTTACATCATTTTGAAATTTGTTGAAGTTTCTTGCAGCATCTTCTTGAATTATCTTTATTTTTCTAAAATATTCATCATCCCTTTTCTCAAGTATGTTTCTTACGATGTTAATTCTCTTTTCGTTTTGCTTTTCTTTTTTGTTCAAGTCTTCTAGAAGATCTCCGAGTTTAGAAACAGAATCTTTGATAGAGGTTGATATAGATTCTAACTCCGAAATTCTTTTTTCCATATCTTTTTTACTGTTTAGAATATCCTGAATTGTAGAAGCATGGGTTCTGAGTCTCTCACGGATTTCATTTAGTATCTTTGCCTTATCTTCAAGAGCTTCTATTCTCTTATAAATAGGATCTGTTTGTGATTCAACAAATTTGAGAATCCTTCTACTTGCTTCTTCATATGTTGCATAGACCTCATTGAATTTCTGTGTAAGATATCTGCATCTCTCCAGAAGCATGTCTCTTTCTTTTCTCATATCATCTATGAGCTTCTTTTGTTCCTTGTTAATCTTCTTAAGTCTTGCTATTCCATTTTCTATTTCAACAATTTCTTTGCTCATTCTCTCAACTCTTTAAGAAGTCTAGATAGCCTTTCTCTTTCCTTTGTTTGTCTTTTTTCGAACTCATTGATGTTACTTATAATCTGTTTTATTGCTGAATCAAACCTAACCGTACTTGATACAAACTTATTTTCTAACACTGTATGTTTCTCTTTCAACTCCCTGACTGAATCATCCAAAGCCTTTATGTGCGAAACTATAGCATCTTTATCGCTGATTCTTCTAAGAATGAGCTTTATGCTCTCGTCCATTTCAGCCATGTGTTTTTTCAAACCATTTATCTCAGAAACAAAATTCCTTAGCCTTTCTGTTTCTTTAGTGAGACCGTCCATCCTGGATTCAAAATCCCTTGATATATTCTCTAAAACGCTCACACGTTGTATAATCGACTTTACATCATTTGAAAACATCTTTCCTTGGTCCGAAAGTTTTGCATCGATTTCCTTTTTATATTCATTGATAATCGAGTGTGTATTCTCTTTAAGCTCGTTTAAACCGTTATTAACACTGTTCTCAAAGGATTTGATAAGTTTCTCTACGCTGATCATATGATCTTGAACTTCCTGATAAAGAGATGAAAAGTTCTTTTGTAAATCCTCAAGGGATGATCTCATAGAAGACGTTTCTGATTTTGTGAACCCGTCCACAGAAGCGACAGTTTCTTTAAGTTCTTCTAATCTGTCTTCCAGAGATTTTATATGATTAGAAAATGTTTCAAGATCTTTTCTAACCCCATCACTGAACCCGACAAGTTTGCCTATATGTTTATCATGAATATTTACCATCTCGGGAAGTTTATGGAGCTCCAGGAGTTTTTGCTCAACTTCACCAAACCTTTTCCTTATATCCTTAAGGTCTGATGTTATGTCATTGATGACCAGAAACCTGCTTTCAAGGTCTGATATGGATTTTGTGTTCTTTTTGACTTGTCCAGTGAACTCTTTGACGTCAGACAACCTTGCCTTCAAACTTGTGACTGTTTCGCTGTTCTTTTTGACCATTTTAAGCAATTGATTGAACATAGAAAGCGTTTCATCTGTGAGCTTCTTTGTTTTTTCATCTATTAGCTCTCTGAGTTTTTCTTGCGAAGATTCCAAAAATTTTTCGTCAGAAAGTATGTTATGAACTATAGATTCCAGCTGGGATTTCTCAACCGCGATTCTCTTATCAAGTTCTTCATAATTCCTTTTCAAATTTTCAAGAACTTCGGTAAGACTTTTTACGGTTTCAACAAACTCTTTCTTGTTGATATAAGCCTCCTCAAGCTTTTTTATTACCGAACGGGTATCCTTTAGCTGTTCTGCTAGAGAGTCTATTCTTCCTGGAAGATTTTTAAGAGATGATATCTCCTCTGAAATCTTGTCTGTTCTGTCTTCTTGTGTATCTCTGAATATCTCGAGTTCCTCTTCTATTCTGGCTATTCTCTCCATCTCCGCCTTCATTTCTTCGATTCTATGTTTATCCATCTCTTTTATCCTTGACTCGATTTCTGAGTTGAGTGCGGATAATTTTTTCTCAACATCTTCGAGAGTCTTAAGTTTTATGCCTTTTAACTCATCCTTAAAAAATGATACAGCTTTGTTAAGTTCGTCTATTTTTTCGCTAAGATTTTTCTCTATACTTGGTATCCTCTTTGTTTCTGCTCTGAGCTCGTTTACCTCAAGCTTAAGATTGTTTATGTTTTGGTTGACAAAGTCAAGAATTTTATTGTTTAAAGTATCATAGGATGATTGAAGCTTATTGAGTGCAGTCTTAAGTGCAGATTTTTCCTTTTCGAGAGTATCGATTAAGATTTTCTGTTCCTGAATCTCCCTTTTAAGCCTACCTACTCCTTCCTCGAGTTCTACGAGTTCTTTCATACCTTCAATTTGTTTACAAGTGAAGCTATCTTGTTTCTTTGTCTTTCTATCTCCTTTCTAAGCATATCTCTTTCTTTCAGGCTTTTGTTCAGGGTTTCTTCCAAAGCTCTCTTATCTGAAACCATTCTGTTTTCCAAGGAATCGTAAAGCTTCTTTAGATCGGACAGATCTGACTGAAGAATTGCAATCTGCTTTGAGATATCTTCCATCTTTTTGGAATCCTTTTCAAACTCAAGGTTAATTCTTCGATCTATACCCACTAGATCCTTGCTAAGCTCGTTTATTCTTGTTTTTATCACGCCTATCTCAGAAAGGGTTTTTTGATTATCTTTTATAGTTTGTTTTATCTCCGATATCTTGTTAAGCATGTCTTGAATATCAGAGTTTATGTCTTTCTCCAGTTCTGAAACTCTCGCCTCAAGCCATTTTCTTACATTCTCTGGTGCCTGTATACTACTGAACTTCTTGTCAAGACCATCTATAACTTCTTCCAAATCTCTAACATCGGTTTTAAGAGCTTCAAGATCCGTAACAGATCTTTGAAGTTTGTTCAGGAACTCACCGAGCTTGAATATTTTTGCATCCTGATTTCTCATCATTTGCTCAAGGGCTGAGATTCTTTCTCTTTCTGATGCGATTCTTTCTTCAAGAGCGTTTATCTCTGAGGAAAGGGTCTCCGCTCTACTGGTGAAGACATCCTTTAAATCTATAACTCTGTTTATACTTTCTGCGTGCTCACTGAGCTTTTTGGTGTTGTTATTAACAGCTGTTGTAAGGACATTCACCCTCTGGTTTATGTTTGAAACTATATCCGTAATTTTAGAGTATTCTTTATGAAGTCTTTCCACGTCTCTTGAAACATCTCTTTCAAAAGACCTTAACGTCTTTTCAACCCATTTTTTCACATTTTCAGGAGCTTCCATCTCATCTATCTTCTTGTCTAGTTTTCTCGCAACATCATCAAGGTCCTTTGTCTTTTCATCAAGAATCATAAGCTTGGTTTCTATATCTTCAATCCTTGGCTCAAGCAAGGATTCAAGTATATCGTTAACCTTTGCTTCTATGCTTCTCTTGGATGTATTTTCTTTTATTTTGTCTATCTCCTTCCTTAATCTTTCATGATCCTTTTCCATCTTCTTCTTTATGTTTGCCTTCAGGACCTCTATACCATCAAGGAACTTTGCCTCCTCTTCCATGAATTTTTTATACATGTTTTCTCTTTCTATCTTCTGCTCATTTATTATCTCTCTGAATCTGTAAAGCTCCTTTATATCATCCCTGAGTCTCATAACCCTGTTGTTTAGATCGTTGATGGCCGCCTTGGCATTTTTCAGACTGTTGATTAATGGCTCTATCTTTCTCCTTACTCTCTTGTTTATCATCTCTGGTATAACCTCATCTACCAACTCGTCAGCAGAAAATATGATTCTCTTCAATTTTTGAACATTTTCAGGGCCAAGTTTTTCAGACAATTCTCTATACTTTTCTTCCATGACAGGTATCTTTTCAAGTTCTTTCAGTCTATCTTCTATAGCTGTTATTTTATAATCGACTGTTTTACTGAGATTTTCGAGATTCTTTGAGAGGGATTCTATTCTTCTTCTTATGTCCTGAAATTCAGCCTCAAGATTCAGCTGACCTCCAAAAGCAGCAAGACCCTGTGAGACATCAGAGGGTCTTCCTTGAATCGCCTGAGAAGATAACTTATTAACGAGTTCGTTTATTCTTTCCTCTATCTCGCTTACTTTGTCAAGATTTTTTATCTTATCTGCAAGATCCTCCATCTTTGCATCTATGCTTCTCTTAACAAGATTGCTTATCTGTTTTCTCAAAACTTCTTCAGATATCTTAGAAGATTGGGCCGTCTCTTCTATCTTTTTTATCTTCTCTTCTATGCTTCTGCTCATTTCCTCCAATTTAGGTCCTATCACCTCTTCTATTGATTGTTTAGATCCTGATTTGCCTATATCAGCAGCCTTTGACATCTCCTCTATTATGTCAGCAAGAACCTTTTTTTCCTCATCAACCTTTTTTTTCTCGGGCATTCTATCTACCAAGCTCTTCTATAAGGGACGAAATGATATTTTCTTGCCTCTCAATCCTTCTTTTCAGGTCTTCAAGGCCTTTTTCTATTGTATGAACCTTCAATCCGAAATCTGTATTTATAATACCTTCATACAAGTTTACAGGACGCGGTAAAAGCATGTTTTTGCCGATATTTTCATAAATACTGATCATTTTGTAAAATTCGTACAAAAGAAACATCATGGAAATAAGTGATAGGAGGATAACCACGATTTCTAATATCATAGTTAAATATTACTCTATGGATTTATTAATGTAATAGTACAACTCTAATAGTACAATTGTATAAATTTTTTTGAAATTTTTTTGTTCAAAAAAGAAACTATGTCAGAACAAAAAAGGCTTTGTCACGAAGAAAATAAAAGATTCCCAAAAATTTTATAGTATAGATATACAATAATCTTAATATGAAAAACATAACTGACTATAAAAATTTCTGGCTTATATGGTTAACGTGCGCTGGTAAACCACAAGGTCTCTCCTTGTTTAAAATACAGGAAGAATGGGGCATAAAAACCAATTATCTTTATCATAATGAATCTGGTCTGGGTAAACCATTGTACCTTGCTATGATAAAAGAAGGTTACTTAGAAAAGGAAGGTAAAAACCTCAAAGCCAGATTCGAATGGGTAACGAGATTTGTAAATGATAGGTATGTGGAACCTGTTCAAACAGGTATGTGGTCACCTGCGGTTTTGATAAGTTCTAAGTGGTCGTTGATAGAAGATTTTATAGAAAAGCACGCACCTGTACTTTTTGATATAAAGAACCTGAGGATACTTTACAAAAATAACAAAGATCTTTTGGGTGAGACCGGAAGGTATATATTCATGGACATATTTCTTTATGTGCTCTTTTCTAATTTAGCCGTTTTTACAAAGAAATACAACGCAGATATAGTTATGAGGATAATTTCAACTATAGTATCACTTTTTGCAGAAAGAGACTTATTGAACTATATGAGACAGATTCATACAAAGATAGGTAGAGATGTTCCTGTTATCATAGGTGATGAACGAGAACTCAATAGAACCATGTATCCATTCACATGGTGAGAGTTAAGATAAACCCAGTTATAAGCGGTATGGTCCAGTTATCATCTATAAACATTCTCCATTTTTCATTAAAAATATCGGGAAAAACCTCTGATAGTGTTGCTGTTATAGCAGCAATCATGGATAGGTATATATTTAGGAAAAATATAGACACGAACAAAGAGGTTATGAAAAAGACAATCGTTCCTTCAAGGGTTTTATTTTGAATTATCCTTATTCTGCCTTTCCTTCCAACAAGAGTTGATGCTGCGTCTGCTACTGCGAGAATCATACAGCTTACCGTTGCTATGCTGAGTGAATAGAAGAAAAAGGCAAAACTACATGCAAAATAGAACCAGAACGCTCCAAGAAATGGTCTCTTGACATGGTCTCTTTCAAGCCATGTTGCAAAATCTCTTATCTTCCCTTCGATTCTGTTTACAATCCCTACCCACGATCTTTCTTTTCGTATGACATATTCTGAATAGATGAGAAAAAATATAGATATTGAAAGAAGCATCATAGAGAGCAAAAATTTGTCGAGAAACCATGCTAGAAAAATAAAAAATATCCCTCCTGCATGCACAACCTGTCTTAAAAGTTCTGATCTCATGATGGCAGCAAGCCCAGTTTTGCCAAAAAGAAGAAAATTCCAAAAGCAACGAAAATCATTATTAACGAGTGTTTTGTTCCTGCAATAATAGAATTTTCACCAAGCTGTCCAGCAATAAGGCCTATGAATACACCCTGAATTATTATGACCGTAAAGAAGAGAGCAGTATAGTAGCATCCTATACCTTTACCGACATGGAACATCAAACATATTCCATCAAACAAGCCGCACGGGAACATGCCTGTATTCTCGCACGGATTTCTGAATCCGAAACCAAGTAAACCGCTTGGTTGCATACCTTCTCCTGGATGAGTAGATATCATTGGTACCATAACGAAGATTATCATCAACGATATTCCAAGAAACATGAAGAATATACCATACATTATAAAGACGTGCTGCTTGACCAAACTTGACCTTTCTGCCTCTGCTTCTTTGAGCATGATTATATTCCTTGCAACAGAGTCAAGAGTCGATGCTATGTTGCCACCAGACTCATAGGATTGTTTTATTATATCTATGGCTTCTGTTAGTATCCTTGAATCTTTAACATTGTTTTCGAATATTTCCATGACTCTTAAGAAAGGCGTTCCCCAAGAGAGTCTATTCTTCATTTTAACAACTTCATCTGTAAGCTTTCCGTAATTAGACATAGATGCTATGTTTATAGCTTCATAAAATGACATGCCAGACCTGATAGAATCTGCAAGGTCTCTGACGAAATTGGGAAATTGCTCTTCAAGACCTTTTATCCACATAAATCTTGAATATCTGTAGAGAAAATACGGAACAACGGATATGAAAAAGGATATTATAATAAGGTTCGCAAGAACGGCAGCATCACCAAGTAAGATTCCTATAACTATTAAGCATATACTTATCGATGCTGGAATTATAATAACCTTTTGTTTTAATGTGAGGTTTTCGAACATACTAATCATACTCCGTCGGTGATATTCCTTTTAATAGAACTATGAATCCTAAAGATACAAGGGGGACAAAGAAAAATACCAAAAACGTTTGCAAGATAAGTGTATTTGCTCCAGCAACTGGAGATATTATGGATATCAAGACTATAAAGAATAACGTTCCAACGATTATGAGTGTTATATAGATTTCTGTATAAAGTGCTATTTGTTTTGCATATTCATCCAATGCTCTTCTGTAATTATCCATAAACGTTCTTGTCTTGCCTATGAGATATTTTTCAAGATCACCACCAGTGGTTATCACTGAAAGTATGCCCCAAAGGAAATCAGAAAACATGGGTGACGGCGACCTCAAAGCTGCCTTCTGCACTGCTGACGGTAGACTCATACCCAAGGTTTTAACATCACTGTATATCTTCCCTGCCTCCCTACCGATAGGTCCGCCCTTTAAAGAAAGCATCTTGAATATCTCTACCGGGTTAACACCAGACGAGGCCGTTGTTGCCATGTAAAAAACTGCAAATGGAAGAGACCTCTCTATTTTGGACTGTAGGCTTTTTGCCCTTATAGTTGGATAATAATATCCTGCTGCAAAAACACCACCAGCACAAAGGAAGGAAAGGATTATCGCAGAAGTGTAAGAATAAATTGTTCCAGCACCTGAAAGAGAAACTATAAGAAGTGTGATGAAAACCGAAGCGCCTATCATTGTAAAAATAAACGCCAAAAGTGAATACAAAAATATTACAGAGAGGTATTCCTTAAGAGGTATTTTTATATCACCGCGCTTAAGATTTATTTTTAAGGTATCAAAATAGTCCAGATAGTTTTCAACAATCGGTCCAAAAAACCTTGTTGCGAATTCCTGTAAAGGGAGGTTTTTGACCATCACACCTCCTCCATGCTTTGCATAACAAGATCCAGTATCCTCTCAGGATTTGTATAATATGTACTTATTATCTTAGCAACCTCTCGATAATCAAAAACACCCTTCTCATGCATCCATTCTAGAACAACCTTTCTTCTCATAAGCTCATTTTTCACTTCATCTTCATTCATACCGAGCTTCTTCGCTATCTTTTCAAGAACAGCAGACCTACTAACGGTTTTGAAGCTATCTGATGAGGCATCCCATTCAAAGACCTTGTTTGTAACAGGAAGGTTCCTTTCAACCCCTACAACCTCAAGTATAGATTCTGCTCTTCTCACGTAATTTCCTCTAAGCCTTAGAAGAACCAAGAAAACTATTATATCTATATTTTGAAGCAAAGCTGGTGGTAAAGATATGGGTGGTGTTGTTAATCTGTCAGCTAACTGTTCTATGGAAGCAGCATGTATTGTAGCAAGCGATGGATGCCCTGTGGCCATTTGCTGAAATAGAACAAAGGCCTCCTTGCCTCGAACCTCACCCATGATTATGTAATCCGGTCTTTGTCTTAAAGACGACTTAAGTAGATCAAAAAGGCTAACCTCTCCTCTTTTGCCTTTAACCTCCAACGGTGTTCTTGCAACCTCTGGTATCCAGTGTGGATGAGGCAGTCTCAGTTCGGGTGTGTCTTCTATACTTACTATCTTCAGATTTGGTCTTATGAAAAGTGATAGCGCATTAAGCAGGGTGGTCTTTCCTGTTGCCGTTCCACCTGATATCAGCACGGACATGCCGTTTTCTATAGCAAGCCATAAATACGCAAGCATTGTCGAATCGAGGACATTGTATTCGAGCATGTGTGTAGGTGTCATTGGCTCCTCAGCAAATTTTCTGATAGTAAAGTTAGAGCCCTTTCTTGCTATATCTGTTCCAAGCGTCGCCTGAACCCTTGAACCATCTGGAAGTGATGCATCAAGCAAAGGCTCTGCAATGGATATGGTCTTTCTACATTTCTGAGCAAGTTTTATCACAAAACTATCAAGCTCGTCTTTATCCGTAAATAGTATATTGGTCCTTAATGAGCCCAGAGTTGGATCTCTGTGATAAACATAGATTGGTATGTTAACCCCGTCACAAGATATATCTTCTATATTTGGATCACGCATGAGAGGTTCTATCTTTCCAAGACCTATTATATCTCTTTCTATATAGTAATTAAAGATGGTCCTTTTTTGAGGGTCTATTTTGTATGATGCCATTATCTTTTCGAGTTCTTCCCGAAGAATCTCTTTGGCTTTAACCTCCCCTATCTTAACGAAATCAACGTCAAGTCTATCTTCTAATTCTCTTTTTATGTTCTCTATAACTTTTTTGTCATCTTGGCTCAAGGGGGGCTCTATAACATTATATACAACCTGACCAAGAGATGGTTCCCATTTGATATGTGCATAAGCAAAAACCTTATCACCTGGTTTAGGTTTTCTAGGTATAAGGTTGTAAAATATGTTAACATTTTTTACTGCCTCAATTGTTTCATCTTCTTCTCTTACAGGTAATTGTGTGATAATTTTTAGCTCTTTTGGTATCTCTATACCTTTAACAGCCTTAACACCACCAATGACATGACCAAGCTTCTCTTCCTTTTTTTCCTCAACAATCTGTGGAACTGGTGTAATGATTATTTGTGGTTTCTCTTTTGGTCTGGGAAATGATTGTTTTGTTTTGAGTTTTTGAACATATCCTTTTTTCATCTTCCTTACTATTCTGATCGCACTCAAAGAAGGTTTTACAGATTTTTTGATAACTCTTACAGGTATTCTCAGTTTCATAAAAATCGCCTATATGATAATAATTTCGTTTCCTTTCTTATAAATTATGAAAGTTCCGTCAATGCTCCTAATCCTTCCTGAAAGATTGAAGGTCTGATTAAGGCCATAAAGCCTTGATGAAATAGAATACCCGCTTGTTAGACATGTAAGATTAAGACCCGTATTTGTGAGTATAACCTCATAGCCTTCATTGCCTATTCTTTTAGGTATATGTAGAGTCAGGGTCACATTGGTTTCATTATCATACTGAGCAATCCTGATTATATGAGAGGATATATAGTTTAGCACATTCTCTGCTTGTGCCTCTCCTGTAAGTTTGAGAAAATAGTTCTGGTAAAGTGTAAACACAGAGAAACATGAAATGAAGATCGTTACACCCATCATAAAGAGAAGAACCTGCTCGAATATTAGAGAAACACCCTTCATATTAATATTTTTGTGTAGAATTTAATATACCTCGGTGACTCTTACATAGGTTAAAACCAAATCACCACCGTTACCTGCGGAATTTGGAAGTATTTCATTCTTTACAAACGTTATGGATATATCACCTGTGGTTTCTAAAGGACTTTCCAAGGCGATCTTATATCCTCTCAAAGGTAGTGTCGTTGTGTCAAGTTCTCTATAATGTAATTTGAATTTCAATCTGGTCTCTCCTGTTCCCGATGACTCTGCTGTAAGAGTTATTATTCGTGGTTCTGCTTCTCCATAGGTTTCGTTTTCTACAAGACTCGTGGTCTTTATTGGAATTGTACCGTTCAGAATAAGAGGTTGTTTTACAACAAGTTCAAGGATTATGGAATTGTTGTCAGGATCATTAGAACCGTAAGGTATAACCCTCAAGTATCCTGTAGGTATATGGAGTGTGTAGCTTCCTGATCCTGTGCTTGCGATTTCTGTGATTTTTTTGTCAAGCTCCAGAATGAAACTTTGTGCAAGGGAGAAATCTGCCAAAGTTGTTCGCTTTTCTATTAAAGGAATTCCCCAAATTAACGACGTGCCTATAATTGCTATAACTATTCCTGCAACCAATACCATTGATATAGGCTGTATCTGTGCCTTCATATCAGCAATAGACAATGGCTTCTGCTGCGCTTGATGCTGTTGTTATTCTTATTTTGTGCTGACCCGCGCTGCAACCACTTGGACTGCCACAGTTATAGTCTTGTAATATGATGGCTGCATTTCCGGGTTGAATTGTTGTCGAGTTAAGATACGCCCTGACATCAGTAGAATCAACAAA
>Ga0164318_10003323_pt1 | contig 15205 bp, 7 predicted proteins | sample GuaBasSedimGuay9_FD_113734 | JGI IMG/M metagenome (GOLD analysis project Ga0164318, IMG submission 113734) | Subseafloor sediment microbial communities from Guaymas Basin, Gulf of California, Mexico - Guay9, Core 4571-4, 0-3 cm | ecosystem: Environmental > Aquatic > Marine > Hydrothermal vents >...
AAAAGAGGAATCCCATTCCTATTTCAAAAAAGCCCATCAGTTAAGCCCAAGGCGTCAGGAGATATTTGTGGGGCTGATAAAAACCAGCTGGTTTTTAAAAAAATACCAAGAAGCAAATAAAATGGCTAATGAATGCGTTAAAATAGACCCTAGATTTAGACAATGCTGGTGGTTAAAAGCTCTTTCTAATATCTACATAGGTAATTTAGAACAAGCCAAGCAAGATTTAAAAATAGCCCAAGAAAAAGGATACAATCTTGAATCTGAAAAGTATCTCTTGCAATTACTTAAGCCATACATAAAATTAGCCAAGGACTCAAAAAAAGTTGAACATTACCAAATTTTAGCTGAGATTTATGAAAAATTAATTAAAATCAATCCTAAAAATTTCCAATACCATGCTTCTTTGGCTTATGTTTACAAAACCTTAGGTAAATATGAAAAAGCAAGAGAACAGGCATTAATTGTGTTAGAATTATCACCTGAAAGTAGAGTTAATGTGGAAAAATTCTTGAAAGACCTTTCTGCTAATTAATTTTAACTAAAGTACTCCAGGCAATCTGATAACAAAATAGCGCTATCGCGCTATTTTGTTTATAACAAGTAAATGTTTTTGGTTTTTGCCTCTTATTCTATACAAAAATAAACCCCGCCAGGCCATATTGGCTGGCGGGGTTATTCCCTGCAAGGAAAGGGATTAGCTCGGATTCACAAATGAGCCAGCGTAAATATCACCTCTGAATATTATCACACCCTCCTGATAGGTCCCAGCACCATTAATACCAAATGTACAATTAGCGTTGTCGTCATCACTTAGCCATGCCTGAATAGTGTCTCCATCGTCTTCCCAATCAGTGGTGTCTGCGTACAAGTAAAGCTTCTTGGTCTGGCCAGCAGGAACAGTAAATGCCCTAGTGCTGAAGTCAAAGACCACCTCATTGTCATTAAGATCAGCAAGAGTATCAGTATCTAACACATTGCCGTCTTGGTCTTTTAAGGTAAAGGTGGCAGCGTTTCCATCACAGTCCTTCTTAACTGAAGAAATCCTGACTTCTAACTGGCTGTCAATGGCTATATCAGTAGTGCTGGCAAAAGTAATATCCTCTGTATCTTCAGCAGTGACATCAAATATAGCTAACAACATTTCTGAGCTAGGAGTCAATGTTCCTGAAGGAGAAGCAGAATCCACAGCAAAGTATGGCCTGGACTTGTAAAGATACATTGTATTACCACTCACATTCGGATATCCAGATTTTATAGATTGTCCTGAAGCCACACCAGTGGTCTGCACAGTATCTACTCCATTGATAGAAACTCCAATCTGTGTATCGTTAACTGAAGCTGTATCAACAGGCATCATCTTTGCTTTAATAGTGATTTCTTTATGACCATTAGCTGGAATAGTCACTGTTCCGTCAGCAAAGTCAGCCCTTACTGAATCTGCCCCTACCTTCTGAGCAATCAAGGTGTCTCCGCAGTAAAAGTACAGAGTATCAACCTTGGTGCCGTTGGTAACAGAAACTGTAATGTTGTCTAAATCTAAGTCCTCAACATTACTAGCAGCTAACCTGAACACAGCCAAGGTTGCTGTTTTGCCACCAATTATAATATCAGAAGACGGTGTAGAGGCATCAGCAGTAACGGTCAAGGTTCCAGCGCTACTGGCAGTCATTGTCTGTTTGTTGCTAGTGCTATAGGTTATTGAGGGAGTTACTCCTGTGTTAGCTCCTGTAGCAGTAACTCCACCGCTTTCAATACTGAACACATGGGTTCCTGAAGTAGAACCAGAAGCCAAGTCACCTACTAAAGCCACCTTAACATAACTACCCTTAGAAACAGTGATGGTCTGGGTGAGGGTAAAGGCAGTAGTAGAAGCAGTTGGCTGTTTGGTGGTACTTACCTTGGTCTCATAAGCATCACCGCGAGAGCTATTCTCTGAGGTCAAATCAGCCCAGAGCTCAGCATTGTCAAAATCAGCAGCATCATCAGTACCATTGTCTGTTATTGTAATAGCAGTCACCTGAATGTCCTCGCCTGAAACACCAGCATCTAAAGAAAATGTTGCCCAAACAAAATCAGAAATTCCAGCAGGAACACTTCTCCCAGTTGGGTAGCTAAGAGTAGTAACAGTCAAACTGCCCGCAGCTATAGTCAGAGTGTTGGCATCCACGTCGCTATTAGGATTTAGAGATGACCCGCTTAATGTTTCGCCAGTGGTCATTCCCTTGGCAGTAATATAGGTACGTGGGTTCTTAATTGAGGCCACCACTGTGTCACCAGTACCTGCATCAGTTCCAATTTTTGCTTTTACAGTGTATTGATGAGTACCTATTGGAACAATAAAGGTATCGGTAAATGTAACTGTCTCATCACTTGCAAGATCTTTTGGCCCACACACTATATTACCGTCTTCGTCATATACCTTAACCAGAGTAACATCTGCGTAATTAAAATCACCATCTGTATTATCAGTAACATCAATGCCAACCTTTAATTGAGAAATTCTCATTTCTTCACCGCGGACATCAAAATCAAACACACCCAAGGTTACATCACTACCCACTGAGATATTGCCAGTTGCCGGAGTAGCTGAGGATTTGGAAACAGTTAAGCTACCTGACTGAACAGTTTGGTCGGTTCCTTTACCGTCCCAACTGCCTGCGCTAGGAGTAATATAGTAGCCATAGGTGTTTCCTTTAACTGAAATCAAAACATCTGTGCCATCAGTTAAATCAGCATTAACTGTTCCACCTGAGAAACCATCTACAATATCTACTAATACCTTAAACCGATGCACTTCTCCTTTGTCAAGGACAATGTTTAAATCAGACCAGCTGGCCTTGTCTTCATTATTCCAACTATCTACTGTACCCAAGCTCTTATTCTCAGTTATGTCATAAAGTTCAATATTGGCAACATCAGAAGCAGAAAGGGTTCCTGACTTCATTACAGTAATCTGCTCAATAGTAACTGGTTCTACTGAGCCAGCTGTTGCTTTAAATTGAAGCACAGTAACATCAGTGTCACCAATATCTGGTTGAGAATCAACAGTAGAAATTTCTTCTACATCAAGTGAACCGATGTTTAAAGCAACTGTGCTCATTAGGTTCCCAGTTACTGGAAAACTGCCTGTAACCTCAGAAGCATCACAAACAATGTCATCAGCAGAAGCAATACCTAAGGCAGCTGTTTTTCCTCCAGCAGTTCCGGCAACAATTCCAGCTCTAATGTAAAAGCTCCTGGAAGTGCCGGCTGGAATTACCAAATTAGGAGTGAAGGTAATCAACGCCCTGTTGTCCACATTTAAACTGCCAATGCTTCCTGTGTAAATACCTGTGTCAGCATCAACAATTTTAATGTTTTCTATATCAGAATTGCTTGCCAGTCCGGTCCTGGTTATATAAATCTTAGAAATTGAAACATCACCTTCAGGACCAGCAGTCAAAGTGAATTTGGTAAAGTTGGCGTTTCCTGGGGAGCTAGCGCCACTTGGAATACTGGCTGAAGCAGGAGTATCAGAAGCTAATGCTACTGTCAGACCAGCAGCTTCTTCTTCCTCTTCTTCTTCCTCTTCTTCTTCCTCTTCTTCCTCTTCTTCTTCCTCTTCGCCGACCGCTAAGAAGCTGTTTAGCTTACTCCTGGTAGTAGAACCAACATAACCTGTTCCAGCTGTTAAGCCCCAAGGAGCCAAAACTTCATCAGCATATTTCTCCTGGAACTTAATAACTGCCGCTTTGGTCAATGGACCAAAGTAGTTGGTTTCGTTACCAGGAGAACCTGGGCCAGAATCAGCTAATTTGGTTTCAGAATCACTGTTTAAAACAATTTGCAAACATTTAACATCATCACCAGTCATTCCCTGGCTCAAGTTCCTATCAAAGCTGGTAATAGTACAGCCGGTGATAGTTGAAGGAGCTTGGCCCTGAAGCTCAGCCAACTGGGCTTGCAATTCTGCCAACTGCTTTAATAAGGCATCAATCTGCGCTTGAAGCTCTTCAGCAGTTAATGCCTGAGCAGTAGGAGCAGAAACAAGCATCACGGCCAGAGCTAATCCTGCAATAAGTCCAATAATTTTTTTACTCATAAATTTTTCTACCTAACACTTAAATTAATAACTAAAATTAATGATTAATTAATTGATATTAATGATTATTTGTCTCTGTCGTTATCAACCCGCCTGCTTGTTTTGGATACAGATTATATCCAAAAAAGCAAGCTAACGACTTTAAAATTTTTAAAATTGATTTTGATTAATTGATAATATCTTTATCAATGCCTGTTGATATTGCTGGTTTTCAAATAATTCCTGTGCCTGAGTTAATATCTCCTGCTGATCTTCAGTAAGTGTTTGAGAGCTCAGGTCTTTAATAAGCAACTCTACTATTGTTTTTTCTGTTGTATCTGTATTATTGTCCTGTTCCTCTGGTTCAATTCCCAGTGTTGTAAAAACCTCTTTCTCTTTTTCATTTATAGCTTTTAACCGAGGAGCTACCTTTTTAGCAATCGCCACCGCTTGTTCTTGGTTTTTGCTTTGCTTGATTAAATCAGAAACCTGCTCCTCTACTTCAATTTTAGCTGTTTTATATTCTTGTAAAGCAAAAGCCAAATTTCTCACCTGGTTTGTCTGGGTAATTTCAGATAATTCTTTTAATCGCTCATTAGTTAATTCTAATTTTGTTTCCAAACCTGCTTCTCTTAAAACATATATTTTGGCTTTTTCTGTAATTTTTTTAACCGGATAAAGCACATCACCAGGCAAAGAATTCTGAGCGCATCCAAAAATTGCCACTAAAGCCAAAACTCCAATTATTGATATAGTAGCAAAAGCAGGACGAAATATCAAACCCTTGCTTAAATTCTTCAATTCTTCTAAACCTGTAACAAAAACATTCCAATATCCTCTGCTTTGCACACTCTCATTTTTTATATCCTTTTCTCTTAAAATCTCTGCCTTTGTCAAAATAACCCAATCTTGGTTGGGTTGTATTTGTTTAAGTTGTTTAATTTTTGCTATAAGTTCTTTTTGAGTCACTTTTTCTGAAGAGAGATTAACTTTTTCTGAAGAGAGATTAGAATATCTTTCTTCTCCTCCTCCAAAGAAAAACAAAGATTAAAGATTAAAGAGAGGAGCTCCGGGTCTTTAATATGATGACGAAAAACTTTGATTTTTGTTACAGAAAAATTAGCTCTTTGTAAGTGACTCTCGCAGGACTTTTAACCCTCTATGCAGAATTACTCGCACCGTGCCTTGTTTTTTACCTAAAATTTGAGCAATTTCAGAAATAGGCATATCTTCTACATAGCGAAGCACGATTGCCTCTCTTTGATCATTCTCAAGATTGGCCAGAGCAGTTTTTATTTTGTCAATGTCCGAACTAAGCTGAAATCTCCTCTCAATGTCAGAAGTTGGGTCAGACATTTCTGGACAATTACTTAAAGAAATAGGGGATCTATCTTTTTGACGGTAATGGTCTATTATTAGATTACGAGCAACCTGAAAAGCAAATGCCCGAGAGTTTTTAATTTTCTGGCCATTATTTAAGTGTTCCCAGATTTTGGCAAAGGTCTCTGAGGTTAAATCTTTTGCTGTATCTTCACAGTTTACTTTCAAATAAATAAAGCGGTAGATTTTATCTACATTTTCATCGTATAAGGTATTAAAAGCTATATAAGGGTCGGACAATTCGGACATAAGATATTTGAAAATTTAGCCGGGTTAGGACAAAAATAATTTATAGATAGGACACAAATTAAATAGGTAGGACATAAATTCAAATATTTTTAATTCTGTAAAATGTCTCATTCCATTTGCCTATCCGCTCAATAATGCCCTGATTTAACAGGTTCTCTAAATCTCTTCTTAAGGTCCTTTTGCTTATTCCTGGAAAAAGCTCTTGCAATTCCCACACTTGAGTTCTTTCCCGTGTTTTGAGAAATTCTAATATCTTTTTTTGCCGAAGAGAAATTTTTGGCTTTTGGAGCAATTCTTTGTCTTTTTTCTCTGTTGGTTTCTCTGTTGACTTTTTCTCTTGCTGAGCAATGTCTACTAAATCTAAATTCGCATATATCACTCCTTTTTTTATTTTAACATACTCCTGTTTAAGCACCAAAAAATTGCGAGAGTCAACCCAATTCTGGGATTGAGCTATTTCTAAAAGGTCTTCTAATATCTCAATATCTTTTGCTATTTTGTCTATTTCACTCTTTTTTGAATCTAAAACTAAAGAATCACTGGAAAAATAATAAGGGACTAAATCTCCTAAAATTTCCAGTGCTTGTTTTCTTAATTTCTCTCTCAAGGGTTCTTTTTGTGGAAAAAGTTCAGTAACCCGATAAAGCGCCAAGGTAAGTTTGATAATATACTCCCTGTCCATGATGATATAAAGTATAGCAGAATTTTATCTAATCATCAATGTTTCGGACAACTAAAATCCTTACTCCATATTGATCTTTTACTTCACTGCCATAATAAGCTCTTCCTCCACTAAGATAACCGCTTTCTACATACCAATGTTGGTTAGGATTATTACTATAAGGGGTAGAAGAGAAATAAGTTTTATGAGTGTTTATTCTTATCTCTCGAGAAGGAGCGCCAGGACAATCAGTAAGTAAAAGCTCTTTAATATTCGGCAACCGCCAGTCAGTATAACCGGCAAATTCTAAATTCTCTGCATACTCAATCGCCTCTTGCCAAGTATAATCATCATCTGGATAAAGGTTAATCTCATGCCACATTAAATTAGTACAGCGATCTATTTTTAAAGTTCTATCTTCATTAACTTCAATGCCAAGCTTACAACCTTTTTGCAGATATCCATCATCTCCCTCTTTACGAAAACAATGAGTGCCTGTAATTGGCAAAATCTCTGACTCCTTTACACTTCTAACTGGCAACACATTATAAAGATTAAAATCTCTTACATCAACATAACCTCGCGTATCTGCTATTACGGTATAAGACATCTCTCCAGTTTCAAAATTTATTAGATACACTTCATAAAGATAACCAGGTCCTCCCGGATAATAAACTTCTCCTGTAGAGGTCCAGTATATTTCTGGTTTAATATTTTCAAAGCAATCTGGGACCACTGGAGGATCCTTTTTACTATAATCAATAATACTCACCAATTCCTTATAATTCGGCAACCGCCAGTCAGTATAACCGGCAAAATCCAAGTTATTGCAAAAATCAACTGCCTGCTCCCAGGTCATTGCAGTTCCGTTATTGGCTCCTGGTCCCATTGCGTCTTTTATCCACATCAAGCCAGTGCAATTATCTGTAATAGTTCCGTTTTTATTATCTGTATAACCTTTATGACAGCCAGCTGAATAAAATCCATCATCAAACTTGTTATAGGAAACTGCCTGGCCTGTGGCAGGCAATACTCCTTCCAGAAAAGGAATTTCTACAGAAACAACATTGGAAATAGGAGAATAGTGCCAGTTATCAAATGCCTTTATGCCAAAATAATAAGTAGAATTATAATAAAGGTCTGAAATAGTGATTGTTAAATCAGTAGTAGTAGCAGATGATGAAGCGTTTTCCCAATTATCCTGGCTTATTTGCTTGTTCCGCAGATAGCGAATCTCATAAATAAGATTTTCTTGAGGAGTATCAGTATCGTTTGGCGCTGACCAGGTTAAGGTCACAGTATTTTTTTCTCTCTTGGCTTTTAAATCAGTAATCCTCTCTGGAGCAAAAATATCTCTTATTTGTCCTTTTGAATTTGTAGGCGAAACAATCTCTTGGAGCTCAAAGTCCTGCAAATTATTATTGCTGTCAATATAGTTGCCTTGGCTGTCTTTTATTCTAACTAAACTCTTACCCTCTGGTGCAGGCTCAGTGCTAGTTGCTTCTTTTACTATTGTCTCTCCCCAACCCACAACATCAATTTTACAAGCCATTACTGCCTCTGAACTAGTGGCTTCTTGTGGATTACAGGAAAATATACCCACAGCTCCAGCTTGATTGCCTAATTGGCTTGTTTTATAAACCTGCCAATCGCTGTTTGGATTGCCTCCTTTCTCTGGATAGCCCTGCAAACCAATAAGAAAATATGTTTTTGCCGGGATACTAATTGTAGTTGTAGCTGTTGATGTAGAAATTTCAGAAAAACTTTTATTACGCCAGGGCTTATTCCAATCCCTTGATGAGGAAAAATAAGAAAAATACCAGCCAGAAATATCTATATCCTCATCTAAGGGATTATAAAGCTCAACAAATTCATTATTTGCCAGCTGAATTTCAGTAATTATCACATTTTCAGCCAAAGGCAATGGCTCTGGTCCTCGCTCTTTATCTTGTTCTTCCTCCTCTGGCTGACTATTTTCTTTCTTTGGCGTTCCCATTATTCCATTTTCTCCTTCACCTGAATAAGTGTGCCAGGTTTTCAAATCTTGATTTCTTTCCATTGTTCTTTTCTCTTGATTATCTCCTGCTGGCCAGGTTGAGCTTGCCTGAACCTCATCAATTAAATTACAATTCTTATCAAAAAGCCGTAATGATTCCTGTTTATCATTTAAGGCACCAGTGTAAATCAAATCAGCAGTAATACCTGGCACTGAGGTGTCATCGGTTCGCTCTAAAAGCAAAAATCCTCCTGCAGGAATCACCTGCTCTTTACCAAACACTATTTTAATCTGCTCATCTTTATCTAAAATCTGCCAACCCTCTAAACTAATATCTTGTTCAGATACATTTTTCAGTTCAATCCATTCATCATTTGAAGAACTTGCTGTTCCCATCCAGGCAATTTCATTAAAAATCACTAGCGAAGAAGTGGCAAAAGACAAATTTTCTTGAGAACAATATTGAATTTCTGACTCTGGTTCGGACTTGGGTTCAGGATTAGAAGCACTAGAACCTCCTCCACCTCCTCCGCCAGCAAAAACCACTGGAGCAAAACTGTTTCCTGTTCTGGGTGTGCCAAAAATACCACTCCTATGCGGTCCATAATAGCTATGCCAAGTTAAATCCCTAGCCCTTTCCATTGTTCTTTTTTCGCTTGTATCGCCAGCTGGCCATTTTGGCTGGGCTAAGACCTCATCTTCCAGCTTACAGCTTTTATCAAAAAGATATAATGCTTCATCGGTATTGCCTAAAGGACCGGTATAAATTAAATCAGCTGGAACATTAGGCACTGATTCATCATCGCTCCGTTCCAAAAGCAAAAATCCCTGTGCTGGAATAATATCCTTGTCAGTAAAAATTACCTTAATTTGCTGTTTTTGGTCAATCAACTGCCAGCCATTCAGATTAATTTCACTATTTGTAAGGTTCTTCAGTTCAATCCATTCGTCCTGCGGAGAATTTTTGCTCCCCATCCAAGCCACCTCATTAATAATTACCTTGTCTTGAGCTGGAATGTCCCCAAATTTTTTCTGGCATAAATCCACAGATTTTGCTAATTCTATGTTTATCTCTTCAGCGTCCTCCTTTTCTTTTTTTTCTTGTTTATTCTGCGCATCTTCTTTTTCCTTTTCTTGGGCAGTCTCAGCGCGGGCAGATTTAGCGTCAATTTCAGCGCCAACAGTTTCAGCGCCAGCAGATTGTTTTTCAGCCATTACCAATTCTTCTACCTTATGACTAATCTCATCAACCTGATTTGAAATCTCTTTTATCTTTTCTTCAATTTCACTTTCATTTATCCCCTTTTTTGAATTTTGCTCAACTAAATAAGAAGGCAAAAACTGGGCTTGAGGTTGTTGTGGTATTTCTGCCTCTTGTTGGGCTTCTGCTTCCTGTTGGGCTTCTGTTTCCTGTTGGGCTTCTGTTTCTGAATACTGCTGTTGCCTTATTTCCTCAGAAAAAGAGTTGTTGCCAGTGCTTTCTAAAGAAGAAGTGGAAACAATCTCTTTATTGTCAATATTCTGTTCAATAATTTGAGAAACCTGTCCACCGCTAAATTTGCCAAAAGGAGTTATCCAAGTCAAACCTTCACTTATCACCTTGTTAAATGTAACAAGAAGCGCTCTCCCTACATTATTGACTTTTTCGGCAAGGTATTCAGTGGTAATTGGCCTCACCTGCTCTGGTTTGTTTATGATTGCTTCTGCTCTGGCTAAATCACAGGGCTGACCACCGGAAAGACCGATTGGTTCAAGGATTTGAGAGATGTAATGGGTTTTGTTGCCGATTTTTATCTCTCCCAAACCTAAGCTCGGTGACTTTGTTAATTTCTCTTTTCCTTTGAGTTTTTGTTGGAGTTGAGAAAGAGGAATTAATTTATAGCGTGGGTCATTGTGATTGATTTTGACGCCGTTGAGTTTGTCGTGGTAAGACCATCTGAAAAAAGGAGATGAGCAATAAGCATTATACCAATTTGTAACATCCTTCTTATCCTCAAAGAACCCATTACCGTTCCCATCAGGACAATTGGCATGAGAACCCTTCTCCACTAAAATGTTGATATGCTCAAATTTTGGATTAGTAAGTTCATTATTGGCAAAAAGTGCTCTTGTTTTACTTCCCCAATGAGCCGAGCCAATTACTCTGTTCACTTTTTCAGTATCTTTATCCACAAATACAGAAACAAATTCGCTGTCGCCATAATGCTGATTAGAAAATTTATTAAAAACATAAAACAGCCAATATTGAATAATAATTTCTTTCTCTGATTTTCTATCAATATTGTAGAAAACCTTAAAATGATTTAATTTTTCATCTAAGGATAAATCATCATATCTTTGTTTTGCTATTTCTCCGGGAAGTTCCTGTAGATTTTTGTCATAATAAAACTGTGAATAATCACAGGGATAATACTCTTCTTCTGAATCAAACCAAAAATTAGGAGCGTATTTCTCTGCTAATAATTTATCATCTATTGCTAAATCATTTTGAGCAAAAGCAAAAAGTAAAAGACCAATCAGTCCAATGAGAAAAACAAATGATAAAAGGATTATCCTTTTTGACATATTAAACCGTAAATTATGAGAATGCGACTCTCTCTTTGGCCCCCACCTATATACATCCCTCTTCTCTAAAGGCAGGGAATATCCTCTTCAAATTCTCCCCTTCCCCTTGGGAGGGAGAATAGAAAATAAAAAAGACCATTTTCCTTAAGGAGAACGTCTCTCTAACAATTTAGAACTCAAGGCAATTCCAAAAATCACTCCTATTAAAGCAAAGGTGATAATGTAAGCAGAAAATAAGGAATTCAATAAATTATTGCCAATTAGATTTCCAATAATTGGTGAAATTATTGAAGCAAGAGCAAAACTGACTGAACCTCGCAAAACTAAGGATTTGATTTTTGCTTTAAGGATTAGGGCATAAAATAGAGCGATGATAACACCCGTGAATAAAAATTCTAACCATAGTTGGCCCGTTGTTAAAGAAGGTTCTAGTGTGAATAGATAACTAAAATCTACACCTGGGATAAAATCCTCAATAATAATTAAAATAGGATTTATTATACTGCCTAAAACCATCATCCAATCCATGAACATCAAGGGCACCACAAACCCAACCATACAACCAGCAGTGCCGAGCAAAACCACCTTCAATATTTTCTTAATGTACCGAGAACTGTTCTCGGCAAGATTATCCTTAAACAAGGCTAAAACAATGCTACCAAAGAATCCTAAAAACACAGCACCCAAGATAAAAGAAAAGGGATTGGTAATAACATCACCTGAACCCACTGTGCCTCGATAACATTCCCACCCCCACAACGCGCCAGCCAGACCAAAACCAAAAACAACCCCGTACCATCGCCTTCGGCGAGCTACGGGGCAAGCCAGCCAAAACTCTCTTCGCGCTATAAGCTCTTTTATTCCTTTAATTCTTTGAATAATCGGCATATTTCTCAAATTCTATCATATTTGAAGTAAAGAGTAAAATAAATTCAAACTTGCCGAGAACTGTTCTCGGCAAGTATTAAAAGTATCTGTAAAGTTTCACCAGGTTGTCAACAATATCATCTTCCCTCCCCCACCTATCCTCCCCCTCCCGAAGAGAGGGGGAGGATTAAGATAAGGAGTGGAAACTATAGACCTCTAACAAATTCTTCTAATAGCAAGGATTTGTCAGAAAAATAAGCTCTGCTATAGCTTGTAAACCAAGAACTAAAGCATTCAAAAGCCAGCAAAGGTTTTGATTTTGGAAACTGGAATAGCAATAACCTTTCCGTAGGAATCAATAGTATTTAAACCTAAAACACTCCCTTCAATATCAAACAAAGGACTTCCCCGAAGAACTTTGCTCTCAAAGATATTTGTATTAATTGAGTCCTGGCTAAAATACTTAATAATTCCTTGGTTTACCATCTTTTGAGGCGTCTTTTGTTTAAAAAGCGTTCCCACTAGAAAAACTCTTTCTCCTATTTTTATTTTCTCTAAGTCAGCAAGTTTTACCGTAGGCAAGTTTTCTTGTTCAATTTTTATTAAAGCAAGATTCTGCTTTAAATCTCTTTTTAAAACCTGGGAAGAAACTCTTTTTCCGTCTAAATAAAAACTAAAGTCCGCGCCTTGAGGCACAAGCTCTGCTAAAGTAACCACCAAACCATCAGAGGAAATAATTAAACCTGAACCCTCTAAAATTTTTCCTGTTTTAGTTTGGGTTTTTACTCCTATCACTGATTTTTCTACTTCTTCAACTGCTTGCTGTAAAGCAGTATTTTCTTGAATAAAAATTTTTTTTGTTTCATTAACACAAATGGGAGCATTATCTAAACGGTATTTATAAAAAAGAGGCCTTTCTATAAAATAAGGCCAAAGGATTTGGTCGGCAAAAATGCCGCCGATTGTTCCGATTATAAAAAGAGATATGGCTTGCAAAACAAATTTTGACATAAAATGGGACAAGACCCGACCTCGTCCCAAATGGGACGAGGTCGGGTCTTGCCTATCTTACCTATTTTTATCTAGCTAATGCCCTTTCTCTTTTTCTCGCAGATTTAACCAAATGTTTTTTTCCTTTAATCACAATCTCGCCCTTTTCAACATCAACAAAAACCCGCTCTCCCTGTTCAATCTCAGAGGTAATAATCTTAAAAGACAAAGGGTCAAGAATCAATTGCTGGATTACCCTCTTCAAAGGCCTGGCTCCCAAACTTGGATCAAAACCCTTTTCAGCTAGCAACTCTTTGGCTTTGTTGGAAAACTTAATCTCAATATTTTTATGCCTCAATCGTTCAGCTACCTTTGCCAGCTCAAGTTCAACGATTTTTTTAATCTCTGGCTTCTTAAGATAATTGAAAATAATAATCTCATCAATTCTGTTCAAAAACTCAGGTCGGAATTCTTCTCTCAAGGCAGACATTACTTTGTCTCTTAAATTATCCTTCTGAATTGCTTCCTCTTTTCCAGTCACAAAACCCAATGACTCCATTTTAGCAATGTGCTCAGAGCCAATGTTTGAAGTCATAATGATAATAGTATTTTTAAAAGAAACAACTCTTCCTTTGGCATCGGTTAAACGACCGTCTTCAAAAATCTGAAGTAGTATATTAAATATCTCTGGATGCGCCTTTTCAATCTCATCTAATAAAATCACACTATATGGCCTGCGTCGAATCTTTTCTGTCAGCTGACCTCCTTCTTCATAACCAACATAACCAGGCGGAGAACCAATAATCTTGGAAACAGCATGACGCTCCATATATTCTGACATATCCAAACGAACCATTGCGTTTTCATCATTAAACAGAAATTCAGCTAATGCTCTTGTTAGCTCGGTCTTTCCCACACCAGTAGGCCCTAAAAACAGAAAAGAACCCAAAGGTCGATTTTCATCAGAAATTCCAGCCCTGGCTCTTCTGATAGCCCGAGATACTGCGGAAATTGCCTGTTTTTGGCCCACTATTCTTTTTGCTAAGTAGCTTTCCATTTTTTCTAATTTCTTTGCCTCTTCTTCCATCAAACGGGTAACTGGAATACCTGTCCAGCGGGAAACCACCAAAGCCACATCCTCTTTGGTGACCTCTTCTTTTAAAAGATGGGTTTTTTTCTGTATCCGGGCCAATTTTTTCTCTGTTAAATTAAGCTTCTTTTTAAGCTCAGGGATTCTTCCATATTTTAGCTCAGCCACTTTTTCTAAATCTGCCCTTCTTTGAGCAATCTCTGCCTCATATGCCAAATTATCTATCTGCTTTCTAATATCCTTAATCTGAGAAATCAATTCTTTCTCCATTTTCCATCTTGTTTCAATCTCCTTCATTTTTTCTTCTAAATCAGCCAATGTCCTAGCAATCACTTTTAATCGCTTTTTTGCCTCTGGAGTTTTTTCTTTTTCCAAGGACTCTTTTTCAATCGCCAGTTTGGTGATTTCTTCACGATACTTATCAAGTTTTGCAGGTTCACTCTCAATTTCTAACCGCAATGCAGAAGCGGCCTCATCCATTAAGTCCACAGCTTTATCAGGCAAAAATCTATCAGAAATATACCGGGAAGCAAGCTCTGCAGATGCAGTTATTGCTGAGTCCTTAATTTTTACTCCATGATGGATTTCATATTTTTCTTTTATCCCTCTAAGAATAGCTATTGTATCTTCAATGCTTGGCTCGCTTACATAAATGGGCTGGAATCTACGCTCTAAAGCAGAATCCTTCTCAATATATTTTTGATACTCTTTTAAAGTAGTGGCTCCAATAGCCCGTAATTCACCCCTCGCCAAAGCTGGCTTTAAGAGATTAGAAGCATCAATTGCTCCTTCAGCCGCACCTGCTCCCACCAAGGTATGAAGTTCGTCAATGAATAAAATATAACTGCCTTTAGCGCGAGCAATTTCTCTAAGAAAGGCCTTGATTCTGTCTTCAAACTCTCCCCTGTATTTTGTTCCTGCCACCAAAGCGCCCAAGTCAAGAGCAATAATTTCTTTGTCCTTTAAGCTCTCAGGAACATCCTTGCTAACAATCCTTTGCGCCAATCCTTCAACAATAGCTGTCTTTCCTACTCCTGCCTCACCAATTAAAACCGGATTATTCTTTGTCCTTCTTGAAAGAACCTGCATTAAACGCCGAATCTCATCTTCTCTGCCAATAACCGGATCAAGCTTTCCTTGTTTAGCCAACTGGGTTAAACTGCGGGCATATTTTTCAATTACCTGATACTTTGTTTCTGGCTCAGGGTCAGTAACTCTTTGACCGCCTCTGATTTGAGACAAAACCCTTAGAGCTGTCTCATAGTCCAATTGAGTAAATTCCAAAGTAGAAATTCCGCCTCTGCCTAAAATTCTGGCTTTATTTAAGATCTCTTTTGCGCGGGT
>Ga0164318_10003324_pt1 | contig 15204 bp, 8 predicted proteins | sample GuaBasSedimGuay9_FD_113734 | JGI IMG/M metagenome (GOLD analysis project Ga0164318, IMG submission 113734) | Subseafloor sediment microbial communities from Guaymas Basin, Gulf of California, Mexico - Guay9, Core 4571-4, 0-3 cm | ecosystem: Environmental > Aquatic > Marine > Hydrothermal vents >...
AGATTTTTGTCTTTAGCTTTAGAATTAATTTTCAAATTACAGTTTTGGGCATCAACATAAAGATTCATTGAGTCGGAAGTAATAAACAGCATTCTATTTAATTGCATATCCAAATCAAGATACTGTTTCTCTGCATTGTATTTTAATTTAAGCTTTGCATTTAAGTTTTTAATATTCGCTTTTGTAAATGTTGATTCATCACTATATTTGGCGTTAAAATTTTTAAATTCTACATTGCTAATGTCGATATCACCCAATGATAATGTATCAGAATCTGATTCTGTGGTATCAGAACTGTTTTTTAAAATATCAAAATTAGAGTTACCAAATGAGTCTATTTTGAAATTCAAATAACCATCTTCAACAAAAAAGGAATTAAGCGACATGTTGCCATCAAGTAAGTAGGATATTGCATTTAACGATATAAAACATTTGGAAGTATATAAGAGTGTATCAGCGTTAGGCAAATTAGTATTCTCTGTTAAACAGAGATTAGATATCTCCAGACCCAAAAACGGATACGTACTAAAAAAACTTGGCTCAACTTTTTCGATATTAGTATTACAGGTCAAATAATTTTTTGCCTGTTTAGTAATTATTGGCGTTATTCTTTCTGGTGTAAACAGATACCATAAAGATATTGCCACACTAATCATTAATACAAAAACTAATACCAGAAAAACTATTCCAATTTTTTTTAATATTCTCATATTACTATTGTTTAGTAAATGATTTTGTTACTCCGTAATCGTCTTTGTATATTAACGATAATGCTGTTAACTCTGTGATAGTATATACTTTTGGAACGCTACCACCATTCTCAATAATATGAATTTGTTCTAACTGATCACCTGTAATAGTCCACGTAAATTGTTGTCCTTCTTCTTCTGTTACATCATCTGAAGTATCCCAGGTAGCACCTGTTTTGTCAGAATCATACCGCTCGAATAATGTACCACTTTTCCATTTTCCTATAATTAACGACTCATCAAAACTTGGTGAAGTTTCGTCTTGAGTACACGAAGTTGATAAAAGTGCTATTGTAGCAAAGCTTAATAAAATTAATATTAACCGTTTCATAAATTTAAATTTAGTTGTTATAGAAGTCATTTAAAGTTAACTTAATGGTTACAAACGTAAAATGTTTAAAATCAGAAAATAAATATCTTTTTTAATTATTCCTCCTTTGTTTTCCCTCCAAAGAGGGAAATAATGGAATTTGTTTTCTGATTTTCAATATAATATATTTACTTATACATGTTTAACTTTAAACAACTACAATATATCTATTTGTTATTCAAACATAAAGTTCAAAATTAGTAATTTATTGTATTAAGTAGTTGAAATATTATTAGTTAATTGTAAAAATAGAGTTGATGGACAAAATGATTGGCATTATTACACAAATAGCAGCATTCCTTTTCAAGTAGCTTAAAGTTATGCAATAAATACCCTATCTTTAAGCCTTTAACATATTAACCATATTATGAGCTCAAACTTTATTAAAAAGCACTTGCCGGTTTTGCTGGTTGGCCTGTCGGTAATACTGGGATTGATTGGGTTTTCAATCTATTTTAAGAATCAAAATGTTTCGTATAGCTTTACCGATTTGGTATATTCTGTCATCAGGCTGTTTTTGATGGATAGCGATTTCACACTGATTAATGTGAATATATTTCTCAACATCGCGCGTTTTCTGGCACCGCTATCGTTGGCAACAGCAGTTATCCAATGGCTTTTAAAAGAATTCTCGAACAGGATTAAGCTTGCACAGGTAAAGCGGCTCAAAAATCATATTATTGTTTGCGGCAATGCAGCATCGAATAAACTGTTAATACAGAACCTCAAAGAGGGTAAAAACCACGATTACATCGCTTTGCAAAAAGAAGTTTCCGAAGAGGATAGCCTGCCTCTCAATACTATTGGCTACGACCAGGTTGATACTAACCTGATTAAAAAAACTGCCTTTTACAAGTCGCGTTACCTGATCATCTCTTTTGAAAATGATGCAGAATCGTTGAGTTTTGCCAACAAATTATTGGACACCCTTAATTTTAATTCTATCGAACAGGATATTGATATCATATTACTTTTTAAAAATCCCAAATGGGCCGAGGTAAGCAACGATTTGGGTATGATGGAAAGCATCAATAGCAAAGTACGGACACATAAACACCTAAATGTAAGATATCTCGATTACATTGACAAAAGCATCAGAAAATATATGCTGAACTATGCTCCCGATACCGTTAAACCTGTTACAAAAAATTCTAATCCCGCGCTGGCAACCGTTGTACTCGGTAGTGGTATTGTTAAAGAAAGGTTGATTATCAACCTTGCTTTAAATTCGCATTACATCAATCACAAAAAACTGATTGTTTATGTTGAGAAGGATTCATCGCAGGCGTTCGCGTCCTTTTTAAAAGAGTATCAAATAAATGAAATGATTGCTATTCGTGAAACAGAACCGGAGGAGATAGTTAGCAAAGCAAATGTTGCCGCGGTTTATATTTGTGAAAACAATGAACTTAAAATTATGCAGTACATCAAGGCATTACAAAGAAGCAGACATCAACATGGCACGAAGCGGTTTATTTTTATCAATCACGCTAACAACATTGCTTCTTTGCTTCCCGACGAGCAGAACAAAATAATTGACATCTCCAATGAGGTTGGCGTTTTTAGCAACATCATCGACGAGTCGCTGGACGCAATGGCAAAAACCATCCACAACGATTATCTTGCTAAACTTCGTGAGGCCAGCAAGCTTCAACCCAATAAAGAGACCCATCAGGAATGGAATTTATTGCCGGATGAAATGAAAGACCGCAACCGGATGCAAGCCGATCATATTGGTATAAAAATTCGCTCGTTGAGCTGTCATCTGATGCCACTTGATTCACCAACAAAGGCTTATGACTGGAAAAATGATCCTCGACAGGAAGCCTTAAGCAAAGCTGAACACAATCGCTGGAATGCTTACATGTATTACAAGGGCTGGAAATTTGGTAAAGATAAAAACGAGCAAAGAAAAACCCATCCTGATATGATATCGTATGATAATCTGGACGATTCCATCAAACAATACGACCGCAATGCCATTCTTAACATTCCTGATTTACTTGAGCAGGCCGGGTACAAGATTGTGAGCAATTCAAATTAAGACGTTACACACCATTCAGCATTTTACTAATCACGTATAACCTCAACAGGTTATTTGCCATTCAGTATAGCATTTAGTTTGTCTATCATCTTTTGCTGGCCGGTTTGTTTCCACGTATTCATTACAAACCCAATCAGATTTTTAATTTCTCCTTGCTCTAAATGATTGGTATTATTAAGGAGATTCCAAAGTGTTTCATTCATATTTTCAATATGACCAACATGCTTTTGAACGATTGACAAAACCATGAAAGCATTGCCGAGCACTACAAATTTCTCGTTTCTTTTTGCAGCCTCAACAACCCCTTTAACATTTAATATTTGATGAAGCACATCGCCATAATCGGGTGTCTGATCTACCAAAGCATTAAATAAAGCTTCCGTATTCTGAGTAACAAAATCGTTAAGCTCACCAGCTTTTTGCATATTATTATTTAATAGCTGTACTTCAGCAACAGCTGCTGCCAGATGAGCATAATAAGGTAACTTATCTTCGTGGTTTACAAAAAACTGCCAGGCTTCATCGCATAAAGCAGCTCCTTTTTCAATTTCACCGGATAATGCCAGTGCTTTTCCAAGGTTAATTTTTACTTCGTTAAAAAAGTATTCATGTCCCCCGGTTCCGCCCGGCACATAATTTAACATCTCGGTATAAAATTCGATGGCTCCGGCATAATTTCCGGTTTGCATAAAAAAGGCTGCTGCCTGATTTCTGAAAAACTGCAATTCGGGCAGATCCGAGTTTAAACCACTATTTAAAGTGTCATTTATTTGTATTGCTGCTTGCTGGATGGTTTCTGTACAATCATCATAAGCTATCAGATTAAAAACAATGCTGGCAGCTTGTTGCACCAATCTGTTATCAATGTTTCCATCCTTCCAGACCTTAATAATATTTTCTTTACCTCTTTGTGTTAAACCCTTGTCCAGAAACCATTTTGAAAACAGGAACCTCGGCAACGGCCAAAACAAATCGTTGTTGTCTAAATTTTCTTCCACTTGATTACAAAAAGATTCCCATACTGCAACAACTGCCTTGTAAGGCGATAAACTTTGTAATAAAGCTACTAACATTCCTATCTCTTCCGACCCTTCGGGATGGTCATGATTTACCCGATCTTGGGTCATACTTTCGGCCATCTCTTCAAGTTTAGCCCGGCCGGTGCCAATAAAATCCAGCTTACCCTCTTTTTGCAATTCTTTAATCTGACTGATTCCCTGTTCAATTCTTTGATGTCTAACCTGCTTTGCTCTTTCAAGATATCGTTCAATAAACCGTTTTACATTATCATTTTTAAAAAGTAATTCTAACCATTCAACCACCTCTATTAAGAGTGTTTGATACTGCTCTTCATTTTCAATTTTTTCGAACAAGTCAAGCCGGCTTATCATTGATTTTAATGCTTGTGGACTTTCATCGCCATACACCGATTTTTTTGCAGGTAAAATCTTTTCATTAATAGCAATTGCCTCGGCATACTCTTCTATCCGGACAAGTACATTTTGCAGGTCTTCCAAGGCCTCGATGGTTTTTTCCGATGACAAGCCATACAACTGTTCATAGGAATCTGCCACTCGTCTGAACAACGGTTCTACCTTTTTATTATCTCCTGTTCTAAAATAGAAACCGGCAAGGTTTGATGCACGCTTAGAAGTTTCTTCGGCAAGAGGCCCGTAAGCTTCTTCCGACCGTTCAAAAACAGTAACCATAAATTCCAGTGCAGGAAGAAACTTATTCTCTTCAAGAAGTTCAGCAGCCGCTTCATCCAGTAACATTAATGTTTTTGGGTGGTTTAATCCGTATTCCTGTTCTGTTTTGGCAATAATTTCTCTGCTTAACGTTTCCGTATCGGTTTTTCTGTTTGCTCCTGCTTTAATAGAACCCATCATCAATGCACCGGCTTCTTCTTCCTTTCCGGTTTTAAGCAAAACAGACGAAAGTTTTGAAACCGCGATTCGTGTTTCCGGTGCTTCTCTGCCAATTGATGCCTCCAACCCTGAAACCACCTCCCGTAATATCGTTTCAGCTTCTTCGTAGTTACCCATTATTGAAAGCAGGTCGGCTTTTTGCATTTTACGGTTTAGTGTTTTAGCATGCTCATCACCAAAAAGCCCGGTGTAAAGTTTTACTAACTCCTGCACTATTTCAAGAGCTTCAAGATACTTCTTTTCTTTCTCAAATTTCTGATATTGAGGAATGAGGATATTATCCAGTTCACGAAAAACACTCTCAATGTATTGAGTAGCACCCTTTATCGGCAATAAAACTTCCAGCTGCCGCCAAAGAAGACGCTTTGCCTCATCCATCTCTTCATTTCTCAAAAGCGTATCAATTTGTCTGCTTGTCAGGGTGTAATAGGTCTTCCAATCTTTTTCCGACTCTTCAAGAGTATCAAATTTTTGAGCCGCCCGATTAAGCACTTCTCCTGCTTCTTTCTTTTTACCGGCACTGTACAAAATATCACTCAAATGAACCTGCATGGTAACCACGCTATTCAGATGTTTATCTCCCAGTTTCTCAAAACCTTTGAGAGCATACCTACAATGAACCTCTGCTTTATCAAATTCACCAAGTTGCAAATAACAATAGGCAAGGTTGTATTCACTATGCAAGGTAGAGGGATTGGTTTCGCCTAATGTTGCCGTTTTCCGCTCCACCGCTTCTTTATAAAACGGAAGTCCCTCCTCAAATCTGCCCGTGTTCCCGTACATAACCGAAAGATTATTAACAAGTACCAATCCGGCTTCACTTTGCCTTCCAACCCTTCCGTTAGCAAGCTGCCAGGTTTCTGTCAATATTTTTTCTCCCTCTTCGAAATCTCCCTTATTTTCCATCAATATGGAAGCAAGGTTATTCAATGCCTGAAGTGTTAGTTCGTTCAACGAGCCCAAATTTGCACTTGAAAAATCCACTGCTGTTCTGCAAATTTGCATAGCTTCATCAATAAATCCTTCTTGACGTAATACCTGACTATGCTCCAGTATTATTTCCGATTTCAGTCTGATAAGCTGCTTTTCATTGAACAGCGCATCTGCCGGATTCAACTGCATCTTATCATTACTTTCATTGTTTTCGAAAAAAGACATTAACTCCTTGAAATTGCTTTGCAACTTTTCAATTGCTTTATTATTCCGACTTTTATAGCGCTGATAATATCTCACAATATTAATATAAACAAGGTGTCGTTGTGATAGCCAGGCCGTTGCATTTACAAATATTTTAGCAAGATATTTTTCAGCAATCTCCTCTTCCTGAATTTGTGCAACAACAAAAGGAAGTGCCGATACCAGTACTTCCAGTGTTCTGGTATGAACCGGACCATATTCCTGCTCAAATATGGCCAATGTTTTTAATCTTATGAGAAATGCAGCATCATTTTGAATCCTGTATTGATCAGCGAGACGAACCATTTCGATCAGGGCTTCCTGTTTTTGAGCTGACAGTAAAGCTTTTTCTGGATTGTAAGAGTTATTGCTATAAACAACAATATTATCTTCTTCGCTGAAAGGAGTCCAGAAACTTAATGAACTACCCTGATTATTATTAAGAATTTCCTGATAAGCACCAAGTTGTTTACACATCATTTGATGCAACAAATCTAACGGTTGTTTTACCCCGGCTTTGTTCCACCACAATTGGAGTTGATTGGGAATCCTTTTCTGCATGAAAAGAAAATTCTCAAGCGTGAAAAGATATTGTCGAAGTTTTTCTATTTGATCACTTTGATAATAGTGCTCAGGCAGTTCACGGGTTACGCGGAGTTGATCGGGCTGGTTGCTGAAAAAGGATGCCAGCTCGGTATGATAGCTTTTCTTTTTGTCATCCTCTGCCAAATAATATTTTTGAATAGTATGGAGTAACGCTTTGTGATAAAAAGATATCAGCCCCTCTTTAGTATTTAAATGGATTCTCAGTTCACGCCACAACAGCGCCAGTTTTTCCGGTGAAATAGCCGGGCACAAACTTCTTATCTCCGATTCCCGAAGCCCTGTTACCGAACATGCCAGCAACGATAGTGGGCGAACCACCTCCTCGCTGCCCAGCTCTTTTTCAAGACGCTGAATAATTTGATGGTAAACTTCCTGCAAACCCTCTTTTCCGGTTTGTTCGGGAAACATACGAATCCGCTTTTCCAGTCGTTCGTACGACCCAAACATTCGTAACTCTTCAAGGGCGATGGCAAGAAACAAAGGCAGGTTAGAAGAGGGATGATTCGACAACAGTTCAATATGCTTTTTGTCCATTGTTTTAGCCGATAAAGCCGGTAGCTGCCTAATCAATAACTTTCGTTCCTCTTTTCGTAAAACGGGTATTTGCCGGAAAGCACAACCAATCTGCTTTAATTGCTTAAAATGATGATTTGCCAAAACCTGATCATCAGAAAGGGTTAATAACACGCTAATATTTTGATTTAACGATTCAGGAATCCATCGTAAATCAAGCCCACGGTCAGCAAAAATTAAATCGAAATCATCAATGGCAATTAATAGCTGTCTGCCTGACGAAACGGCTTCAATAACATGATAGAGGTCGTTGGCAACAACTCCCGATTCCATTAGCATACCGTCAGGAGCAGAGCCAAGGCTTTTCAACTTTCTCAGAAGGCGATGAAACAGGTTTTCCGGATTGTTTTCCAAAATAGAAGCTCCCGAAAAATGAACAATCGCCTCCCCATTCGGGTTATCCGATTTCCACTGATTAACTACTTTTCCAAGTAAAGCCGATTTACCTTTACCGGTACTACCTGCAATAACAACAGGTGTTTTTGAAGTTTTCAGATCGTTTGATAAGGTTTTCAAAATCTGGTCGCGACCAACAAAAAGCGCCGTTATTTCATCCAGAAATCGTAAGTGTTCGTCATCTTCCAATAAATTAACATCAGCTGATGCTACAGGTGGTGCATTTAATCGCGGGAACTCATGGCTAAGAACGTCCCAAATACTATCAACAACATTTTGAGCAAAGTCTTCTAACCCGTCAAGATATACCGTGCCATTAATTTTCAACCACTTTTTAACTTCATCAGGTAACTTACTGTAAACGGCTGCTTCAACAACCCCGTTTTGTATTTTACCTGAAAGATGCTTTTTAACCAACTCGGGAGCTTCCTCTTCCAAAAGAAACCAGTCAATGGTAACTCCCCTGTAATGACAAGAATACGATTTAACCGGTTTAATTTTATTCGGGTGTCTTTTAATCTGTTCCTTTAGTTCCGTTTGCTTTTGCTTATGCTCTTCACCTTCCGATTCAACAACTTCACGTAGTTCAGGCGGCATCGCTTTTTCAAATTCCGGATCCCTAAAAAAAAACAGGGCATTGCTTTTACTGTTAGCGCTTTTTGAAAACCGGCTTACCAGTTTATCAAGTGCCGTTACCTTAGTATCATTATTATCATTCAGTACCCCATGATAAATTTCCATGGCTGTAATAGACACTTTCTGAGGAAAGGTATTCTCTACTTTTGTGGGTTTCTTATCAGGAATCCACCCGTAACGTTCGCCCATAATGCCAAGAAAAAATGGACGGCAGTTTTCAATGGATTCAAGGCAAAAATCGATGGTTTCATCGTTTTCTGCCTGATCTTCGGTGATACCCCACCGTAAATCAATATCCAACAGTTTGATGCGGTAGGGAAGTAATTTTTCGCGCAATTTTGGAAAAGCCTGTTTTATCAGTATATCCCTTTCGCTGTGCATATCTTTAAAAGTAGAAGAGATAAAAACAGAAACGGTTTGCCAGCTCATAATGATTAGTTTTAAGTTATTAATAAGGCCATTTTAAAGACTTACAGAAAAGTGGCTAAACCATTCATGCGCAGGCATTAGTTCTTTTTATTATTCAATATCAGGACTCATCAAAGAAAAGTAAATACAAGGTGTTTATCTCAAATAGCATCACCCTCCAAGTTTAAAACCTAACCCCGAGCTTTTTTGGCGGCTTGCTGCTTTAAACTCCTTTACATCTTCCAACGTCAGGGTACGTAAAACGGTTGCCGTCCGCTTTGACTTGGGCAAGGAGGCCATCCGCAGCTCCTGGTTACGATGCGCTTTTTCAACCATTTTACGAACCGAACGGGCATTACCGAAAAACTTATCACGGTTACCATATAATGATGAAAAATAACTTTTAATATGTTCTGATACTTCTTTGTTGGGTTTAAGCGAACGTTCTTTGAGCATCCTTAAAGCAATGGTGTATAAATCTTCTTCTGAAAAATCTTCAAACCTGTAGGTTCGGTCGAAACGAGATTTAAGGCCGGGATTAGATTCAAGGAATTTTTCCATATTTTGAGGGTAACCGGCAACAATCAGCCCAAACTCCTTGCGCTTGTCTTCCATTTGCTTGATCAGCGTTGCTACTGCTTTTTTGCCAAAGTCGCTGTTGTGCCCTTCAGTAAGCGCATAAGCTTCATCAATAAAAAGGATACCTCCCTGAGCCTCTTTAATCAGCTCCATGGTTTTAATGGAGGTCTGCCCCACAAAGCCAGCCACCAAATCGCTACCATCGGCATCAATTAAATGACCTCGCTCCAGCAAGCCCAGCGCTTTGTAAAATTTACCCATGATACGGGCAACCGTTGTTTTACCTGTTCCCGGATTACCTGTAAACACAGAGTGCATGGAGAAAACCTTCAATACATCACGACCCATTTCGTGGTAATATTTCGCCAGCTTAATCATATCCTGCACCTCTTGTTTGATGCTGTTAAGGCCGGTTAACTGATCCAACTCTGACAAGGCTTCTTTTAGCAAATCATTGTCAATAGGCAACTCTAGCGATTTCTTGTCGATGTTCACCGAAAGGTCTTCAATGTCTTCCTCCCTGATGGTTTCCAAGTCCTCTTTGGTCAGCATCTCAGGATCGTAATTATTCATCAGCCTAATACCAAGGTTCATCTTGGCTTCATCCAGTAAACTATGGGCAAAGCGGGCATTTCCAAATGTGCGGTCACGCTTTCTGAAAGCAGCGGTAACAATTTTATTAATTCTCTTTTTCGCCGGCAACGACAAAGTAACTTCTCTTTTTTTGGCAGCAAATGCTGCTATTTCAACCAGCTCATCAGGAGTATAATCTTCGAAATGAAAGTAGTTTCTGAACCGCGATTTCAGTCCCGGATTAGAATCCAGAAAGCTTTCCATCTCTTTTGGATAACCTGCCACCATGATGGCGATATCGCCCTTGCCATCGCTCATTTCAGTAATGAGTGCCGCCACAGCCTCAGGACCAAAATCGTTGCCACCACCCTCTTTAAATAGCATATAGGCCTCATCAATAAACAAGATGCCTCCCCGGGCTTTTTCAATGGCCTTCTTCGTATCGTCGCCTGTTTGGCGGACAAAACCTGAAATCAAATCGTTGGCTTCCACGGTGTGAACATGCCCTTTGGAAAGCAGCCCAATGGAGTGATAAATTTTTCCTAACAGCTTAACAACCGTCGTTTTACCCGTTCCGGGATTGCCGGTAAAAACAGCGTGAAGTGAAAGGTCGTCATCTTCTTCAAAACCTTTTTCTTCGCGTATTTGCAGGAAGTTGAGATAATCGACGTAATCTCTGATTTTTGTTTTAACGCTGTCTAACCCAATCAAGCTATCCAGCTCTTTAATTATTTCATCAAGTGGCCGGTCGTCAATAACTATTTCTGTTGGTTTTTTCTCTTCTGTAGTAGTTACAGGCTCTTCCTTTTTTTCCTCTTGCTTTGCGTCAGGCTCTTCTTCCTCGCGAGGTTCATTTATTGTAACCCCTGCCAAACCCGGTTCAAACCTGCTTAAAACTTCCTCGTTTAGTAGTGCTTCATAATCGCTCAGCCGCTCAGCAAAAGTATCACCCACCGAAAAGGGGATAACCCCCACAACAGCATCCATAAAAATCACCTCCATGATAAAGTAGTCGTCAATCCATAACCCGGGATTTTCGGATCCCCATCCGGAAGTTACAGTAAAAATCTCCGTTTCCTTGTCATCCGGTGTTACCAGCGACATTACATCACCCGAGCCGATAAGATGGCCGGTATCATCGTAAATATTAAAAAAGAATTCGCTTAACCACTCTTCTGAAAGTTTGCTGCTGAACCTGAGCTCGCCCATGACATAACGGGTTTTACTCTTGTCGAACTTTTTGTAATAAACTCGTTGATCAATATCCAAATCACCCTGAGGAGCCTCGTAGGTTCGAAGGGAAATAGCACTCAGGTAAGGATTATTTTTTTCCGTAACCTCCCCATGATCCTCAATATAAAACTTTGTTGTGCCTACCAGCTCATCCACAATATAAGCCTCCCAAATATACTGGCCTTTTTCCCAAAACGAACCTTTTTTATCACTACCCCAGCCATAGTCGATGATAACTATATTCTGACTTTTGTCAACTTCAACCTTTTTCTTGTATTCGCAAAGCATGGTGCTTTTTGTACCATTTTCAATCGAAAAGGCCTTCAGCACAATTTCTGTACTCCAGTTCTCTTCATCAAAAAGCTTGTTGTAAAAAGTCAATTCTGCGCTTAGATAACTAAGCTCCCATCGGTCGAAAAGTTTACGAAATTTCTTTTTGTTACTAACTACTTTATTCCATGAGTAAGTACGCAGACTTTTAAATTTGTAATTATTCGGCTTTTTGCTTTTTCCAAACACAGATATCATTTTTCATAAATAGTTGATTTTGTAAAGATAATAAATAAATACTGGCAACCATTGTTACTTTAATATTTATAGCCATTCCAAATGTAAAAGTCCGTTTTTGTTAACTTTTAACCGCAAAATAAAAACTGGCAGCCATGATAAAAAGAAACTAATAAAGCAGTAAAAAGTTTTCGGTTCCTGTTCTTTTATTCGTCCTTGTTTGCAACGAAGATGCCGGTGGTTATTTAGTTCTCTGAAATTATCCGACCGGATATAGGAATAAACTTAAAATCTTATCTTTGGCGCGACAATAACCCTGACTATGTTAGCCGATAAACAAAAAGTATTAAATCTGATTCCGCAAAAACCTCCCATGGCCATGGTAGATGGATTATTGACATCCGATAAGGAAAAAACAGTGGCTACCCTTACCATTGAAGCCGACAACCTTTTTGTAGAGGACGGAGTTTTTAAAGAACCCGGGTTAATCGAACACATTGCCCAAACAGCAGCGTTACGTTCCGGTTACGAGGCAAGCCTGACGAACGACAAGCCTCCGGTAGGGTTTATCGGCTCGGTAAAAAGAATGAAGATTTTTTACTTACCACGAATCGGTGATACACTTGTTACTACCATGACTATTGTTATGAATATGGAGAACATCTCCATCATTAAAGGAGAAACTTCGGTTAACGATAAGCCGGTTGCCGAGGGTGAAATGAATATTTTTTTGCAGGAAAAACCATAAACCATGAAAGCAAAGGAAGTTCCACAAGACGATGAAAACCTTTTAGAAGGTAAATTTAAAGATCCCATTTACACGCTGGATGAAGATGGAAATTACACTACCTCGTACAGTGTTGGCTGGGATGTTAAAAACGCCGTGTTAAAAAATGCCTGGGGAGTTATTAATGAAAAGATGGAACAGGCCCGCCAGGATGTTATGGCCGGAAAAGCAAGCCCCATAAAATATTACATGGAAAAAACCATTATGGATCCTTCGCTGTTGGCAAAATACACCGGCTATTGGAAATGGACCGTGAAAAAGCACCTCAAACCAAAAGGGTTCAATAAGCTGAACGAGGAAGCCCTGAAAAAATATGCCGACATTTTTGACCTTACGGTAGAGGAACTTAAAGATATTGACAAAATTAAGAACGACAAGACAGAAGAATGAATATAGAGATGAACTTTGAACACCGTCAGCTGGCACACTGCGAAAATGGTGTTGTTTCAAATATGTTACGCTATCATGGAATAGATTTGAGTGAACCGATGATTTTTGGCATTGGCTCGGGTTACTTTTTTTCGCACATGCCTTTTTTAAAAGTAGATAATATTCCTGTTACCTCGTTCAGGCCGTTGCCGGGAATTATTTTTAAACGGGTATCGAAAAGGCTGGGATTTCATTTTGAAAAGCATCGCTACAAAAACCCCTACAAAGCCATGGAAGCGCTGGACAGAAATCTGGAACAGGAAATTCCCACCGGCATGCTGGTTGGCGTTTATCACCTTACCTACTTTCCTACCCGTTACCGGTTCCATTTTAACGCGCACAACATTGTTGTGTATGGCAAAAAAGAGGATAGCTACCTGATTAGTGATCCCATCATGGAGAAAAAAACCACGTTAACTCATAAGGAGTTAATGCGTGTGCGTTATGCTAAAGGTACGTTTGCTCCCAAAGGACACATGTACTGGCTAAAAAGTGTCCCGGAAAGTTTTGATGTAAAAAATGCCGTTATCAAAGGCATTAAACACACCTGTAAAGATATGACTTCTATTCCCATACCTATGTTTGGCGCCAAAGGAATAAAGTTTTTATCCAAAAAATTCAGACAGTATCCCACGAAACTCGGTGCTAAAAAGGCTTCGCTTTTTACAGGCCAGATAGTCAGGGCACAAGAAGAAATTGGCACGGGTGGAGCAGGGTTCCGCTACATGTATGCAGCCTTTTTGCAGGAAGCTGCCGGAGTGATTGACAAACCGGAATTAAAACAGCTTTCCTACGAGATGACGGAAATTGGTGATAGATGGCGGGAGTTTGCCGTGATTGCCGGCCGTATTGTAAAAAACAGAACCCGTGAAGGGGAGGATTACAATGCCGGTGCCGATATTCTTCTGGATATCTCCGAAAGGGAACAGCAGTTTTTTACAAAATTGAAAAAGGTAGTTTCGTAATGAAACAAAATCCGATAATAAAAATAACCAACCTCAACAAGCAATATCGCGATGCTAACAAACCGGCTGTTGACGGATTAAACCTAAACATTTATCCGGGAGAGATTTTTGGTTTGTTAGGCCCTAACGGTGCCGGAAAAACCACTACCATTTCGATGTTGTGCACGCATCTTAAACCAAACAGCGGATCTATCATCATCAATGGCAAAGAGGTTTCAACACAACAAACAGCCATTAGAAAAGAGATTGGATTTGTTCCACAGGATATTGCCCTTTACGATAAACTCACCGCCCGCGAAAACCTCCGTTTTTTTGGAAATATGTTCGGGATGAAAGGAAAAGTACTAAAGGATAAAATCAATTACTGGCTGAAAACTTTTGGCCTTCAGGAAAAGTCAGGGAAACAAATAAAAACCTACTCGGGAGGTATGAAACGTCGGGTAAACCTGATTGCAGGATTGCTGCACGAACCTAAAATACTATTCCTCGATGAACCAACCGTGGGTATCGATGTACAATCGAAAAATATTATCATTGAATCGTTAAAAGAGATAAACAAAAAAGGAACCACCATTATTTACACCTCGCACCATATGGATGAAGCCGAGCATTTTTGTAGCCGCATTGCTATCATCGACTATGGTAAAATTATTGCAAAAGGTGAACCCCGAAAACTTATTGACGATTGCGAGGAATGTGAAAATCTGGAATCGATTTTCCTGAAATTAACAGGGAGAAAGTTGAGAGATTAATGGGTCAGGAGAAGAGTTAACCGCGAAGGCGCGAAGACGCAAAGAAAGAGAAAAGCTAACCGCAAAGACGCTAAGGCGCAAAGAAAACAACAACTTAGCGCCTCCGTGCCTTTGCGGTGAAAAAATAAAAAAATGAAGTTAAAACTCACAGCATCTATTAAAAAAGAGTTTTTGTTGCTTATTCGCGACAGAGCGGGGCTTGCTATGTTGTTTATTATGCCCATTGCACTGGTGCTGATTATGACCCTGCTTCAGGACAGCTCGTTCAGAATGCTGGAAGAAAAAAAACTGCCGGTTATCATTCTCAATCATGATGATGATGTTTTCGGGAAAAATATCGTTGAAGGCTTGAGTCAATCAGATTTTTTTGAAATCACCAGATTTGATGGAACAAAAACAGGACTAAAAGAAGAAGTAGCAGCAGGAAACTACCTGATTGGTATCGTCATTAAAAAAGGAGCTACCACTTCCATTCGTAAAAACCTCAACAAAG
>Ga0164318_10003325_pt1 | contig 15204 bp, 9 predicted proteins | sample GuaBasSedimGuay9_FD_113734 | JGI IMG/M metagenome (GOLD analysis project Ga0164318, IMG submission 113734) | Subseafloor sediment microbial communities from Guaymas Basin, Gulf of California, Mexico - Guay9, Core 4571-4, 0-3 cm | ecosystem: Environmental > Aquatic > Marine > Hydrothermal vents >...
GAAAGTGACACCCGAGGACCTTGCAGCCCTCGATAAGGTATGGAGGCTGGTTGTCGGATATGATACGAACCAGGGCTCGAACGGCGTACTCATCGTTCACGACCCGCTTCCTGCCGGAACTGGATATCTGGGAGGCCGCGCGAAGACCATTACCCGGGAGAACTTCGACAAATTGTGGAACGTTTACGAGCTGGAGGACCAGAGGATCTCCACTCACCGGATCGGAATGACCGCCGCACCCTGGAAGCTCAACGATCTGGAGCATCCGGCATCGGTGGAAGCAGGTACGGATTTCACGATCTCCGTCAACATCACGTACTGGGCACCTTCCGTGATGGTGGGTGTGGATGTATCGGATCCCAGGGCAGAACTTGTCATACCTGCGGATTATTCATATGTGGAGGGGAAGAGGGTCACATCGCTCTCCATCATGGGTCCCACGACCTACGAGTCCGTGGAATGGACCATCAGGGCCCCGGACAGGGCCTATGCGGGTCAGGATTGGAATTTCATTCTGAACGCTACCGGGAACGTAACAGTGGTCTCCCCCGCGCATCATGACAGGATAGGAGAAACCGCCTTCTTCGAGGTGGAGACATACGGCTATCTCAATCATCCACCGACGATAACATCCTCCCTGGTGGATCCGGAAGTGATACCGGACGACGGCTCGGTACAGCCGTTGATAGCTTCCGCGGTTGAGGATGAGGATGGGAACCTCCAGTCGGTGACGGTCGATCTGTCCTCGGTGGGAGGAAGCTCCCAGCAGAGAATGTATGACGACGGCACCAACGGTGACGAGACCTCCGGGGACAGCATCTATTCATACAGGATAAGGAAGAAGCTCCAGATGGGTGAGCACACGTTCACCGTAACCGCGAAGGACACGAGGGGCGGTATGGACATGGATAACGTGACCCTGATCGTGGAGGATGCGGCATTGTTCACGAATGCACCCGACATCGTAGACAAGGGTGTGTTCCCCATGGGGATTCCGAATGACGGTTTCACGACCTCCGTGATATGGGCCGTTGTGGATGACGACGAGGGGGACCTGGAAAGGGTGGAGGCCGACCTTTCGGAGGTCGGAGGCGAGAGCGATGCAAGGATGTTCGATGACGGGACATCCGGCGATCTCTTTGCCGACGACGGCAACTACTCCCTGGAATTCACGGTGGGTCCCGAGGTGGAGCTTTCCATCTATCAGGTCGGGATAACGGCATACGACAGGGCGGGGCACGAGACCTCCGCAAAGACATGGGTTGATGTCATCCTCCCTCCGGTTCCCCCCTTCATAATAGGGGTCAGCCCCATGCCCGATGAGGTCCCCAACGACGGGAAGACACCCGTTACCCTTACGGCTGCCGTGGAGGATGATAACGGGGATCTCGAAAGGGTATGGGTGGATCTCACACCCGTGAAAGGGCCCCAGTTCGCGTACATGAAGGATGACGGGATATATCCCGACATCACGGAAGATGATGGGACCTGGACGATCGAGTTCACCGTGGGCAGGTCCGTATCGGAGGGATTGAAGGGCAAGATCGATGTCACCGCGGAGGACTCCGCCGGTCTGACATACACCGCCTCATTCTCCCTGAAGGTCCTGAGGGCCAACACTCCGCCGGAGATAATGAACTACAACATCACGGCATCCGACGGAATCGCAAGGACCGAATTCACCGAGGGAGAGACGGTGAACATCAAGGTACAGGTCCAGGATGATGACGGAGATGAACTGACGGTCTCCGTCGATCTTTCGGAGATGGGCGGCTCCGGCATCGAGCTGGATGATGCGGACGGTGATGGCTGGTTCGAGGGCAGCTTCAGGATACCCGTGAATACCTCGGGTTCATCCTACAACGTGACCATCACGGTATCGGATCCCGACGGGGCATCGGATTCCATCCGGATCAGAATAGGTGTCAGGGAGTCGGAGACCGCTTCGAAGGGTTCATCCCTCTCATCCGGCACGATACTGCTGCTGTCCCTTGGTGGTTTTGCGGTGCTTCTGATCCTGGTCCTGGTGTTCATGTTCGGAAGGAAGAAGACGGCCCCCACTCCTCCCGGGGGTTACGGAAGGTATCGTCAGCCCGGTCCACCCGGACCCTACGGAAGACCCCCTGGTGCGGCGGCCTTGAGGTGATAGCATCAAGTTCCGCCTGGGGAACCGGCAGGTGGACAGGCCGTCCCTCTGGATGGAGGATGGTTCAATTCGTTTCATCGATCAGAGACTGCTCCCCGGAGAGACGGTGATATCGGATGCGGGGACAGTGGATGAATGTGTTGAAGCGATCTCGACGCTGGCAGTAAGGGGAGCTCCGGCGATAGGGGTCTTCGGCGCATCGGCGCTCGCCCTTTCCCTGCAGAGGGGCGAGAATGAAGCGATCACATACTCGACCCTGCTCCGGTCGAGACCGACTGCTGTTGATCTGAGGAACTGCATGGATATCGTCATGAGGGCCCGTGCTGAGGGAGGTTCCGACGGTGCCCTTGAAGCAGCCGTCTCCCTGGCGGAGGATACAATCTCCCGATGCCGGCGAATCGGGGAGCATGGATCCGCCCTCCTGAAAGGGGGATCAAGGGTCCTCACCCACTGCAACGCGGGTGCCCTTGCAACCCTTGATTGGGGTACCGCCCTGGCCCCCGTGAGAATGGCAGCCCGGAGCGGAAGGGACACTTTCGTGTGGGTGTCAGAGACCAGGCCCCTCTTCCAGGGATCCAGGCTGACGGCCTGGGAGCTTTCCAACGAGGGAATAGACCATACAATCGTGGTGGATGCGGCCTCCGCATATCTGATGAAGGAGGGCAGTGTGGACCTGATAATCGTGGGGGCGGACAGGGTTGCCGGAAACGGTGATGTCGCAAACAAGATAGGAACACTTGACAAGGCCCTGCTTGCTTCCAGGTACGACATCCCCTTCTACGCGGCCTTTCCCGGTACGACCTTCGATCCGAACTGCCCCGCAGGGGATTCCATTCCCATCGAGATAAGGTCTCCAGAAGAGGTTTCCACCTGCATGGGAATGGGAACGGCACCTTCCGGGTCGAAGGTGTTCAATCCCGCCTTCGACGTCACACCATCGGAACTGGTGACGGGGTACATCACTCCCCACGGTATACTGGAAGCGGACGAGTTGAAGACCGTCCTTGGCGGCGGATGACGGGTTCCCGCACTGCCGCGTCTCTCATCATTCCTCGGCTTCCTCGGTCCTCTTCCCCTTTGCAAGGAGAAGGACGATGCCGATGACAATTCCGATCCCCGCGAGGACATAGAGTATCGTGGGGAGGGTGACTTCCAGCCTTTCCACGGTGTCCTCGGCTTCCTTTGCCTGTTCTCCCCAGTATTCCACCGATCCGTCAACGCCATCGAACACCTCCACATCCTCGTCGACCTGTTCGTAGAAGACATACAGGACAAGATTGTCGTTCGCCTTGAGCAGATCGTCGAGCATGTGCGCCCCCACGAGCAGGGGGAGCTGGTCCAGCTGCGCCTTCGTGGCAGCGGCGGTTGCGAGCATCGTCGCCTTCGTGGTCTCGTTGAAGGACAGTTCGAGTTCGAGGGCGGGCCTCCTGCCGTCCGCGATGAGGAGAAGCTGTCCGGTGGCTGCGGCCTTCATGACCGCTGCATCAGCCTCCATGTCATACAGGTCCATACTCACTTCCAGTACGGGGGCATGAACGCCGGATACGGCCCAGCTGAGCACCTTGTTCGAGAGTTCCATTCCCAAAAGTGTCTCCTCGGTGGCCTCGAAAACTGCCTCCATCGGGGAGAATGGGAACGTTCCGTTCTCGAGCAGAAGTATCATGGATGTATTGAGGACGGAGCCGGAATAGAGGTCGACGATGTAAACATTGGTCAGGGTAAGGGTGAAGTTGTACCCCGCCACCCCGAACAGCTCCCCGGGGACCTCGCTCTGCGCCGTCCAGTTGTACTGTGCGGTGGTCTCCGTCGTATCCACAAGCTCCGCAAGCCCGACGAGAGGAACTCCCGCCACCATCTGGATGAAGGTGTAGTTCTGGTTCTGGGTGGGATTTGTGGGGAAAAGGCTGAAGTATCCCTGCCCCTCGAAGGTGGAGTTCACGACCTCGTGGGTAACCACATCGATGGTTGCGGTTCCTTCCACTGGAGGGAGGAAATCGGTGCCGTCGTCCTTCTTAAAGGTCTTGGATACGGTGATATTTGTGTAACCTTCACCGGCGTCCTCTCCCAGTAATGTCTGGGTGATTGTCACGTTCTCCCCCATGAACTGGCCCGTGAGAACGGTTGTGGAATTCAAATGGTCATAGAGGTACTCGTATGTTGGCGGGACGATGTGAACGATCATATTCCTCGAGATATCCACGATGGTTCCCGTATCTATGTCCACATAGTATTCGAAAAGACATCCGTATGTTCCCGTGGCCCCGGGAAGGCCGGGATCCCTTCCGAGGACCATCATCAGCTCCCCGTAATCGAGTTCGATCCCCGACAGGTTCATCTCGTACTTGGCCACCTGGAGTCCGGACATATCCATCTCGTCAACCAGTTCAACAGGAGCTGAGATGCCCAGGTCGGAATTGTACATCAGGAACGAGGGTGTGACATCGCCCGTATCATTGAGGAGTCCGATCGGGAAGGTGAACACACCGTCCCTGTCGACACTGGACCAGTTGTCCACATGGACGTATGCCATGGTCCGGGCGTCCACACCGAACGTGGACACCTCGGGTGGTGCCATCATCGTTCCGTTCGGCAGGTATTTGGTCACTGTCTCGGTGATCTTTGCCACACCGAATGTCTCGTTGGTGTATCCCGAGCAGTTGATCATCTGCTCCACGTATATCTCCATGGGTGTTGAGCTCCCCTCGATGGGGTCCATGATGGTGATCGTCGCATTGAGGGTCACCGTCTTGTTTATCATGTCCGTATCCAGGGGGAGCCTCCTTGCATCCTGCTGTCTCCAGTTCCAGAGTTTCTTGTTCACGTCGAGAACTATTCCCGTCTGGGGCTCCACCCAGTATGTCATGTCAAGGGTTGCCGTCCCCCCGCTCATGTAGGTCCCGTTCTCCACGTATATATGGTAGATGTTCGCTGTCAGCGGGGCAAAGGCCTCGGTTTCCTGACCCGTATATTCCGCATTGAGCTCCATGTTGAAACCGTCGTCCCAGATCGAGTAGTTCCTCGCTTCAACCCCCTGAGGTGAAAAGAGGAACTGTCCACTCCTGCCTGGACCGACATGGGTGCCGTCCCTGGCATCGAACACGACCTGCACAGAGGAGTCAAGGAGAGAGAGTGGAGCTCCCTCCGCCGTCCTCACGGTGATGTTGTCGTAGGCGGTCAGGTTGTATCCGTCGGACGAGATGACCTCCAGGAACCTCTCCGTCGTTATACCATCGAAGGTCATGAAGGAGGCGGAATCCTGGTCGAAGAGGACCAGATCCCCCTCGAATCCCGTGGTCGATGTCAGGTCGGAGGGATACCTGATCTCCGGAACCTCGGGTAGTGGAGGGAGGTAGAGATAGGTCTTCAGCTCCTTCTGATAATCGATTATCTCTCCTGTCATCGGGTGGACCCATGCCTTCTCCCACAACGTTATCCTCATCGTCGAGTTGGAAGCAAGGGAACCCAGGGCGGCCGCCGTGCTCGGGGGAAGGGGGACCTCGTAATCGGTCTCCTCGCCCCTGAACACGTAGCATTCGACACCGCCCCTGTCCTCTGTTCCGAGATAGGTCGTTTCGGACCAGTCGAGGATGTTCATGTTCCATATCCTGTAAACCTTATCCTTGTCCACGGGATGGGGGAATATCCAGTTGACATCATCCTGCTCGGTGTATTCCTGCTCGTATCCCTCGTTGTTCGTGACATAGGAAAGGGTGAGGTCCATGTCATCCACGTGGTATACATTGTGTGATGCAAGGTCTGATATATCCTCGCCCGATGTATTGTCAACGGCCCCGATCCTTTCATCGATCTTCAGCTCCCCTCCGCCGAGGTCCTCGTCCACCTTGATATGTCTGTCCACGGTGAACTTGGTGTTCTCCCATGAACCCGTTGTCGTGTTGAGTCTGTCCATTGTTCCCCCGTAAACGTAATGATCATCGAAGTCCGAAGGAAAGGGCGTGTTCTCGACCATGTTTGGAACGATCCAGAACATCATTGCGGCCCCGAACCCTGCAAGTGCCAGGGATATAACCAAAAGTAGTACACCAACTATCTTGCCAGCCCCGCTCATCATAAACACCTCTTAATCCTTGCAGAATCGGAATTCTGCCGAACCCACATATGGAACAAAGACCTTCTTATATAAAAAATGGATATGAAATGTAGATGTGATTCTTGCTGGATCCGGTGGAAAGCCGAATCACGTTTCGCAGGGAGGGGGACCGCCAATCGGAGGGAGAATGGATAATTGTGCGACAAATATATTTATCCAGTTCATGATTTGCCGAGCAATGCCCATTGGCTACTATCTGCTCCCGGAAAGGTTGTTCATCATTCCCCTTCTCAGAACCTTCATAATAAGAAAGGAGGAGGGAAGGGAGAACATCGGCAAGGATACGCCGTACATATTCGCGGTGAATCACAACAGCCATCTGGACGAATTTGCCGTTATGCCCTCGATAGTGATGGAGACCCACAGGAAGACACATTTCTTTGCGGACAGGAAACACTGGTTCGAGGGGAAGCTTCCGTTCCGCTTCCTTGCATGGAGGTTCCAGGCGATCCCGGTAGACCGTACGGGAGGAAAGGGAGAGGAGGCTCTGAGGACAGGGGAAAAATATCTCGAGATGGGACACAACATCATCATCTATCCCGAAGGCACGCGCGGAAACGGTTTCGAACTTCAAAAGGGAAAGGTCGGGGTTGCGAAGCTCGCACTGTGGTCGGGCGTCCCCGTGGTCCCCGTCGGCGTATGGGGGACGCACCTCCTCATGCCCAAGGGGAAGCACAGTCCCCGGATCAAGAAGATAGTGAAGGTGAAGATAGGAAAACCCCTGCATTTCGAGCATCTGAGGGACAGGGTTGGGGACAGGGAGGTGCTCCGCGAGGTAACGGACCGTATCATGAGGGAGATAGCCGCCCTTCTGGGCATCGAGTATGTCCTGGATAGGAAAAAGTGAAACGGCTCATTCATCAAGTGATTCGAGGAACTCCTCCTGCCCCATCCTTTCCAGCATCTTTCTCGCTGTCTCGTCATCCCGGTTGATAACCATGGCCTTCTGGAAGGAGTAGATGGCCCCGTCCCTGTCGCCGATCTCCTTCAGGGCCATTCCCCTGTTCGACCACGCTCTCCCGTGTTCCTCGTCGGCATCGATGGCCGAATCGAAGTAGTTCAATGCCCTCCTGTAATCCTGGTCAAGGATGGATATCAGGACCCCCTTCAATGTGAGGACGCTGGCGGAATCCGCACCACCTTCGATGGCCGCATCAACATGTTCCACGGCACCTCTGTAATCCTTGGACCTGTAGAGTATCTCGGCCAGAAGGATGTGTGCATCCACATCGCCGCTGTAGAGTTTGAGCGCCCTCTCTGCCGCCCTCCTTGCCATCTCCAATCTGCCCAGCTCCATCAGCGTTCTTGCCTTGGCGCGCCACAACGTGTCGTCCGAAAGATGGAGCACCAGCGCCATATCGAATCTCTTCAATGCTTCCTTGAACTTTCCCTTTCTCTCGAGAAGCAGGCCCTCCAGGTAAAGGAGTTCCTTTCTGGAGAGCTCACTCCTTATCTCTTCAAGTATCCTCGAGGCGGTCCTTGTCTTGTTGGAGTTTAGAGCCTTGAGGAACCGATTCTTGTTCATGCACCCTCCATTTTCTCCCCCAGGTACTTCTCCTTTTCCCTGGTGAACACATATCTCGTGGGTATCCTCTTCCTTGAACCTGTCCAGTAGGAACAGGTGGGGCAGACCTTCCCGGTTGCCACGGTCCAACCGTACAGTGTGGAGTTCTTCACATCCTCCATCTTCATCCCGCAGACCGGACAGGTGGAGGACCTGTTCTTCTTCCTGTCCTCCCTGCAGTGGATGATGAGGTCGACATCCTCCATCCTTGCGGCGATCCTCCTGAGCCTTGCGGGAGATAACCTGTAGCGGTCCGGCTCCTTTTCCCGAAGCTTTGCAAGTACGAGTCTGTGAAAAAGTGTCTGCGACCTCACGGTGAAGGCCTCGTTCAATATCTCTCGAATGGCCTCGGAAACGAGATCCTCACCGGGAATCCTGTAGGATGTTCTCTTCCTTGCAGGAGCTTCCATGCCGATGGATGGGGATACAATTAGAAAAAACAATCGGAGATGGGCGCCGGCCGCTGCCGAGGGAGAGGAAAGGATGTTGTGATTCCTCAAAGGCTCGTATTTAGTGTTGAGAAGTTAAAAAAAAAGTGGACGGGGAAAAGGGGATTAAACCCCGCCCTTCGGTTAGGGATGCATGCGGGAGGCCCAAGCGGGCCTGGCCTCATACAAATCGATAAGGTAATGGATTCTTTATAAGGGAGAACAGGGGGGGTCACTGAAAGTGATCATATCTTTCTGGCGAGGATGTGCCGGTATCTGGTGATGTATCCCGCAACCTTGTTCCTCAGGCTCTTGGACTGTATCTCTGCGATCCTGTCCAGCATCACCTTGTTCTCATCGAAATCATCGGTGAACTGATCGGGATATCTCTTGAGGATCTCGATTGCGGACCTCTTGATGAAGGTCGGTCTGATGTTTCCCATGGCTCCACCTCGCGGGAGGTCCGATTGAAGTTCTCTTATTTATATCTTGGGAAGGACGGGGTCCGAGCATGGGAGCACCAGTCCGGAAGGGACACCGGGTCCTTTCGAAGACCCCCGGTCGCATCTCCCTCAAACACAGCTCCCCTTACTCCTCCTCCTCGAAATCCATGGGATCGTATATGTAATCGCAGTTGGAGCATTCCTCGACACCGTTGGGATTCCTGGCCCCGCATTCCGGACATGTCCATCGTCCCTCGAACCTTCTCTGGAGGTCGCTCTGCTCCTCGTGTCCTCTGCGGGATATTATTATGAAGAGCATTATCGCGATGATGAGGACCCCCATGACGATCATTATCCCTATCCAAAGCTCGATGGGAATGTTTCCGGTTCCCGTAGAGCTCCCCGAACCCACCACCGTGATGGAAAGGGTCCTGGACACCGTGTCCACTCCGTCGGAAACGGTAAGGGTCACTATGTAGTTCCCCTCATCATAATAGACATGATCCACCTTCGGGTCGACCTTGTCCCTCTGAATGCCGTCCCTGGCATCGAAATCCCAGGAGAAGGTGATCTCATCACCATCGGGGTCGTAGCTACCGGAACCGTCGAACAGAACGGTCTCACCCGTTCTTACGATGGATGTGGGTCCGACTATCCTGGGAACTGGTGGACTGTTGCCCACGATCACCTGATAGTACGGGGATCGGATGTTGAAGTTGGAATCATCGGCCTCGAAGTAGTACGAATGCGTTCCCGGTGACAGGGGCACGTCCGAAACCGAAAAGAATGTCCATCTGGTGACGGTGGTGGCGAATCCCTCGTCGAGAAGATCGTAACTTGTCCTGTTGTCCATCACAAGGTTGATCCTTACCGGAATGTCATTGTCGGCATCCCGATACTCCACCCTGAAGATGTACTCGGTGGAGTCGATCATCCGGTACCTGTAATCCCTGGATTCACTGTGCCTCAGTTCGGGAATGGAGTTATCCAGTATTCCCAGTGCATAGAATCCGGGTCGAATGGAGGAAAAATTCCCCCATACCCTCTGCTGATCATCGATCAGGCCCGTATGGGGTGCTCTCACCCATACACCATTCGTTTCATCATAGAAGAAGACCCCCATCTTCTCCGGATTCATTCCAACTGGAAACTCCTTGTCCCTGAACCCGATGGAGATGTTCGCCCATTCGAAACGGTAGGACGCATAGACGGGAAGCGGGATGAACTCGATGCTGCAGGAAAACACGGAACCGGGCGCATCCGGTATGCCTTGAGGAATGGAAACGTTCACAAGCCCCCTGCCCGAGGGTTCCGAGATCCCGTAGGACATATCGATCCTCAGATCGTAGAGAACATCCTCGAAGGGGGGGTAGGTTATTCTCCTGAGCAGAGTGATATTGACGCTCGCCTCCCCGAAGGCCCTCATGTCGTCATAGACCCTGAGGACGAGCCGTCTCTTTCCGATACCCTGCAGGGATGCTTCCACAACGGCCGATGCTCCTTCGTAGATGGGTTCCTCCTCCCCCTCAAGTGTCCATACGTATGTGAGCGGGTCACCATCGGCGTCCATGGACCCGGAAGCATCAAGTGTCACGTTCTCGCCCGGGAACAGAAGGATCCCGTCAAGGGGAGAGGCCACGACCGCGACCGGTCGGTTGTTGCCCTTGCCAAGGGATATCACCCTTCCCTCGGAGAGTGTGATGAACATGTGATCTCCCGCCACCACCAGTTCACCCCTGGGGGAAGAGCTCAACCGGAGGGTCCATGTGGGTTCCATCGAACCCACATCGGTGGGGGAAAAGGCCCTGAGGATCCATGGCGAGGAGCCGGTGACCACGTAGTATGAATCCCCTCCGGACACGACCCTGTAACTGGCGGGTTCGGGAATGGAGAGATTGGCCATCTCCGTGCCGTTCTCCAGGTAGGAGAACGTCAACCTGGACCCGGTCATGATGGAGAAGGTTATCCCCGTCCCCGAAACCGTCACGGGTCCGGTGATCTCCTCGTTCCATGTCCTTGTCCATATGATATCCGAATCGGGGGAACCGTCAATCATTCCCTCATCAACTCCATCGGAAGGGTCGGCGTCCATGAGCACCGTTTGGTTCCCGCTTGTCAACAGAAGCCCCCGATCGGTGACCGCCATGGAGGTGATGTTGACATCCTCCCCCATCGATGAAACGTTCATGGTCCGCAGTGTCTCACCGGTGTTGGGATCAAGGGCCCTGATCATGTTTCCCCGGGACAGGAACAGGGTGGTCATGTCCGCTGCGAGCAGCGACCCCCCGATATCGTAGGGTATGCTCCACAGCAGGGTTCCCGAATCGTCATCCACCCCTCTTATCGATCCGTCCTCGCAGGCAGCAATGATGTTGCCGCCGGCAGCGATGAGCGGTCTTGCCGGGGGTGAGGGGAGAGGGGTTCTCCAAACCACGTCACCGTCCTTTGCCCCGGTACCCGTTTCCTGCGTGAACGGTCCGTCGTTCTTTCCGTCCAGGAATCCCATCCAGTCAAATGCCCAGAGGGCTCCGTCATCCCCGTAGGCGTAGGCTCGATTCGGCCCGCCAAGGAACATCTCGCTGTCCACCAGAAGCAGAGGCCTTCCAACGAGATCGACGGAGGAGTTGGAGTATTTCCACAACAGCTCCACGGAACCGTCTTCGGAGGGGGTTGTGCTGTAGGCGACAAGATTTCCCGAAGGGTCGCAGAGGTAGACCCCTGCCCCCGTCGTGGATAGTGTGCCGTTCGCATCGAAGGTATCGTACCACATCGAACCGGGCGGTCCGCTCCACGGGCTCCCGAGATCAATCTCCCAGAAGCTCCTGTTGCTCTCCAGAGCCTCTCCGCCCCCACCGTCCATTTCCGGTCCGGAGCCGGATGATGTCCATGAATCCGTCAGAGGTGTCTTCTGGTACAGGTCAATTGTTCCCAGGTTGTTGTCGGGGTTCCTGTCCTCGGGTGTGACCTCCTTGATGAGGAGTGCTATGAAATCGAAGCCGCTCTTGACGTTCCAGTCGATATGCACGGTTGTGGCCTCGCCGTGAGGGACAGGGATGTCTTCCAGTATGCCCATGATCTCCTGTCTGGAATTGTTGATCGTCGAGGCCCTGAACTCCAGGGTGACACGGCAGTCCACCGTGGCATTGTTCAGTATCTCGGAGAACACGCCGACCCTCTCGCCGATGAAGGGGGACGGGTCCGACATCCATACCTCCTCTATGGACGGGTCCGGTGCTCCTATCGCGAACAGCTTCCCGAACATCCCGTATGGTTCGTTTGCAACGAATATTCTGCCGTTCGAGATGGCGGGGGTGGAGGTGATGGGGGAGCCGGTGTTCACCATCCACAGTATCCTGTCCTCGTCAGCTATGTTCTCTTCCACCGTGGAGAGACAGTAGACCTTGTGGTTCCTGGCCCCGAACACGACACCTCCGTCTACCAGTATGGGGGAGGATTCCGTTATGATCTGGGCCGAGATGTTGAACCTCCATATCTGCTTCCCGTCATCCGCATTCAGGCAGTAAACGGAAGCTCCGTCGAAGGCCCCCACCGAGTTCCTTGCCGTCACGAAGACCCTGCCGTTTCGGAAAGTGGGACAGGATTGATAGGCGCGATCCCCCAGACCCACCGTTCGGTTCCATATCTCGTCTCCCGTGGAAGCATCGACACAGTAGAGTTTCCCTACTATCGTTCCGTAATAGACCCTTCCCTCGGCGATCATTGCATCCGTGGAAATGGAATACTGTCCCTTTCTGACCCACACTATGTCCGGTGACGAGAGCGAGGTGTTCGCCTCGGAGGTGAAGGGACCGTCGTTGCCGTCCCAGAAGCCGTCCTTGTCAAGGCAGTAGAATGTTCCGTTCCCGTCACCGATGTAGATGTAGCCGTTGTAGTAGGCGGCCGTTTCCCTGAAACCGTAGAAATTCTCCAGATCTCCCATGTCAACGGTCCAGTTGATAGTTCCGTTGTCGAGGTCCACCGAATGGAACCGATTGTTCCTCAGGAACGGCCCGTTCACTCCGATGTAGGCCCTGTTCCCGATTATCAGGGGTGAGCTCTCTATCTCGGCCCCGTCAAGGTCAACATCCAGGAGCTTCGCTCTTGTTGTGATATCGAACACGTAGAGATAACCGTTATCGGCCCCGAAGTAGATCCTCCCGGAATCTATCGCGGCAGAGGAACGTATCCTGTAGTTCCCTATGTACACGTCCCATACCTTCTCTCCCGTATCGATATCGAACCCAAGCATGTGGCCGTTTCCCGAGCCTATGTAAACCACACCATCGGACACAACCGGAGAAACCGTACCAAGGAGATTGTCCACCCTTGTGCCCCACAGTATATCCGTATTGTTCTCCATGGGTATGGGAGAGGATGTGTATCCGTTGTGCATGGGTTCGCCCATGTACATCGGCCATGAATCCTCCGTGACCAGTCTTGATCCGAAGTTTCCATAAACGAATGTCCCGGAGGCGTCATTCATTCCGCTGTCCCCTTTCATAACGGGACCCATAGGGAACAGCATGGACAGTGCTAAAGCGACCACCAGGGTGAAACGGAACGAGCGCATTTTACCACTCCATTGGGTGATATTTCGAGCCAACCATCAGATGTTTATTTAAGTGTTTTGCAAACTGGGCTGCACATGTCCTGGGATATCAGAATGTATATTCGTCATCCCCGGAGGGAAGATGCACCCTGGAAAAGGATTCCAGATCTTGAGCCAGCTCCTTCCTGTTGTCCCCGTGCACGAGAACGATGTCCTCTGCCTTCGACATCTCCGCGAATCTCACCAGTTCGTCATGTCCGGCATGGGCGGAGAAATCGTAATGCTGGACCTCGCAGCGGACCTTCTGGACCTGTCCCTCTATCTCCATGGATCCCGTATCAATGAGCATTCTTCCGTTCGTGTCCTCCACCTGATACCCCGTGAGAAGGATCGCACTCTTGGGATCGTCCTTTGCCCTTCTGATGTACTCGAGAACGGGCCCTCCGTCCAGCATCCCGGACGTCGTGAGGACCATGGGCGCCTTGGCCGCGTCGTTCCTCTGATAGGGAGTCCTTACGAACCTGAACTGTTTGAGGGCCGATCTGAGCTTCCCGGGGCTTCGCAGACAGTCGGAGTTCCTCAGGTATATCTGGGAAACCCTCTTTCCCATTCCGTCCAGCCATTTCTCCTCGTCGATACCGGAGAGTACCTGGACGAGTTCCTGTGTTCTCCCGACCGCAAAAGCGGGGATGATCACCCTCCCGCCCCTGTCGAGCACTTCCTCAATCTTTTCAAGGAACGCTCTCTCCACCTCCTTTCTCGGAGGATGGGGTCTTCCCGCGTATGTGGATTCCATCACGAGCACATCGCAGACGGGCGGCTCGGCGCCTTCCAGCAGCCTGGTCCTGACGGTGTTTATGTCCCCGGTGAAGACAATCTCCCTCCCGTCGTTCTCCCGGATGCGGTACATTGTCGAGCCGGGAATGTGGCCCGCATCCATGGCCTTCACCGAAAGGGGCCCCAGGTGAGCCCTGTCTCCGTAGCGTATGATCGTCGATTCCTCGGTGAACCGCCGCACATCGTGGATATCGTAAGGTATGGACCATCCCTCGTATTTCGCTATCTTCAGTGAATCCTGCAGAAGGACCACCGTAACCTCGAGGGTCACCTCGGACCCCCATATGGTGGAACCGTACTCCCCGCAGACGTAGGGTGACATCCCGACATGGTCAAGGTGGGAATGGGTGAGAAAGAGAGCGTCCACCCGGGGAACCTTCATTGGATACTTCGGGGGTTTTGACGGTGTCAATCCGTAATCGAACAGCACCCGGTTCTCGGGTGTTTCAACGACCATGCCCAGGCTGCCCACATGATCGGTTCCCCCGGCAAACCTTATCTTCACATTGCTCCCTCCTGTCTCCTAGGGTCATCTTGTAGAAATAATTACCTCTTCCCGCATGAGGGATATCTGATGAATGTGCCGTATCGAGATTAGGAAGCTTTATAAACCAAATGAATATAGAGTGCCAAGTTCGGAAGGCGTTATCATGATAATTCCCGTAAGGTGCTTCACATGCGGCAAGGTAGTGGGACATCTCTACGAGGAGTATGCCCAGAGGGTGGCAGCCGGCGAGCATCCCAAGGATGTCCTTGACTCCCTGGGTCTTGACAGGTACTGCTGCAGGCGCATGTTCCTCACCCATGTGGAACTCATCGACGAGGTCATCCCCTTCACATGATCATCGATCCTCCTTCGGGAGACATCCTGTCCAGACAGCACGGCAACATTTATAGGGTTCATTCCTTTCACCTCATCATCAGACCCTTCGGGGCCGTAGGGTAGCTTGGACCATCCTGGTGCCTTGGGGTGGCATCGACTCGAATTCAAATTTCGACGGCCCCACCATGTCATTCACTCATTTCAGAACCTTTCTCATTCCACGGTCATCGGGTTCCGGCAATATTATTATACACAGCCTCGTATCTTTCCGGGATGAAGGTGGAGGACTACTATCCCCTGGAA
>Ga0164318_10003326_pt1 | contig 15203 bp, 9 predicted proteins | sample GuaBasSedimGuay9_FD_113734 | JGI IMG/M metagenome (GOLD analysis project Ga0164318, IMG submission 113734) | Subseafloor sediment microbial communities from Guaymas Basin, Gulf of California, Mexico - Guay9, Core 4571-4, 0-3 cm | ecosystem: Environmental > Aquatic > Marine > Hydrothermal vents >...
ATGACACCGGTAAAGTAGTACCTGCTTTTATTATGGAGAACATGACAGGATATGTTCAGGGTCATGCTGGTGTAGATGTTAATTTAACATTCCCGCTTAACATTGTAAAGGAGGAAGGTAATAACTATCTTAATCTGTATGAAGATAAGTTTGCATTTATTTTTAAGGATGTAGAGGCTTATATTCACATGGATGTAATAGATATTTCTGTTATGGATATGGATATAGATTTAGGTGAGGTTGAGTTTCATGTTGATGTTAATGGCAGGCTTAGTATGTCTATACTAAATATCTCAATGTGTAATGAACCAAAATGGAGGTATCCTGATGAAGGATGGTGGTTTAACTGGGTTAAGGCAGTAATTGGAATAAACGCGAGTGATTGTATATTTAATATTGTTAGTGTTAAAATTGAAAATTTCCAAGAGGTTATCAAATTACTTGGTTTCGAGGTACCTTTTAAAATAGTTTTAGAGTTAAATAGTATGTCAATAAATGGATACACTGATTTTACAGTGAAATACGGTGGTTTTGTAGAACAACCAGACGCAATTCCACCATTATATATGCTTGGTTTCCGTTTCGATGATGTAGCTGATACAACGATAACTTTAGATAAATTAGCTTTTTATTTACCAGAAATAGCATTAAATGAGGGTGCTTTTGTTATATCAGCTACAGTAGCTGTACAGAATACCCTACTTAAGGAAGGATCTTTAGATGTACTGATAAACCCTCTTGGGAGTGTATATCAATTAAACATTTCTGAAGGTTCCGCAATACAACATTTAAAACTTATGGTAGAAGTACCAGGATACGCAAATACAATTTTTTCAATAAATCAGTCTATCCCCTATCTTAATCTCGAGTTAAACTCTGGGTTTAATGATTTACCTGAGGATTCACCATATAGAGAATATATTTTAATAGATACACAAAATAATACAATTACCGCTGATGTTTATGTAAGAATAACCTCTGCTTTTATTAATTTTGGTATCGACTATATCAATCAGATTATGCATACTACTTTACCTCACGTAGAGTATGATCAGGGAATTAAGTTAAGTAATGTAACATTTCAGGCTGATGCATTTAAGATATTTACAAATATAACTTGCCGGAAGAGATTAGCTGGTTATTTACACATATTTAACGATGGTGAGATTCTTTTGCTTGTGAATGGTACAGAATGGTATCCTATTTCTACAGGAGACGGTTTCTCTTTCACAGTTGAACCGGGTCATATCCAGATGAAATTTAGTACAGATATAGATGTTCCTCTTCACATATTCGAGGATTACATCGAAAGTGTTACAGGAGATGAAATAACATTGCAAGGTGATTTTATAATAGATTTAAACTCAGATATCCTGATTATTGATATACTATGGAATGTCTCTGAAAAATATCTAAAGATAGAGTGTAATCAAATAAATGGTAGAGTAGGAGTTGAAAACTTCTTATTTGAAGTGAAATCAGATGGTAAACTAAAAAAACAGCTTAGATTTGATTCATTGACTTTATTAGATGGTAAAATTATATTAATATCGGATGATGGTCAATTTAAAATAAAAACATTAAAAGATGTTGACTTGTTTAAATTAATCAATGCTAGTTTAAATCTCGCAGGGGCTCATCAAAATACATTAGAATTTGGTATTGGGTTACTAAAATGGAATAAAAAAGTATATGGTGGAGCAAATATTGAATGGATTTTAGATGTCGACAAAAACAATGATACAGGTGCTTTTAAAATCAAAATAGATCGATACGTCAATGTTAATACTGTACTAGAGATAAAAGATGCATATAGTTGCATCAAATCTAATACAGGTAAAATACTTCTTGGTGGTCGTCTGAGATCTTTTTCACTCAATGGTTCTAGAGGGGGATATCAAAGCTTTTATTTCTATCTAGATTGGAAGAAAAATGAATTTATGAATGTTGAAACCAATGTCAATGCAACATGGAATGCTACAATTAACAACGAATGGGAGCTTGCTGGGTCCGTTGATGTAAAATTCAAAATCCATTATGAACCACCAGGTTCAGATGGAATACATGATCTAGATTTCAAAGTTCTCAGACAAGGTGAGATAAACATTTTGCAACTTAGAAACACTAAGAAAAACCTAATAATCACTTTAGGATCAATTGAACTTGAACCTGGTGATTTGCATTTCAAAATTTGTAACAATAGTGAATTTAGATGGGCAAATATCACCAGTACACTCTCAGCAACATTATCATTACTAAAAATACAATTTGGGAATACACGTATTGACATTGTAACTATTAGTATCACACCTGGTGAAACATATATTCAATGGGAAGGTAATACAGATAACGGATATATTTTCATAGATAACACTCGTGGTGGTTCCCAAAGTAGCTCTATTACTACTTTTGGGCATATTGAAATGCAACAAGAAATGGGTGAGTTGGAAATCGGAGACGAACAATCAAGCAATAGTTTAGATAATGGAAAGTTTTTCATCCACTGGGAAGATGAATTAGGTGATCCTTATTATCAAAAAACATTTCATATAAAAAATAGTGTATTCTTCACCGATGGACAACTCCTGAAGATCACCTACATACGTGATATGTTTGAAGCATCGTTCTCCCTGCTGAACCTAGATACAGGTGACTATGAAAATGATATAATAATTAAAACCCGCTGGGAGAACACTTCTGATTTTGGATGCTACATTAACACTGATGATTATCTCTATATAGGGTTAATCGACATTAATGTAACATACAACGGCATTGGTTTTAACATGGAAATCGGTGAAATAGGTATTAAATTCAATGATTTCTCTATTAAATACTTCAATGGAAACTGGAATAAAAGCGGTGAAATCCTATGGTATCTCGATATTACCAGTATTGATATAACAATAGATTGGGAGAATAATAATGGTGAACAGCAGGAGATAACTATGCAGCTTTGTAAACCATGGCCTGATGGTAACCCACAGGCGTATCAGTTTACACTGGATACCTCTGGTTGTACGGAAGATGTAGTTTTAGATTTCCTAAACTTTGAAATTCAGCCAGTTTTTGGAGAAAGCAGCTGGGTTATAGATGGAGACCTCGTGCTTTATCATAACCGTTATTTAACGATACGTTGGGATGCAAATCGTATTCCACTTGAAGGTGAAGACTCAGATACAGGTACTTGGCATGTTTATGTTGATACTAATGGTGAATCTATTGGTCAGATTTCAATCACAGCAACTCGTTATGTAGAGAGTTTGGGTGAATATATTGGAGCAAAAATTTCTTTAAACTCCGTCCAAGCAAATAGTTTTCTAAGACATGGGACATTTACGAAGATATTTGGAGTATGGGTGCCTTCTGGCATTGGAGGAGATGGTGCATTAAGCGCAACCGGTAGTATAAAAGTTATGAAATCCAATGGTGACTGGAAAGAAGTATGGTCCAATGGAGCTGATCCTTTAACTGCTGATGCAGGTGGACCATACTCTGGAGACATTGAGGAATCTATTCAGATGCATGGTAGCGCTACTGGTGGAAACCAACCTTATACATGGCTCTGGGATTTCGGCGACGGCAATACTAGTAGTGAACAAAACCCGACACATACCTATAGTCAATCTGGAACATATACTGTAACGTTGACAGTAACCGATGACAATGGCGATAGCGATAGCGATACTACTACAGCTGAGATATCCTCTAACCAACCGCCAGTTGCTGATGCTGGTGGACCATACAATGGGTACATGAATGAAGAAATACAATTTGATGGTTCAAATAGTTATGACCCCGATGGAAATATAGTATTTTATCAGTGGGATTGGGGTGACGGTACTACTAATGGAGGTCCCAATCTGAAATACCCAACTCATTCATATGATACACCTGGAACATATACTGTAACGTTAACAGTGACAGATGACCAGGGTAAAACAGGTACAGATACCGCAGAGGCAACTGTAAACACACGATGGATCTCCCCAACAGGTTACAACGACCCAGAAAACACCTGGGATAATGAGGAAAAAGCATATGATGACAACACAGGTACAAAAGCAGTATTCACATTAACAGGTTCAGGTTGGAATGAATGGGTTTGGACGGATTTCCTTGAACTTACGCATTCACCAATTGAATGTTCAAAGATTAGATTTTACGCCTGGTATGACCAACTTCATTGTAACCAAATTGAAATCTATGTGTATTACGATGACAGTTGGCATCCGATATATAGCGGGAGTTTCAACAATAAACAATGGGTAGAAGCATCTCTCGATGGTGTTCACACAGTTACAAAAGCAAAAATTAGATTCAGTTTAAGACGGGGGATATACCAATCAGTAACAGCTGATTTATACGAATTTGACTTCTGGCTAGAAATCTAAAAAAACAAGTTCTTCCTCAATTTTTTTTTAAAAAATATACATTTTTTTATTTTTTAATATATTTTATATTTTGTACTCATCTGAAATACGCGTTTAACACATACTGCTGAATCATACGGTTAGTGTTAAAAAACGAAGCGTTGATAGCTATACAGCTACGCATAGTACGAATCCAGTTATCCCTATCCTTGTAGAATTTTGGTATAATCCAGTTCTCAAGTTTATCATAAAGATCAGCTTTGTCGATTTCATCATCAGATGCTTCTTCCTCTGTTTTCTCAGGACCAATAGCCCATCCTGTAATGTTTTCAATACAACCCTCAAGCCACCAGCCGTCAAGGGTACCAAACTGTGGAACACCATTATGAGCCGCTTTCATACCACTAGTACCAGATGCTTCTTTAGGACGACGAGGTGTGTTAAGCCAGAGATCCACACCAGCTACCATCATTTTAGCAATAGTCATATCATAGTTATGGATATATGTCATCTTTACTTTACCCTGCAAGGTTTTCATAACTTGGAAAATTTTACGTATCGCTTCTTTACCAGATTCATCCTTCGGATGAGCCTTACCCGCATAAATTATTTGAATAGGTCCTACCTTTTCAGCTATACTCATAAGACGATCTGGATCACTTATCAACAAATCAGGGCGTTTATAAGCAGTCTGCCTACGAGCGAAACCAATAGTGAAATCATTATAATTCATACCTACATTGTATCTTTCATTAACAAAATTAATAAGTTCACGTTTAGCCTCCATATGAGCCTCCCAAATCTCATGTTTCTGAATACTAAAAGCAGATCTAAGAATATACGGGTCACTACGCCAACCAGGCATATGTTTATCAAAAAGACGTTGAAAAGACTCTGAAACCCAAGTGGCAGAATGTACACCATTAGTGATAGAATCAATCGAATAACCAGGGAACATCATACGGGAAACCTCACCATGTTTCTTAGCCACCCCGTTGACATAGTGACTAAAAAACAAAGCCAAACGAGTCATATTCAACTTGTTTTCAAAAGTAACATCATCCAGTATAAAATCAGGGAGCATACTACCCAACATCGGTTTAGCAAACGAAAGATCAAACTGGTCATGACCAGCGGCAACAGGAGTATGAGTAGTAAACACACACTGTTCACGTACCCTATTAATATCATTATACCAGTTATAAAGCTCCAAAGTACCAAGAGCAGCATGTCCCTCGTTCATATGATACTTATCAATAGTATTATAACCCAACTCCTTAAGCATCCGTACACCACCGATACCCAAGACGATCTCCTGAGCAAGACGATACTTGTTATCACCACCATACAAATACTTTGTAAGAGTTCTATCCCAGTCACTATTACCTTCAACATTAGTATCAAGGAAAAAAACAGGGACAATATAACCACTTATACCTTTAACCGTGTAATACCATACACGGATTTTCACCGTTCTACCTTCAATCTCAACACTAGTAGTCGCTGGTAAAGGCTTAAGAAAATTCGAAACAACAAACTGTATCGGAAGTTCAATCTGATTACCATCCTCGTCAATCTTCTGATAAAAATAACCATTCTCCGAGAGAAGAGTAACACCTACCATAGGAACATTTAAATCAGCACATGATTTAAGAGTATCACCTGCTAAAACACCAAGACCACCACTATATGTAGGTATATTCTCATCTATACCGATCTCCATAGAAAAATAAGCAATCTTAGGTTTACCTTTAAGAGCTATTATAGTTTCATTTGTTTCTGAAGCAACACCATCCTCGGTATTCATTCTTTTCTCTCCCTCAAACCACCCACAAGTTTCAACGTAAATAACTACTTCTCTTATAAAACATTTCATTTAAATCAGCTAAAAAAAACCTGGCATCCTTCATCTCTCGTAGAACCTTGTTTTTAATTAACTATTCTACTCGTATAAAAAAAATAAAGTAAGAAAGAGTTGCATTTATAAACACATGAAACATTCAAAATAAAAGAAATAGGAAAAAAACATTCCCCGTCAGTTTAATATTTTATAGACGGGGATGGTGGTGAATAATTTAAAATGTTTGAAAAAACTTGTAGTATATGTAGCCGTAAAATATTACTCAGTGAAAACCCTTCAGGTTTAGTATTCAACGATGAAATCTTTGTATGTGAAGACTGCTGCAGAAAACATTCAAAAGAAGAAATCTTTAATCTTACAAAAACTATAATGCAAAACCCGAATAGTACCACAGGAATGCCTATAGCATTATGGCTGATACATGAGCAAAACAAAGATAAAACAATGATGACTGTAAAAAAATAAATCCTCTTTCCTTAATTGTTTTTTTTCTATGAAAACTCTTTTTAGAGGATAGTTTATTCAGCTGAATATGTTCATTATAAAACTCGGTGGTAGTGTCATCACTGATAAAACAAAAAAACAAACTTTTAAACAAACAACAACAGATCGTCTATCGATGGAGATAAAAAAAGCAAATAAAGAAATTATCATAGTTCACGGAGCAGGATCATTTGGACATATACCTGCTAAAGAATACAAAATAGATGAAGGATATAAAGACCTTAATCAAATCAAGGGTTTTTCAGTTACACATGAAATGGTTCAAACGTTGAATTCCCTGGTTTTAAGATCTTTACATGAACATGGTATCCCTGGTGTTTCGATTTCTCCGCATTCAACAGTGAAACTTGACAACCATGAAATAGCTAAAATGGATTTCCAAGTTTTTAAAGAATACCTAGAGAAAAAATTTGTTCCTGTAACTTTTGGAGATGTAGTTCTTGATAAAAAAATAGGTTTTTCTATATGCTCCGGTGATCTACTCATGGATGCATTAGCTGGTTATTTTAAACCAGAGAAAGCAGTTTTTGTAATAGACGAGGATGGATTATATACTTCTAACCCTAAGATAGATGAAAACGCAGAGTTTATAGAATCTACGACATTAGATAAATTAGAGAAACTAACAGTACAGGATGATAAACATGTTGATGTAACAGGTGGTATGGCTGGTAAAATTAAAGCGATAAAAAACATTCTTAACCATGGTGTAGATGTTGTACTGGTAAACGGTAATAAACCAGGTAGGTTATACAATGTACTTGTTGGGGAAGACACCGTATGTACAATACTTTATGGGAGATGAAAGAAAATTATGAGTCAAACTGAGAATAGAAAAGATGAACATGTTAAGGTTTCAATGGAGGAGGATGTATCAGCAGGGCATAACTACTGGGATGATATTGTACTTGTGCATAATGCTCTCCCTGAGATAAACAAGGATGAGATAGATCTTTCAACGAAACTTTTTGGTAAAAAACTATCTGCACCGCTTATTATCGCTAGTATGACTGGTGGCTATAAAAAAGCGAGAGATATCAATGAAAACTTAGCTGTTGCTGCTGAAAAATATCAAATCGGTATGGGTGTAGGTTCTCAGAGAGCTGCACTTGAGAAACCAGAGTTAAAAAAAACATATAACGTGGTGAAGGAATACGATATACCCTTACGTTTCGCGAACATCGGAGCGTCACAGATCACTATATGGAGTTATAAAGAAACACTTGAAAACGCTAATGAAATGATTGACATGGTTGACGCTGATGTTTTTATCGTCTGTCTAAATTTTTTACAGGAAACAGTGATGCCTGAAGGTGAAGCCAATGCTAAAGGTGTTTATAATGTGATAAAAAAACTAGCTGAGGATCTTGATACACCTGTGATTGTTAAAGAATCAGGTGCTGGTATTTCTTATGACGTAGCTAGTAGACTCAGTAAAACAAAAATCGCAGGTTTTGACGTCGGAGGATTAGGCGGTACTAGTTTCGCAGCTATAGAACACCACCGTGCAAAGATGAGAAATGATAGAATCCATGAACGAGGTGGTAAAACTTTCTGGAATTGGGGTATACCCACGCCCTCCTGTGTACTACAAGTAGGAGACGCGACAAACTGGAGTTTACCTATTATAGCTACTGGTGGTATACGTAATGGTCTCGATGCTGCTAAAGCCTTAGTTCTTGGTGCAGACGCTGCGGGTATAGCACGTGTTTTTCTCAAACCAGCTATGAAAAACAAAGACGCTATAATAGAAGAAGTAGACGTAGTAATCAAAGAACTAAGAGCTGCCATGTTCCTTGTAGGGGCTGATAAGGTTTCAAAACTACCAGATGTTGATTGGCTATTTGTTGGTGCAGATTTATGGATTTAGAAAAAGAACTACAAAAACGAATCGTTTTTTTTAACAAAGAATTCGAGGAATTCCTTAAAAACGGTGAACCAGAATCCCTCTACAACGCTGCTAGGCATCTTCCACTAGCTGGTGGTAAACGATTACGACCGTGTCTCACTATACTCTCTTGTGAAGCAGTACATGGTGATGTAAAAAAAGTTACACCATTAGCAATCGCTTTAGAACTAATACATAATTTTACACTAGTTCATGATGATATAATGGATCATTCTAAACTACGACGTAATCTACCAACTGTGCATGTTAAATATGGAGAAGCAACAGCGATTAACGCGGGTGATCTCTTGTTCGCTAAAGCCTTTGAATCACTACACAATCTATCATGTGGTTTCACTGTTTATAAAAAAATAGAACATGGTTTTATAGAATTCATTAAAGAAATATGTGAAGGTCAACAACTAGACATGGAATTTGAAAATAAGAGGATAGTCACAGAAGAAGAATACCTGACTATGATTTATAAAAAAACAGCTGTGTTTTTCGAATACGCTGCAGAAGCCGGAGGGATAATCGGTGGTGGAACAAAAAAACAAACAAATGCTCTCAAAGAATACGGTAGAACCCTAGGTTTAGGTTTCCAGATACATGATGATTACCTTGATATGAGTAGTGAAAAAAATATTCTAGGGAAAGACATTGGTAACGACATCCGTAATGGTAAAAAAACACTTATAGCGGTTCATGCTCTAAATCATGCTACAGGTAGTGACAAAAAACTTTTACATAAAACCTTCGGAGATCGAAATGCATCAGATAAAAATGTTCAAGAGGCTTATAATCTTTTTAAAAAACTAAAATCTATTGACTACGCAAGACATAAAGCAGAGGAATACCGTAACAAAGCAAAAACTGCCTTAGAGGTATTACCAGATACAGATGCTAAACAGGTTTTATTAGACCTCGCTGATTATTCTATTAAACGAGAGAAATAAGAAAAATATGAGAATAAACAAAATACAAAAAATAGCGAGAATATACGCACTGCAGAATGCAGTAAATTTTGATGGTAAAGCTGATTCTAAAGCAGTTGTTGGTAAAGTAATCGCTGTTTTAAGAAAAGACGGTTTCAATCCAAAAGAGATTATACCAGTTGTGAATAAAACCATTGAAGAAATAAATAAACTCTCTCTTGATGCTCAGATACGTGAACTAGAGGAACTCGCGCCAGAGCTTCTAAAAAAAGAAAAAAAAGAACGAGATTTCACTCTTCCACCTTTACCCTATGCAGAAAAAGGGAAAGTAGTTACTCGTTTTCCACCAGAACCTAATGGTTACCTACATATTGGGCATGCAAAAGCAGCAGTTGTTGACTATGAATATGCACGTATGTACAATGGTAGGTTTATACTTCGTTTCGATGATACAAACCCTGAAAACGTTGATTTAGAATTCTACACTGCTCAAAAAGAGGATCTCCAGTGGCTTGGTATCTCCTGGAATATCGAATATAACACTTCTGATAACATTGAGAAACATTATAAACTCGCTGAACAGCTGATAAAACAAGGAGACGCATATGTTTGTAGCTGTGACGCTGGTTCTATTAAAAAATATCGTTTTGAAGGACGCGAGTGTAAATGCCGAGGTAGAACCCCTGGTGAAAACATGGATTTGTGGAAAGAAATGGTTTCTTCCTCAATCTATGATGTAATTCTAAGGTTGAAGGGTGATATGAAATCTGATAACACAGCTATGCGTGATCCAACCTTGTTTAGAATCATTGAAAAACCTCATCCCATCCAGGGTGATAGATACCGTGTCTGGCCGACGTATGATTTTTCAGGAGCGGTTGAAGATAGCATTAGCGGGGTTACTCATCCTTTTAGAACCAAAGAATATGAACTACGTGACGAGTGTTATTTTAAACTACTTGATTTACTAGGTCTCAGGAAACCTTATCTGATGGAGTTCGCTAGGTTATCAATCGAGGGTATGCCTGTTTCGAAACGTAAGATAAAACCTTTGATTGATAAAGGGCTTGTATCTGGTTTTGATGATATCCGACTACCGACGCTCCGTGGGCTCCGTAAGCGTGGTATCATGCCAGATGCTATTAAACAGTTTGTAATCTCCCAGGGTGTTTCAAAAGTTGAATCAACTGTATCATTTAGCCTACTTGAATCGGTGAATCGTAGAATAGTTGACCCTATTGCAAAAAGGTATTTCTTCGTCGTTGATCCTGTTTTACTTCAGGTAAAAAATGCACCTGTTAAAACCAAAGAAATTCCTCTGCATCCTAGTAACAAAAAACTAGGTAGTAGAATTATTAAAACAGGTGATATTTTTTATGTACAAAAAACTGATATGGAAAAACTAAAACCTGGTGACATTTTTAGATTAAAAGATCTTTATAATGTAAAAATCATTGAGAAAAACAAAAAAAAGATCATTAGTGAATACAGTGGAGAGAATCTGTTGCCTGATTCATTAAAAATTCAATGGGTGACAGATGATTATTTCATTAACATGATTGTCTATGTACCATATCCTCTCTTCATAGATGATAAATATAACAAGAACAGTCTTGAAAAAATAAAAGGATATGCTGAAAAAACAGTATCAACGTTAAAAACAGGAGAGATAATACAGTTTGAACGTTTCGGTTTTGTAAGAATCGAAAACATTAATGGTAAAACCATAGGTTTTTTCACGCATAAGTAAACTTTTTAAGTTAACACTTGTTTTTATATTTTGTAATCTCACTAGGGATTATATAAAAAGGTTTGGAGATGGGATGACAAATATGAATACTCATAGGAGAATATCAATAGGTTTACCCATATTCTTATTGTTTTTTTTATTTGTACAAACCGCTATGGGTAAAAGCTATACTCCTTCTATAAATGATACTTTTAGTATAACAATCGCGATTGTAGTAGCCGCGATTGCAACCATCATCGGTTTTATAACACTTGGTGGTATAAAATATGTAACACCTGAGAACGTGTTGAACACAGAAGTTAGAAAAAACCTTTACAATTACATTGATACATATCCAGGTTCTCATCTACGTGAAATAGCACGTGAACTTGATCTTAAACCTAGTAACGTTGCATGGCATCTACGTAAACTTGAACAAACCAACCTAGTTCGAAGCCGAGTGATAGGTGGTAAAAAAGTTTACTACCTGGTTGAGGGTGGTGTTGAAGCACGTAAAGAAGCAATAGCAGAAGCTATACTACGGAATAAAAACGCTAGGGATATAATGTTATACCTAGCTAAACACCCTGGTAAACATCTCCTTGAAATCGCTCATGCTTTAAATCTTAACCATCACACTGTTAAATGGCATATTAAAAAAATGTATATGGCTGAGCTCATCGATGGTGACACAAGCAACTCAGCTTATCCTGTGTACTATCCAACTGATATGGGTGTTCAGATAGCTAAGAATCTCTCAGGTGATTTTAAAAAACCGAGGAAGGCGGCGTAAAAAAATTAATTTTTTGGGTATTAACTTCATATTTGGCTAAATAACTTTTTTTGGAATGCGTTATTTTTTTACTAATATATTTCCAGATAAAAATATGAACCTTCCAAGTATCCAGCCAGATGCTGTTATATTAACTGTATCTGCGTTATCCGCTTTTGCTTCTGCAGTAACTTTTATTCTTCCAAAACCACGAAGACCATCTACGGTTAGTAAATCAGAAACATCACCTGATTCTAAGACACTCAGCTCTATACTACTGTTTACTTTCTTTTTAAGAATACCATATTCAATATAAACACTTAGATTTACATTATTAGCATCTGAATCTCCTATATTTTCTACTTTTGCACTTATTTCATTAAATGAAAATCCAAACATTGTTTGAATAGATACTTCTAGTTCTGTTTGTACGGATGGAGCATATGGCTCCATCAAAGGATAAAAGTCTTTGTTGTCTCCACCACTGATATTATACGGTGTATCTCCTATTCCATCACCGTCATTGTCAATTCCATTGTAGTCATCCCAATAATTACCTTCGCCAAAAGTAGAGTTCCAACTGTTGTTACAATCATCATATGCCTGCTGTTCATTATCGACGAATGTATTATGATATAATTCATTTCTTTTTGATTGTTCAATAGCCACTGCACAGTAATTTTTTGAGAAATAATTTTTATTTACTACATTTTCATTACTTTTTGTTAAATAGATACCAACAACGTTGCAAGAAATATCATTTCCCTTGATTTTACATCCATTTGAATTAAAAATATCAATACCATAAACCGTATTAGAAAGATTTTGATTCTCGATTGTGATATTAGAGCAATTCCTTAGTATAACTTGACCAGCATTTTGTACATTAACATCGGATTTGTTATATAGAAATATTAGATCTCTCTCATTGACTTTGTTTCCATGTATAATATTTTCTGAACTTAAAACAATTAAACCTGTATTATAGAACAAGTTATCTGAAACGTTATTATCCTTGCGTATAGTTATATAATCACCATAACTACCAATAATGTGGTTACTAGTAAGTTTATTGTTCCCGCCACGCAATTCAATTGTATTGTTGCTTGATATATAGTTATCCTTTATCGTATTGTAATTTTCCGTCAACAAGGTTGTCTTTATACCTATGTCACATGAAACAATATAATTTTTTTCTATCAAATTGTATTGACCAATTAACATACCGCACTTGCATTCAAAAACACTGTTGTTTCTAATCACATTATTATCATCCGATTTAATACCAATACCACCACCATAAACAGTGTTTCTTTCAACTAAGTTGTCCCCAGTACAAACAGATATTCCACCCGTGTTATATACGAAATTACCAATCACAGTATTTAAACTAGAACCACTCTTAACATCTATACCATTGCTGGCATCAATATTGTTGTTTTCTACTACATTACTATCAGAATTTTCATCGATTTTAATTCCTACACCTTTTTTTGATTTGAATGTATTGTTATCAACTTTGATATTTTCACTTTGACCACGTATCCATAAGCATATTCCATAATCTGCATATGGTTCTCTTTCTGTGTTGGTTATATTGTTACAACTAATTGTAGTATTTTTGGATGAAGATATAATCATATTATACATACTATCCGATACTGAATTATTTTTGATAATTGAGTTATTTGATAAAATACCCATTCCGCATTCACCCTGTAAAATCGAAAAACAGCTAAACAAGACTTCATCTGAGGAAATAAGTACAGTTATATCTCTTGTGGTCCCATTTATTATCGTATTGTCTTTATTTTCACCTATTATACTTATAGATTTATTAACAACTATCTTCTCAAAATATGTACCATTAAGTACAAATACAATATTATCTGTAGATGCATTATTTATTCCTTCTTGAATTGTTTTAACATGTGTTGCATCGTACCAGCCTGCATCTGCATCATCATCAACTATTACATTTCCACCTTCGTACAGTGCGATAACATCCGTTACTTGAGAAAGATTTATAATTCTACTATAATAATCCTGAATTGCATTAACAGATTCATAATAATTAATAATGCCATTATCATTTCCTGGTGGATCTCCAACTTCAGGAGAATCATATATCATAGGATCCCAAGTTTCATCATCAGCTTTAACATTTGTTGGTAATGTTATCGTTAAACTTGCAATTAGCATTATTGCTATTATTCCATATGTTGTTATTTTTTTCATTATATCTACACTCAATACAATTATTTTATTTATTTTATACTATATTTATTAGTTTATAAACTTTTCTTTACAATCGTTAACAAATTTTTAATCAAAAATATTAATACTTTCAACCAATTAAACAATGGTTTTATAAGAAAAACACATTATATTTATAATAAAATAAATATAAATTGATTAAAGTTAAAAATACTCCCAAAGAATGCGCTAACATTCAAGGGATCGAAGGTTAATAAACATGGTATCAGACCCAAAAGAGTAAATTCTAAGAAGCAAGTTATAGATCTGAATAATCTTGGTCATAGCTGTCAACCAATTGGAGACTGTGAATAGTTGATGAGAAAAAAGTATTTGATGGGGAGCTAGGGGTTTAGGCCATGAAAAATTATTTTTTTTAAACTCGTCCGACATCTGTTACTTCAGCACTGTCAACGTTTTCGACTTTCAATATTTCTTCAACCACAGGATCTAATCCACCTGCATCATCTGGTACTTCAACTGTTACATCAAGTCCTCTTAATCCAAAAGCAATATCTTTGATATCGATTCTTCCAATCTTAGCTGGTGGTTTAACTACAGTTTTTATATCATCTATCATTTTCTGAAGTTTTTCATCACTTATGATTTCACCTGGCATTACACGTATAAGACCAATTACCGATCCCATAAAAACTTTTTACCCCCTATTTTAAATCTGTTTTTTTGTTTATGGTCCTATGAAACCACATTTCGGGCAGGTATATTTCACACTTTGCTCTCTACAGGTGGCGCATCTTCCAATGATTTCGTCGCACATTGGACATGGAAACGTTGTAGATCCTTGTTTAAGTAATCCTTTTCCGCATGAAATACATCTATCAGTTTGTTTCATAGGATGTGCTGAATACCCTATCTGTTTTTAAA
>Ga0164318_10003327_pt1 | contig 15202 bp, 14 predicted proteins | sample GuaBasSedimGuay9_FD_113734 | JGI IMG/M metagenome (GOLD analysis project Ga0164318, IMG submission 113734) | Subseafloor sediment microbial communities from Guaymas Basin, Gulf of California, Mexico - Guay9, Core 4571-4, 0-3 cm | ecosystem: Environmental > Aquatic > Marine > Hydrothermal vents...
GCATTTCTTGTTCACGAGCTAAACGTCTTTTCTCCATACGATTTTCTCTTTCCAGACGTCTTTTTTCCCTTTCGGCTTTTTCTTTATCAAGATCACCTTCACTCATCTTTTCTTGTTCTTCTATTCGCCGTTTCAATTTTGCCTCCATCCGTTTTTCACGTTCGAGACGTTTTTCCTCCCGTTCAGTTTCTTTTCTTTCAGAAGCTGTTTCAGAAGGTTTTTCTTCTGTTTGAGGAAATAATTCAGCAATTTCTTCCGGCATCATTCCGATATTCAATTTATTTTTTCGCAATTCTTCAGTCAAAGGTTCAAAGAAATTTTTAACAATTTTTTTATGAATACTTGAACCGTGATGGGACAGTGTTCCGCCTTTTTGAACCATTCTCTTTAGTCGGCGATTCTGAATTCTTTCACGAATTTCTTTTCGTGTATCACTTTCTTCTTTTTTATCGGTTGATTTTTCTTTTACTTTTACTTCAGGTGCAGAAAGATTAATTAACTTAAACAACAACTCACGATTCGGAACCGAGGAAGAAATTTTTGCAATTAAATTCTCATAATCCTCTGTATTTATGTTATGTGCAGCTTTAACATAAAGTAAATTTGCCGTATGAAAAAACGGATAAATTTCAATTAAAGATTTTATATTTTCAAAATCTTCACTTTGCATGTTATAAGGTGCATCAATGTAGTCAACAAGGTTTTGTATTTCCATGAATTCTGTTCTTTACCAGTTTACAACTGATTTATTAAAAATATCGTCTATTAGTTCATTTATTATCTCTTCAGAAAGAGCATCCTCTACATCTGTTAAAAGTTCAGTACTCAAATAATCTGAATATCGTGAAAAAGATGTGTCAAAATCAAATTTCGAATTATTTATACTTGTGTATTTAACATGAACCGTAATTGTCAATCTGTTTTGTTCTGCTTGTTCATCTTTAGTTATTGCAATCGGCTTTGTATCATAACCGGTAATTTCTCCTTCAAAAGTTAAATCACCGTTAAAATCAACTAATTCCAATTTTGTTTGAGAAGCAAATCTGTCTTTTAATTTTTCAGTAAATAACTGACTTAAATTCGGATTTATAATAGCTGCTCTGTTCGGAAAAAACTTAACATTCACAGTTTTATCTTTCGAATCAAGAGATGCTCCGGAAAATGAATAAATTCCGCATTGAGAAAACAAAACAGAAATTATAACAACTATTGATATTAAATTTTTATTCATCTATTATTAAAAAAAAATTACAAATTCATATACTAAACACATCAAAATCACTTGGTTTATGTCGTTAAATCATATTCTTTTAATTTCCTGTACAAAGTTCGTTCCGAAATTCCCAATTCTTCGGCAGCATATTTCCTTTTCCCTTTATATTTTTCCAATGCTTTTTTAATTAATTCAATTTCTTTGTCTTTTAATGACAATGATTCTTCAATTATTTCTTCAGTCTCTTCAATAAAAGATTTATTCCCTGCAAATTTATTTTTTTCATTTACATTATCAATTATATTTTCCGAACTCGATATATAATCCGGTTGATGAATATTATTTGTCGATTTATCAAAAACTTTTGAAGGAACATTCACAGTTCCGGTATTTTGTTTAGTCACATCTTGAATTATCGTTTTCAATTCGTTTATTTCATTTCGCATATCAAAAAGGATTTTATATAAAATTTCTCTTTCTGTTGCAAAATCTTCTTTATTAATCGAATCTCCGTATATTACGGGTAAATTATGAATTTCATCGGGTAAGTATTTTTTTAATGTTTCTCCGTCAACGGCTCTTTCTTGTTCTATAACCGAAATTTGTTCGGTAATATTTTTTAATTGCCTGACATTTCCTTTCCAAGCATAATTCTCAAGAAGTAAAACAGCATTTTCTTTTAAACGAATGGGAGGCATTCGATATTTTTCAGAAAAATCCTGCGCAAATTTCCTGAATATCAGATGAATATCTTCTTTTCGGTTTCGAAGAGGCGGAATAATAATCGGAACAGTATTTAATCGATAATACAAATCTTCTCTGAATTTTCCGTTTTGCATGGCTTTTAATAAATTAATATTTGTTGCTGCAATAACACGAACATTTGTTTTCATTCCCTGAGAAGAACCGACTTTGATGTATTCACCTGTTTCTAAAACTCTCAATAATCGAACTTGAGTAGATAAGGGTAATTCCCCGACTTCATCTAAAAAGATTGTTCCGTTATCAGCTTCCTCGAAGTAACCTTTTCTGTTTTTTACGGCACCTGTAAAAGACCCTTTTTCATGCCCGAATAATTCCGAATCAATAGTTCCTTCAGGTATTGCTCCGCAATTTACGGCAATGTACGCATTATGCTTACGAGCACTGAGTTGATGAATAATTTGAGGAAATATTTCCTTCCCTGTTCCGCTTTCACCGAAAATTAAAACCGTTAAATCCGTCGTAGCAACTTGAACAGCAATATCAATTGCCCGATTTAAGACCGGAGAATTTCCGATAATTGAAAATCGTTGTTTAATTTGTTGTATTGTCATTTTAGTATATATCTAATTTAAATAATTAGTCTGCAAATTTGTCAATTTTATCAAAAAAATACAAACCGTGTAAAAATATGCATTAATTTTGTAATATTAAAGAATGAGTTTTAAAAATTGTGACATTTCAGCATAAAAAAATTCAACAATCTATGAATATTCTGGGAATTATACCTGCAAGATATGCTTCAACTCGTTTTCCGGGAAAACCTTTAGTTGATATTAAAGGAAAAACGATGATACGTCGTGTTTTTGAAAATTGTAAAGAATCAATTAATGATGTTATCGTTGCAACTGACAACAGCTTAATTGAAAAAGAGGTAAATCAATTCGGTGGAAGCGTTATAATAACTTCCGAAAATCATAAAAGCGGTACAGATCGATGTGCTGAAGCACTTGAAAAATATGAAAAAATAAGCGGAAAAACCTTTGATATCGTCATAAATATTCAAGGTGACGAACCGTTTATTCATAAAGAGCATTTAACGAAATTAATTGCATGTTTTAATGATTCGGAAACTGAAATTGCAACATTAATCAGTAAAACAGAATCTAATGCAGATATTTTTAATCCGAACAAACCGAAAGTTATTATTGATAATCGTAATTATGCAATATATTTCAGTCGATCACCGATTCCGTACTTGAGGGGAATAAAAAAAGAAGATTGGCATTTACATCATACATTCTATCAACACCTCGGAATTTATGCATACAGAAATAAAATTTTAAAAAAAATTACAAAATTACCGGTTTCCGGTTTGGAAATTGCGGAGTCATTAGAACAAAACCGTTGGTTAGAAAACGGGTTTAAAATAAAAACTGATATCACGTTAAAAAAAAACATCTCTGTTGATACACCTGAAGATTTAGAGCAATTAATAAAAATGTTTTTTTAATTTATGGAAACTTTTAAGAAAAAGCATCGTATAAAAAAATAAGACTGACGTTATGAGAAAATTTACACCTTTTATATTATCCTTATTTTTTATTCTTTCACTTAGCTACACTGCCTATTCTCAGGGCATGTCATATCATAAAACGAAACCTTCCGTTTTAATAATTCATGCGACTGTTTTAATATACCCTAATCCCGTAACAAATAATAAATTTTTTGTAAAATCGGAACAATTGATTAAAAAAGTTGAAGTAATGAATATTTTGGGACAAAATATTAAAACCGTCACTAATGAAACAAATGTACCATATAATATTTTAGTAGAAATCGGGAATATAAAAAAAGGAATGTATATGGTTCAAGTAACATTAGACACCGGTGAAAAGCTTATAAATAAAATTATTGTAAAATAATTATATTTTATTTATCGTAAATCGTCTGTTAAACAACACTTTACAAGATTTCTGATTTTTTTTCTAAAAAAAACACCTTTTTTTGAAACCTTTTTTGAAACTTCACGTATATGTTAATATAAAAGTTTAAAACTTTTTTGTTAACAGATAAAAAAAGTAGTAATAACTTGAATAATTTTTTGGTGTTTTTATGGTTTTAAAACCCGGCAGTTCTTGTCGGGTTTTTTATTTTTGGGATAAAAAATATGTCTCCTCATTATCAAGATTCAAAAAAGAATACTTTTTCTTCAAATTCTCAATATCTTTAAGAGAGGAAATTATAAATTTTTTACTTTGTTCTGTTCCGGAATTAAAAAGTTTATGATTTCTTGCAGAAATTATTTTTTGAACTTTATCAGCCAGCATTTCTGTTTCATCCGAGAAAAAAAAAGTTTTAAAAAAATCGAAAATATAGGTCGTTGCCTGTTCATTAGGATGAACTAAATCTGAATTATAAAACCGGTAATCACGCAAATCATCATTTAAAATTTCATAAGCAGGAAAATAATAGGTATTTGAATTGTTTTTGATTATTTTCTCGATTGCGGTTCTTAAAATTGCTTTACTTAAAAAATTCTCGGAAAATCCGTCTTTTAAATGTCTTACGGGACTGACTGAAAAAATAATTTTTAATTTCGTGTTAATCAATCGTATTTTATCTATGAACTCATTAAATACAGATACGATTTCATGTTCATTTAATATCCGTTTTTCAAATTCAGAAGCAGGTACTTTATGACAATTAGCAACAATTTTGTTAGTTTTAACATGAGAATAAATCCAAGCAGTTCCTAATGTAATAAAAAGGAAATCAGTATCTTTCAAAAACTTTAAAGAATCTGATATTGAAATATTTATCAAATCTAAAGTTTTTTCCTTTACAGTTTGAGAAAATTTTCCGTGATGATAAAAACTGTGCCAATATTCATTGAAAAAAAACAAATCAGAGTCTTTAAATTGTTTATTTTCAACTATAAAATCAAGTGATTGAACGACAGAAATCGGATTGTAAATTATTCCGAAAGGATTAATGTTTACTTTAAATTTTAAATTTTTTAATTTATTTCCGATGTTTTCGGTAAAGCAAGAACCGATAAACATCATTTTAGAGTGATAAGAGATATCAAAATCGAACGATTTTGCCTTCATTACTGTTCTGAATGTTTTTGAATCCATTTTATTATGTTTCTTCAAAGATAAAAAATATTAAGTAAACCGCTAAAAGAAACAGTTTGACAGAATAAATTTTTTATAAATTTATATTTAAAATCCCTCCACGAAATAACGATTTAAAATAATGTCAATTGAAAAAAAATCTATATAAAAATTCAATAATAAATTGAGTTTTTTTTCTTCATTTTTTAATTCTGTAAAATAAATTTGTTCGTAAAGAAAAAACGTTGTAATTTAACATTTTAGAAAATATTTAACTTTTTTTTGAAGGAAAAATCACAAATATTAAATCTTAGATTCCAAAAATATATTGCCGATAATACGGCAAAAAGGCTTAATACATTAATACCGGTAGCTATATTATTGTTAATTCTTTTGGTTTTTTCTGATATATATATAAGACACAGTATACCTGCAACCTATACTCGCATTATTCCTATTTCTTTAGCTGCTTTTTTATATTTATACAATAAATTTCAACCGAAAATTTCAATTAAAAAGGTTGTTTTATACAATATTTTTCTTGTCTCTATTCCGGCAATGATGTTTGCAAAATATCTGATACATCACGGAACCGAAACAAATACAACTAACATTTTGAGTATTATTGTCGCAATTTTAATTATTTCATTGGAAGTCAGGGCAAATATAGTATACTCATTACTAATTTTTTTTATTCCTCCTATTATTTTCGCTTTTATTATATATTTGTTTTATCCGATTTCAGAAAAAGAACTATTATCTTTAATTAATATCTTAATATTTCTAATTGTCGGTTTTATTATTAATAAAATTCAAAACAATTACAGATTTAAAACCTTTGTCTCAAATTATTTGCTGAATATTGAAAAAATAAAACTAAAAGAATCAAATGAAAAATTGAATCAACTTAAGAACAAACTTGAAGATATGGTCGAAAAAAAGACCTTAACTTTAAAATATGCTTTGGAAAAAGCAAAAGAAAGCGATGCTCTTAAAACGCAATTCTTACTCAATATTTCACATGAATTACGTACTCCGATGAATGCTGTTTTAGGGTTTAACGATATTGTTTCCAAAAAAAATCCGGAATTAAAAAAAGAATATGATATTATTGAAAACAACTTGAATTTATTACTGAAAACAATTGAAGATATTATTTTACTGTCACAACTTCAATCCGGTCAAATCGGACCTGAATTGAGCAAATTTTCGGTTAATGAGTTTAACAAAATAATTCTTGAACGACTAAAAACTCATGTTAAAATAAGCAATAAACCTATTTCTGTTGAATTTACGAGTCAATTAGAAGATGATTTAATTATTTATTCCGACAGACAAAAATCTGAAATTATATTTAAACAAATTATTGATAACGCCGTAAAATACACTGATTCAGGTACTATAATATTATCATGCAAAAAAAAATCAGACAATGAGATTCAATATTCTGTTTCAGATACCGGAATCGGTATTTCTTCAGATGAGTTACCTCATATTTTTGACACATTCCGTAAAGCAGAAAAAAAAGATAAATTATTCGGCGGAACCGGTATCGGATTGTCAATTGCAAAACAACTGACAGAATTATTAAAAGGTAAAATTTCTGTTAAATCATTTCAAAATAAAGGAACAACGATTACAATAATCTTAAGAACATCTGTATCTTATTGATAATCTGCTAATAAAAATATTATTTTTTCTATATCAGAAATTAATTTCTATATTTCGAGTACTTATTTTAAATAATGTCTCCGATGTCAGTATATGATTATAAAATCCGAAAATTAACTGATTTAAAACGATTACCGGAAATAGGTCGATTAATACACGACACTTTTATTGAATCAGGTCTTATTTCGACTAAATGTAAAACACCTGTTGATTTATACCCGCATTTAAACTTTATAAAAGAAACCACCATTCTAACTGTCGAATTAAACGGGAAAATTATTGGCACAAATTCCATGACACTTGACGGACCTGCAGGATTACACACCGATTATTATTTTAAAGAAGAAACCGATTTTATAAGAAAAACTAAAAATACTGTTTTAGGAAGTTCATGGCGAATTGCTACATCTCATGAATACAGAAATCACATCAAATTATTTTTAGATCTTATTCAACAGAGTTTTTTTATTGCTAAAGAAAAACAAATAGAAACCTGCCTCTTTGTTTTTGCTGAAAAACATGAAGCGTTTTACAAAAAAATGCTTGATGCCGAAACCATTGCTAAAAAAAAATACACTAAATTTCCGTATAATAATGTTACTTTTGTATTAATGAAAACGAATACCGAAAATTCACAAAAACATTTATCTGAATTATTTACAAGAAGAAAGTTTTATTAAGATGCTTCAAATTCTTTACGAAGATAATCACATTATAATCATTAATAAAAAATGCGGTGATATTGTTCAAGGTGATAAAACCGGGGACAAAACACTTGCCCATGAAGTAAAACAATACATCAAACAAAAATACAATAAACCGGGTGATGTTTTTCTCGGAATTACACATCGCTTGGATCGTCCTACAAGCGGAATTGTTATTTTTGCCCGAACAAGCAAAGCACTTTCGCGTCTTAATAAAATGTTTGCCGAACAAAATATTAAGAAAACATATCTTGCCGTTGTTAATAATAACCCGCCGAAAATAAAAGATACACTAACACATTTTCTTGTCAGAAACAGAAAACAGAATAAATCTTATACAAATAATAAAGAAATTGCAAACTCAAAAAAAGCAAGTTTAAGCTATGAAATGCTTGCCGAATCTGACAAATTCTTTCTTCTTAAGATTCAATTACATACCGGCAGACATCATCAAATACGAGCACAACTCGCAAAAATTGATTGTTATATAAAAGGTGATTTAAAATACGGTTTTCCGCGTTCCAATCCTGACGGCGGGATTCATTTGCATGCTTATAAAGTTGAATTTATTCATCCGGTAAAAAAAGAGCCGATTAAGATTATTGCAAAACCGCCTGATGATGTTTTGTGGAATTATTTTTATGAGATTATTATAAAATTAGAAAAGCCGGAATAAAATATCCCGACTTTAATAAAATGAATTTCTTTATTTGTTAATATTCCAACCCGTAATAATCCATTACTTGGTAATAATTGTTAACATCAACACCGGCTTTGTCAAGATTATACAAAATTTCTTGTTGCGGATTAAGAGATTTATTTGAGCTTGAAGCAGGAATGATAACGTAACGCAATTTTGCATTTGTATTCGGCGTAAAATTAGTTTCTGCCGAATACCACCATTCGATACCTCCGGAAAAAATACTAAAATTGACACTTACAATACCGCTGCCGCTATCATCATACGAAAAAGGCAATGCATATATAAATTGTTCCAAACCCGTCCAATCGGCATAAGATAACACAACGCCGGAGCTCATTATATCCGAAGTGATTGTCGCATCCGAATAATCAAATGTCCCGTAGATTGCATTTGTTTCTGACCAAACAGGTGTAATCCAAGCAGATGCCGTAACATTGGCATTACCGTCTGTTCCGTCTGCACCGTCTGTTCCGTTAATACCGTCTGTTCCGTCTGCACCGGCAGGTCCTGCGGGACCGATTTCACCTTTACAAGATACAAAAGCTGTAATAACAGCTAATAAAATGACATACATTAATTTTGAAATTGTTGTTTTCATGTTACTTTTTTTAAAATTAATTAATAAATTATTTGTTATGTATTATGTGTACCGCCTGTAAACGGTTATGAACACCTAATTTTTTATAAATATTTTTCAAATGAAATTTTACGGTATTTTCGCTAATATCACAATGCTCGGAAATAGATTTATTAGACAATCCCTTTTCCAACAACAAGCATATTTTCAGTTCTGTTTTCGAAAGACTATTTTTCAGTTCCGTATTCATTTACAAAATATTTTCTGCAAATATCTGAACTGTAATTGATTTATTTCCCACCCGATTGGGTAGTTTTTATAAAAAATGAAGAAATTTTGATAAAAAAGTTAAAACAACAATTAACCGGCAATTTTATTTCGAGCTTCTACTCTGTTTTTTACATCCAATTTTAAATAAATATTTTTGATATGAAACTTAACGGTATTTTCGGAAACAAAAATTTTATCGGCAATTTCAGAGTTTGATTTACCCTCACCTATCAAAACCAAAACATCCGTTTCACGCTCGGTAAGTTGGTGCTTTTTTGAAAATTCTTTTAAATTAATTTCATTTCCGTTTGTTTGTTGCAGATTTAAATCTTTTATTCTGAGAATGTATTTTTGTATTTCAAATTCCATTTTATTAAGTTTATGCTTCGCTTTTTGTTTAAAAAAATAAGCAATCCCCATAATTAAGATAAGCATCAACAAAAGTGAAATTATTAATAAATTTCGCACTTTCAGTTTTTGTTTTTTTGTATTATTCTCTTCATTCAAAAGTTTAATCTTATGTTGTTTCTTTTCGGTTTGATATTGAATTTCAATATCGGCAATTTTTTCTTTTAATTCGATATCGGTTAAACTGTCTTTAAGAAGATAATACTGTTCGCAATATTTCAAAGCCGATTTATTTTTTCCGATAATTTTATTTATTTGAAAATACTGATAATAAATATCGGGTAAGTTTTCAAATAACTTATATTCATTACATAAATTCTCGGCTTTTGTCAATTGAAATAAAGCATCATCATAATTCTTCTGTTTATATTTAATTTCCGATAATGTAATTAATGAAGAAATAACACCACTCACATCATTAATTTCAGTCTCCAGATGAATTGACAAATCAGCATTTTTTTCAGCTTCAATAAAATTCTTTTCACATAAAGCAATTTTTGCAAGATTTATATAGGCAGCTGCCATCCCTCTTTTATACCCGACATTTTTACTTATCTCCAATGTTTTAATATAATTTTTTCGTGCATCATCCAACTTTAAATTTGTGAAATACAATTCCCCGATTGTATTATAAAAACTTGCTTTCGTATCCGAATTCTTAACCTTATCAATATATTTCGAAGCATTTTTGCAATAATCAAATGCTCTTTCCGTATTATTTATTGAATTGTAATACTGAGCAATATGTAAATTCAGACCGACAATACTGTTTATGTAATTTATTTCTTCACTATATTTTAATGCTTTAATCGTACTTTCAATGGCTTTTTGAAAATCGCCGCCGTATTCGTAGCAAATACCTTCATTTTGATTCAATTCTATAAATTCAGCAGTATCTTTTGTAATTTCAGTTAACTCAAGACCGAGTTTATAATAATAATGTGCTGAATCCAACTTACCTGTAATTGTATATGCAATTCCGAGATTATTTGCAGAAATTGCTGCCATTCTTTTATCATCAATTTCTGTATTAATTCTTAATGCTTCTTTATGATATTGCTTTACAGATACATAATCTCCTTCATAATCATAAGCATAAGCAATATATTGAAGGGTTTTTGCCATCTTCGATTTGTTGCCGGTTTGCTTATAAAAAACGAAAGATTGTTGAAATAATTCTAATGCTTTGTTTTGATTTGAAGAATCATCGGAATAAATTTTCCCTGTTTCAAATAAAGAATCAGCTTTTTTTACCTGCAATTCTTTTTCTGGATTGCTTATTTGTTCAGATTTATTTTGATTACAATATACAACAACGAAAAACAATAAAGTAAAAATAATGAATTGAATTGGTTTTTTCATAAATTTAATTAATTCGTAAATTTAAAAATACTTATTTTGTTATAACAGATTATTTTAATTTTATTAAACATATTCACATATTTTTTACAAATAAATTAAGAGTTTTATATCCTTTTTCAAATTTTCTTTCTTTCTTTACAACCATAAATAAAATTATGAACACATTTGACCTTGTAATAATCGGAAGCGGAGCTGCAGGATTTTCTGCCTCATCAAGAGCACTTGATTATAAAAAAAATGTGTGTATTATTGAAACAGGAGAAATCGGCGGAGCCGGAATTATGAACGGTGCATTAGTATCTAAAACATTGTGGGAATTGTCTTCCGATTATGCCATTGCTTCAAAAGTGAACAGAGGATAGAGAGCGTCTGCTTTATTGATGAAGAAAACGGATTGGATGAAGTTTTTAAAACCGTTCATCCCCACCCCGGTGTTACCGAAGGCATTGAAGAATGTATTCGTTTATTTTATAAATCGTCCGTTTTTAAACCTGAGGCATTTCCGGAAGAAATAAAATATCGTGAGTGGAAACCGGAATAAAAGAACAAATCCGGAAAGTCGCATAACAATTGTATTTACTGAATTAGGATTTTAAAGAATATTAAGTTTTAATAAGGTTGAAATAGTGTAGTTTTATAATTTCTACTAATGTTAAAAATAAAAAAACAAGGTTTTTTTACGGGTAAAACCTTATAATTTTGGTTAAGCTTAATAGTAAATAAATGCGAATTACTATAAGCTTAATATCTGAATTTTGAATTAATTGTTTTTACAAACAAAACTATTATTGTATAAAAGCCTAATTCAATGTATTTATTAATAATTTAGCTTAATCGGCTTATATTTTTCCTGTTAAAAAAAATGCTTTGCGACAGCCGGTTTTTTAAAACACGTATTTAAATAATAATACTATTTATCCTCTTCTCTCACTTGAACCAATCTGTAATATTGTACTAAGCCGTTGTCACCTTCGGCATCTTTTTTTATATTACGACCTAATTTACCGGCATCTTTTGAGAATTGTTTCATTTTTTCAACCCGAAAAACCAGATGTTCATTTTTTTTCAATTTAAAAGTTTTAGTCCAATCCGCAATGGTATCGGAATCAAAACTTACCTGCAATGTATATTTTCCCGGTAATAATCCTTCAATTTCTGTTTCATCAGAAGGATAAGCATCTTGTGCTTCTTCATTCAAATACACAATAAATTGAGACGTTTCTTCTTCTAAATCCGAATACACTTTTATATATCCTTGAGAAAATACATTGAAACTTGTTAAACTCAAAATAAATATAAGAATCGATTTTTTCATACCTCAATAGTTTAAATATTTTTAATATTACTTTATTTTATAAATTCCGTTGCTTTTTCCAATGCCCGTTCAATTCCGGAAGCATCCGTACCGCCGGCACTTGCAAAATGAGCAGGTCCGCCGCCGCCGCCCTTAATTTCTTTTGAAATCTCTCGAATTATTTGTCCGGCATTAAGACCTTTATTTTTAATTAAATTATCGGAAATCATAACAGCTAAATTTGCTTTTCCGTTATTTTCAATGCCTGCTGCGAAAAATAAATCCACAATTTCACCTTTCAATTGAAATGCGATATCCTTTAATTGTTGTGCATTTGCTCCTTCAATTTTTTCGGCAATAACATTTATACCGTTTATTTCTTGTATTTTATTTTTTAAATTTTGTTTTAAATGTTTTGTTTTTTCTTTTTCAAATTTTTCAAGTAATGATTTGAATTTTTTATTCTCAGTCAAAACTTTTTCGATACTTTCTTTAATATTTTTCGAACTTTTTATAACAGATTTAACTTCTTTAAATGCTTTTAATTCATTGAAAATATAATTTTCGGCTTCAAGGGAAGTGATGGCTTCAATTCTTCTTATTCCGGCAGCAACGGCACTTTCCGAAACGATTTTAAAAAACCCTATTTTCCCGGTTGCCGAAACATGATTCCCGCCGCATAGTTCTATCGATTCTCCGAATTTAATAATTCTGACTAAATCACCGTATTTTTCTCCGAAAAGTGCTGTTGCGCCCATTTTTTTTGCTTCCGGCATCGGCACGTCTCTTTTTTCTTCCAAAGTAATATTTTCACGAATACACGCATTTACGGTTCGTTCAACTTTTTCAATTTCTTCATCACTCATCTTTTTAAAATGAGAAAAATCAAATCGTAATCGTTTCTCATCTACTAAAGACCCTTTTTGTTCAACATGAGCTCCCAAAATATCTCTTAACGCTTTGTGCATAAGATGCGTTGCCGAATGATTTGCAGTTGTTAATTCACGTTTTACTCGATCAACAACAGCATAAAAATCTGCGTGTAAATCTTCCGGTAAACTTTCTGAATAATGAATAATTACGCCGAGTTCCTTCTGCGTATCAACAATATATGTTTTCTTACCGTTTGCTTCAATGTAACCCTTATCTCCCACTTGACCGCCGCTTTCTGCATAAAATGGAGTGTAATTAAAAACCAAATGATACAAATCTTTATTTTTTTCCGTAACTTTTCTGTAACGCGTAATTTTAAGTTCCGTTTCTAAATGATCATAACCTATAAATTCTTCAATATCATCTTCGGAAACAGTTATCCAGTCACCTTTTTCACCTGATGCATCAGCTTTTGAACGATTTTTTTGCTCTGCCATAGCTTCGTCAAAATCTTTCTTACTGATAATTAAACCGTTTTCACGTAAAATAAGTTCCGTTAAACCATATGGGAACCCGTAAGAATCAAATAATGTAAAAACATCTCTTCCGTTAACGACTTTATAATTATTCTTTTTAGTTTCGGCAATAATTCCGTCTAACATGCGAATACCGGTTTCCAGTGTTCTTAAAAAAGAAATTTCTTCTTCTTTTATTACCTGAATAATAATTTCTTTTTGTTTTAAAAGTTCAGGAAATGCTTGTCCCATTATTTCTGCCAAAGTATCAACAAGTTGGTATATGAAAGGATTTTTTATATCAAGAAAAGAATATCCGTATCGAACGGCTCTTCGTAAAATTCTGCGAATAACATAACCGGCACCGGTATTTGAAGGCAGTTGCCCGTCGGTAATTGAAAATGCAACAGCACGTAAATGGTCGGCAATTACACGCATTGCAATATTCAGTTCATTATTAATACCGTATTTTTTACCGGAAATTTCTTCAATTTTAGTTATAAGTATTTGAAAAATGTCGGTATCATAATTAGATTTTTTACCTTGCACAACCATGCACAAACGCTCAAAACCCATTCCTGTATCAACATGTTTTGCAGGCAAATTTTCTAATTTACCGTTACTTTTTCGGTTATATTGAATAAAAACCAAGTTCCAAATTTCTATAACTAACGGATGATCTTTATTTACCAATTCTCTTCCCGGTATTTTAGCTTTTTCTTTTTCATCTCTTAAATCAATATGAATTTCTGAACACGGACCGCACGGACCGCTTGCACCCATTTCCCAAAAATTATCTTTTTTATTCCCGTATAAAATTTGATTTTCCGGAAGATATTTTTTCCAAAAAGATTTTGCTTCAGCATCAGCTTCTGTACCGTCTTCTTTTGAACCTTCAAAAACTGTTGCATATAAATTTTCTTTATTAATTTTAAGAACATCGGTAAGATACTCCCATGCCCATTCAATGGCTTCTTTTTTAAAATAATCGCCGAAAGACCAATTTCCAAGCATCTCAAACATGGTATGATGGTAGGTATCGTGCCCCACTTCTTCCAAATCATTATGTTTTCCGGAAACACGCAAACATTTTTGAGTATCAGCTATACGCTTTCCCTTTATTTCTGCTTCTCCCAAAAATATTTCTTTAAATTGGTTCATTCCCGCATTAGTAAACATTAATGTAGGGTCATCTTTCATTACCATCGGTGCCGAAGGAACAATTTTATGTTGTTTTGATTTAAAAAAATCCAAAAACGATTGTCTTATTTCACTTGAAGTCATTTGTAAATAATTGATTTTCTGTACATTATAACATTAAAGGTTATTAAATCCCGATTTCTGAAAACAGAATTCCGATTTTACACTGCAAAAATGTAAAAATATCTTCAAAGTATTAATAAAAAGATGTAATATTATTTTTTCTTTCTGACAATCAGAATTTCATCATCAGGAAATAATATCCGCCGGAAATCATACTAATAATGCTAAATCAGTATTTTGTGAAATATCAAGATTAATCAACTGATTATAAAAACACCATCATTCAACAAGTGATAAAAAATCTTCAATGCCTGTTAAATCGGCAATATTTTTTTCTTGCATATTTAAAACTGTGATACCGTTTATTTTTGCAGTAGAAGCATAATCGTCAAGAGATCCGTTATCATATCCTAAATCTATTAAGGATTGTTCAAAATTATTATCAGGAACATCAGTTAATTGACCAAAACAACTTGGTTAAATAATAAAAACATAAAAGCCTTTTCATTGTTTTTAACGATTTAAATA
>Ga0164318_10003328_pt1 | contig 15201 bp, 17 predicted proteins | sample GuaBasSedimGuay9_FD_113734 | JGI IMG/M metagenome (GOLD analysis project Ga0164318, IMG submission 113734) | Subseafloor sediment microbial communities from Guaymas Basin, Gulf of California, Mexico - Guay9, Core 4571-4, 0-3 cm | ecosystem: Environmental > Aquatic > Marine > Hydrothermal vents...
AATAATGAAGCTACTGTAAAACTAAGAGTGGATCATTCATACAAGAAAGACGTTTGGAATCGTGCTAGTGGTACTGGCTATAATAATGGTTACCCAGCATATTCTTTCAACACAAATAATATTGCAGCAAAAATTGGTCATAATGAAACAGCAGTTTCAGCTTTAGATTTAATAAGAGTTGTTCCAAATCCTTATTATGCTTATTCAGCTTACGAGTCGGATCAGCTTGATAATAGAGTTAGAATAACTAATCTGCCTGAGCGTTGTACAATTAAGATTTTTGCTACCAATGGTACTTTAGTTCGTACTTATAGTAAGGACGAAACAAATACATGGATCGATTGGGATCTTAAGAATCAAGCTAATATTCCTATTGCTAGTGGTGTTTATTATATCCACGTTAATGCACCGGGTATTGGTGAGAAAATAATAAAATGGTTTGGTGTATTACGTCCGATTGACTTAAATGCATTTTAATAAGATTATATCATAAACATAGTATATGAAAACAAACATATAAAAGGCTAATCATAAATTGGTTTTTTATATGTAAGTTTTCTTAAAACAGTTCCGAAATTACTGGAATAATTAAAATTTATGCAAATGAATAAAATTTACAAATTATTAATTTTAAGCCTAGTATTTACACTAGTATTTGGTGAGGCTTATGCAGGAAATAAAGATAGAGCTGGAGAGGCAGGCGCATCTCAGTTATTAATAAATCCGTGGGCAAGAAGTAATGGTTTAGCTCGTGCTAACTCATCATACGTAATGGGAATTGAATCTCAATTTCTTAATGTAGCAGGTTTAGCTCATACGCATAGTACTGAGGTTATTTTCTCTAATACTACTTGGTTAAAAGGTACTGGAACTAATATAGCATCATTTGGTATAGCTCAAAAACTTGGAGAAAATGGTGGTGTAATTGGATTATCTGTTATGTCAATATCATATGGCGAAATGGAAATTACAACAGTTGATCAGCCAGAAGGCGGTATTGGCACTTTTGCTCCAACGGCAAGTAATATTAATTTATCGTATGCTAAAGCATTCTCGAATAGTATATATGGTGGTATTAATATTAAGATGATAAGTCAATCTACTTCTGATACTAAAGCTTCTACTATAGCTATTGATGCTGGTATTCAGTATGTAACTGGTAAAGATGAGCAAATTAAGTTTGGTGTAGCTCTTAAGAATGTAGGTCAGAATATGCAATACTCAGGTGATGGTCTTTCTTTTAGAGGTTTTGTTCCTGGTCAAAGCAATGCAATGACAGTGGAGCAGCGTTCTGCAGGATTTGAACTTCCTACGCTTATCCGAATTGGTGGTAGCTACGATTTTGAACTAAATGAAACAATGCATTTAATTCCTTCATATAACTTTACATCAAATTCTTTTACTAACGATATTCATAGTCTAGGAATTCACTTTAAGTGGGGACAATTTCTTGAGCTAAGAGCTGGTTATGGTTATGAGAATGGAATTCTTGATGACCAAACTAGAGCAACAGCTTCTACAGGATTTGCTGCTGGTCTTTCTATTGGTGCTCCATTCAAAAAAGGTAAAGAAGGTGGTTTTAGCATTGATTATGCTTACCAATCATCAAATCCATTTGCTGGATCTCATAGCGTAGGTATAAGAGTTCACCTATAAATTACCCTTTTAGAATAAAACGTAAGATAGAATTAAAATTTTGCGTATTTTTGCAAACAGATAATCAGAAGCTCGAAAGGCCTTCTGATTTTTTGATAATGTATAGTTAGCAAGCCCTTACCTTTAAGGTTTATTAAAAAATAAACCCATTCCTGAGGTAATAATAGGGCTACAGCAATTTAACAGTTAAATATAACAAGGATGTAATAAGGCAAAGGCTTTATTCGTTGTTATAATTGAGATTAATAAAAATAATAGAATATGTCAGAAATACAATATTTCTCAGAAGAGGGTTTAAATAAGTTAAGGGCAGAAGTAAACCAACTTGTATCAGTTGATCGCCCTGCAATATCAGCGGCAATTGGTGAAGCAAGAGATAAGGGAGACCTTTCAGAAAATGCAGAATACGATGCAGCAAAAGAAGCACAAGGATTATTGGAGCTAAAAATATCGAAGCTACAAACACTACTTCAGAATGCTCGATTAATTGACGAAAGTAAAATAGACACTACTAAGGTGCTTTTATTAACGAAAGTTACCATTAAGAATACTGCCAATGGCAAAGAGATGCTATATATGCTAGTTCCTGAAAAGGAATCGGATATAAAGAATGGAAAACTTTCCGTTTCTTCTCCTATTGCTAAGGGATTATTGGGGAAATCTGTTGGAGATCTAGCTGAAATTCAGGTTCCTAGAGGTGTTATGACTTTCGAAATTGTTAAAATAGATAGATAATTTATTATGGCTACAATATTTTCAAAAATTATTGATGGAGAAATTCCTTCATATAAAATTGCAGAGAATGACGATTTTTTTGCCTTTATGGATATTAATCCATTGGCTAAAGGTCATACTCTAGTTATTCCTAAAAAAGAAGTTGACTATATCTTAGATTTAGATGATGATACAACTGCTGAACTATGGAAGTTTGCTAAAAAAATTGGCAAGGCTGTAGAAAGTATTGTTCCATGTAAGAAAATTGGATTTACTGTAATAGGTTTAGAAGTACCACATACTCATATTCATGTCATTCCTATAAATACTATATATGATATGGATTTTAAGCAGCCAAAACTAAAGCTTGAGCAGGAAGAGTTTATTGACTTAGCAAGCAGAATATCAACTGCATTTGATGAGCTTTAGTATTATAGAATAAGAGATTTTAATATCCCATAATATGTATTTATTATGGGATTTTTTATTTTATTAATATTGGTTTATATTGCTATGATACATCAAAAAAAGACCTAACACATCCTACATTTCATCTTTCCATTCTTTCTTATGGAAGAGTGCTGCAAAACTAATAATTACAATATAGAAAGGGTATATAGTTTCGAATATAAATATATACTTTAGTAAAGGTCTTTTACTAAAAAATATTGATGACATCTTAAGGATTTGAAAGTCTATTATTGTTTTAAATAAAAGAATAATTACTAGAACGTATAAGTATTTAATACTTAGAAATGAAAGAATAAGTAAAGCTATTGTAGTCATGTTAAATCCAAGTATAACCAATGCCGTAATACTTGTAGCATTTATAGAGTATCCCTTTGCCTTTGAGGCCCAGCGTAGTCTTTGATTCACCCACGAATTTAAACTTAGAGGTGCTTCTGTAGTAACTATTGAATCCTCTGATTTTAAAAACCCTACATACTTTCGTCCGTAGTTTTTAATCACATAATTAAGTAAAAAAACATCATCACCAGAAGCAATATCACTATTGTAAACATGCTCAGCTTTTAAAGCAACTTTAGTTTCAAATACCATATTTGCAGCATTGGCCATTATCGGCAACCCAATTCCTATTGCTCCTGCCCCACTCGCAACCAGGCTCATAAATTCAAATTCCATAAACCTGCCCCAAAATTTGCCTTTAGAAACAAAAGCAACTGGCCCAGAGATAAACTTTAGATCTCGTTTTTGTAATTCTACATCATAATTCTTAAGAAGTAATGGTGGAATTCTACAATCTCCATCTAATGATAAAACATAATCATGCTCTGCTTCATTTATACCTTTCCATACCGCTTCTTTCTTTCCCCCGGCACTATTATATAATACCATTTTGGAGTCGTTCTGAAATATATAATCGCGGATAATAATTGCTGTATCGTCTATGGATTCATTATTTACCAATAGTATTTCAAATTTATCTTTTGGATAGTCTATTTTTTCCAAATCCGATAGTAGATTTATTATATTATCTTCTTCGTTATAGAATGCTATGATAATACTAAACTGAGTATTAGGTTTATAATCAGAATGAATAAGCGTAGGTTTTATTCTCCGCCAACCATAAGTAAAAGCAATAATTACAATAGCATAAATAATTGCAATAATAATAACTACTAATAGAATTTGATTAATCATTCTTAGTATTTTTTTTGAAAAACTTAAGATCCCTAATAAAAAATAACCCTATAATGGCAGGCAATACAATATTAATAAACCAAATTATAGAAGATGCTGCAAAAACTTGATTCTGATAATCTACATCAAAGCCATAATATAAACCAAAAACAAAGATAGCAACAGAGCCTCTAATACCTATTTCTAATAATGCTATACTTGGCCTGATAGAATTTATTAAAAATGTAGAAGTAACCAGTGCCATTCCTTCAAATATACCTAAATCGGTAAAACCAACAGCTCTTAGGATAAGATAGTATTGTAAAGTATATACAAGGTATCGTATTAGGCTAATATTTAGAACTATAGAAAGCTTATTAAATTTAAACTGCTTAAAAATATTAACGATAATATGAATTCTTCGCCATTTTTTAGGAACTATATTTGTAAGAAGAGAAATTTTATAATACAGAATAATAATAATAACTAAGACTATAAAGAATACTATTTCGAAGTATAAAAGTATATCTGCCGATAGATAGCCTAACGCTATAAGTTTTGGGGCAAAAAGTCCAAAGAATGCAAATCCTCCAACCACAAGAGTAACAATATTCTGCGCATAACTACCAATAAGAGTAATTAGTACTCCATGCCAAAAACCAGTTTTATTAAGCACAAATACTCTTGCCAAATAATCGCCTGTACGATTAGGGCTAACTGCACTAATGGTAGTTCCGCTAAATATTGCTCGTAGAGCAGTAGAAAAAGATATTTCTTCGGTATCTTTAAGCAAATATTTCCACTTATAGGCTTCAATAGACCAATTTAATGGCATTGCAAGTACGGTTATTATAAATAATACAATGGAGTAATTATTATCAAAAATATTAATAAAGCTATTCCATAACTCCATAATATCCTGTTTAATAAATAATTGATTTATCAGAAAGCTAATAGAAACTATTATTATTACAATTTTTATAATAGTATTGTATGTTTTATATATATTTGTTGACATTGGTAATAATTAGTAATAAATCTTAAGTTTTGCGTAAAGACCGAATAATATTAGGAATTGATCCCGGAACCACTGTTATGGGTTATGGACTAATCCACCAAAAAGGCGATAAAATTGAACTTATTGCCCTTGGAGTGGTAAAATTAAACAAACTTAGCACCCCTTCACAAAAATTAAAAAAGATTTTTCAAAAAACTTTAGCTATTATCGATGAGTATAAACCAAATGAATTGGCAATTGAAGCACAGTTTTTTGGCAAGAATGTACAATCAATGCTTAAACTAGGAAGAGCACAAGGAGTTGCAATAGCAGCAGCTTTGCATAGAGAAATGGATTATACAGAATATGAACCAAAAAAAATAAAAAAAGCTATTACTGGAAATGGCAACGCGTCTAAAGAGCAAGTAGCCGCTATGTTGAAAAGTATTATTGGATTAAAGAAAGTACCTGATTTGCTTGATGCAACTGATGGATTGGCAACTGCAGTTTGCCATGCATATCAAAGAAATCCCATAGGAGATAAAAAATCTTATGGCAGTTGGGGCGCATTTATTTCTGACAATCCTGGGAGAGTTAAAAAGTAGGGTTTATTCAGTTTGCAGTCTTCAGTTTGCAGTATTCAGCAATATTTTATGAGCTAAAACACTGGCCATTCTTTCATTACTTTGATGAGTCCAGCCAGCAATATGTGGGCTTAGAATAACTTTATCAGATTTCTTAAGAAAATCAAACACTACTTTATCTTCATTATTCATAACAGCTTCAAAACTCATTCCCTCATATTCAATAACATCGAGGCAAGCTCCATTTATTTTTCCACTATTTAAACACTCCACCAAATCAGGAGTATTAACCACTTGTCCTCTTGATGTATTTATCAAAGTAATCTCTTTTTTAAATGATTTTAGAAATTCTTTATTTACCATATGAAAGGTGTCATCTTGCAAAGGCGTATGCAGACTAAGGATATCCGCATTATTAAACACTTCTTGCAAACTAACTTCCTCTACAAACTCATTTCCATAGTTCTTTTTATATTTATCGTATGCAATTACTTTTGCTCCAAAGCCGCTAATTTTTTCGGCAAAGGCACTTCCCATATTTCCATAACCTATAATTGCTACTGTTTTCCCTTGTATTTCTTCTCCACGGTTAGCTTCACGTTTCCATATTCCTTTGCGAACCTCCTTATCAGCTCTATTAAGGTTATTAAACAACGAAAGCAACATACCTACACTTTGCTCACCTACTGCAGAGCGATTGCCTTCAGGAGCGTTATAAAGAACAATATTATGTTCTGTAGCATAATCGGCATCAATGCCTTCCATTCCAGCACCAAGTCGTCCAATAAACTTTAATTTAGTGCCTGCATCTATTACTTCTTTATCAACCTTCAATGCACTGCGCACTATTAAGCCATCATACTTAGGCAGAATAGACAAAACCTCATCTCTGCTCAATTGCATAAGGGAATCTACAGAATGGCCTTTACCACGCAATAAGTCTTCCAACACCTTATGCACCTCATGTATTATAAGAATTCTCATTACAAAACTTTAGAACAAAGATAAAAAAAAAGGGGCTAAAAGCCCCTAATATATTTTTTGATAATTTTTAATTTAGTATTCCATAGTAACACCAACAAACCATTGCATATAAGTTATGCCATGATCAAAACCAAAGGTCGTATTTTTAAATGACACCAAATTATAACGAACACCAGTATTAATACCAATATCACTCCCTGCACCAAACGGTATAAATACTCCTAATTCAGGAGCCACCATAAATTGCCATGATCGGTCTTCAATATAAAATCTTCCTAATTGTGTACTTAATGTTTGCCATGTTGGACCCAAATTTACACCAATATAAGGTCTAATTACACCATTTTTAAGTGGATAATAATGAACATTCATTCCAATATTAAAATTATAATAAGTGTTTGTTCCAACACCTGTAACAGTTGTACTTTCATCTACTTGATATGTTTTACGTTCAAATTTCTCGTAGAAACCTGTCCAGCTCATATAACCACCAACAGTAAAATTATCATTAATAAACTTTCTTCCATCGATAGAAAAACCACGATACGAATTCGTATTAATATAAGAGTTCATTTGGCCTACTGACCAACCTAGGTTATAATTGATATTAAAATATCCATCAGGAAGCAAGAAATTATCATCATCAAAACTAGGCGCAGCAATAGTTTTCGTTGCATTTGTATTATTCTTGGTTGGCACACCATCTGCAAACGAAACCGAAGCAAACATTACCATTGCGAATATAAATATTATAGTTCTTTTCATTATTCTTATCTTAATTATGTTTTAAATAAGGTGAATTCTCAAAAGCTTCATCAATACCATTGATTACTCTTTCAACATTATTATCTCCTGATTGGTATCCATCAATAAATGCAGACCATACATAATGCATAGCTGGAGCATCAGGATCAGATGGAGAATAACTTGGCCCTTGATTTAAGAATCTAAGCATATCTCTTACTTTTTGACCATCAGCCATCTCAAGCATCAAATTACCAGTTTTATAAGTATAAGAATAACCATATCCATACCAAGGATAATATCCACCATAGTAACCACCATAGTATGCATCACTAGAATTAGATTTAGCTCCTTTATAGTAGCCATAACCCCATCCCCAGCCACCCCAATAACCTGGGTAGCCATACCAATATCCTGGATAATAAGAATAACCTGTTTGCTCATTTAGTGTCATTGTTGCATTAACAGCAAAATCTGCACTATCAGTGTTTGTTTTCATTGAATCAAGTAATGTATATCCCAAATCTAAATAATGTTGAGTAACACTCTTTATTACTGCTACAGATGCTCCATTACGTCCATAAAATGCTATCCAATTGTCATCACCTCTTTTAATATAGTCACTTATAATACCAACAGAATCAGTAATATAAAAAGTTTTATATGTACTAAAATCAAATTCCACATCATAATGCGTAATTGTTAAGTCATAATCCTCAGTATAAAAACTCTCTTCTTTATAACAAGAACTCGTTATTAAAACCATAGCCAATAGACTTAGAAATAGTTTAGTTGTTTTGTTCATCATAGTTAATGTTTGTTTATTATCAAAGGAACCTACATTATCAGCTACCTTGGTGTTGTATTAAATAATATTGCGTGCAAAAATAATCTTTTATTTCAATAATCAGCATTTAATTAAAGTATTTCACACCAAATTTAGTTATTCTTTCTTAAAAAAGCTGAAATTAACACCTCCATATTTCCTTCTCTCCTTAAAAAACTCATTCTTACTCAAATTTGTATCTCTAGAATGTTCCATAATCAACACCCCTTCTTCATCGAGCAAATCACGAGAAAATACCAAATCTATAACTTCATCATAGTTGGGCATATCATAGGGCGGGTCAGCAAAAATAATATGATATTTACTTTTTACTGATTTAAGAAAACTAAAGCAATCGGATTGAATAACCTGTAGATTATCCAACTCAAATTTTTCCTTTGTTTCTTTTATAAAATTAATGCATTTACTATTTTGTTCTACAGATGTAACAGTATCACTTTCGCGAGAGCAAAATTCGTAGGATATATTTCCTGTGCCTGAGAATAAATCAAGAACGTTTAGGTCTTCTATATAGTATGTGTTTTGTAAAATATTGAAAAGTGCTTCCTTTGCCTTATCAGTGGTTGGGCGCACAGGGAGGTTTGTTGGCGTATTTATTCGCCTAGATTTCAATGTGCCGCTAATTATTCGCAATTATAGTATTGGTTTTTAATGAATAAAATACTTTTTCATTCTCATTATTAGCATTATTATTAAACTCCTCTATATTAGAGAAAAACATTTTCAATTGAGTGGCAATTTTGGAATCCAACAAAAGATCCTCACATAATACTAGTCTCGTTTTATCAATATCAAAGTGCTGTTGTTTTACAAAACTCAACAATAGAAACATAAACTCGTCAATTGTTTTATATGCAAAATTGTTATGTGCCAAAAGCTTACTATCATTATAAGCAATTACCTCAAAGTTATTAGTTCTTACTTTGAGTGATATATAGGAGTTATTCTTCTTTGCCAATAAAACACTATCGATAAACATTGCTGAAGAATGAAGCACTCTAGCATTTACGAAATACTTAGAAATAATAGTATTCAAGATTTTATGTACGCCAAAAATCAAAACAGCATCTTCTGCTTTAAGTTCTTGAGAGAAAGCCATAAACTCATTATTCCCCAAATATTGGCTTAATAAATCTTGCTTATTAAAATCCTTGAAAAACTCTTTGGGAATAATAGTAGAGTGAACACTCTCAATAAAAACATCTACACTTTTATAATTAAAGACAACAAAACTATTATCCTTTAATATTTGTTCAAAATTGGTAGAACAGTCTTCCCAATTGCTCTCTTGCCATTGATAATTCAATGCAACAATGGTTTCTTCGCCTTGCAATATAAGCAAAGAAAGTCCATCAAGTTTTACATTAATGGACATTCTATACTTTAAAGCATCTACCGCAGTGATACTTTTATTCTCTATTTTATGTATTTGTTTTATCAACACTACTTACCAGTTACCGTCAGTAGAAGGCTCAGTAAGCGAACCTAGTTTCAAACCAGGAAATTTATCTTCTTCCTTCATAATAAGGATATCGTTATGAAGTAGCTCTTGAGCTTTAATTTCTGCTAAGTAATCTACTTTATAACATTTTACTTCAAAAACAGGCACATCAAAATTAGCTCTTACCACAGTTCCCGAATTTAGCTCAAATTTCTTTTTACCATGAGTAAAAGGAACAAATGCTAATTCATCAACATTAAAATCTACCATATCCTTAAGAAGCGTGTCCTTAATAGCAATTCGTGTAGTATCACGAGAAATAATACCCATTTCCAAAGCAACCTCCTCCGTAAGAGTATCAGGTACAGTACCAATTTTCTTTACTTGAGGCATACTATCATTGTGATAGAAATCTATCAGTGTATCGAAACTACTAATATATGTACCATAAACTTTTTTATACTCAATCTCTAAAGTTTTAATGTACCCAAGTTTACTTTTAATCACTTTTTCACGAATGTCAGTAGATTTTTTATACTCTACTGGCTCCATAATACTTTCAAAAACTTTATAGCCTAGAAAAAAAACTATGGCTACCATTACTAACTGTATTGCTAACTTCTTCATAATATAATATTTACTTTCCTTAGTTTTAAAATCGATTGCAAATTTACGAAACAATTTGACATCCTTGATTATTATTTATTGCCATTTAATTGAGAATACCACAAATCTCTATTTTTACTTTAATATAAAGGTATTCAAAAGCTTAAGCTTCACCACAAAACATTACTTCTTGCTTTTACCCGCAACAATAATTACAAACTCGCCACGAATTTTACCTTTATCAAAATATTCTATCAGTTCTTTCAGACTACCTCGTTTTGTTTCTTCAAACATTTTACTAATCTCACGACTTATGGATGCTTGACGATCTTCTTCAAGAAATTCGGCCAACTGCTTAAGAGTTTTAATAAGGCGATGAGGCGATTCGTAGAGAATGAAACTATGCTCATGCTCCGCCATTTTCAGAATCCTGCCTTGACGACCTTTTTTATGTGGCAGAAAGCCTTCAAAGATAAACTTCTCATTAGGCAAGCCACTATTTACAAGAGCTGGCACAAAAGCTGTAGCTCCTGGCAAGCATTCCACATCAACATTATTTTTAATGGCCTCGCGTACCAACAGAAAACCTGGGTCAGAAATAGCTGGAGTTCCGGCATCAGAAATTAATGCTACACTTTCGGCATTCTGTAATGCTTCCATTATTGCAGGCATAGCCGAATGTTCGTTATGCATATGATAAGCTCGCAAAGGCGTATCAATTTCGTAATGATTAAAGAATTTTCGCGATGTGCGAGTGTCTTCTGCCAATACATAATCAACTTCCTTGAGAATACGTAATGCCCGTAAGGTTACATCTTCTAAATTTCCTATGGGTGTAGGAATAATATATAATTTCGACATATTTTGTCTATAATTTTGCTAATACTAAATTTGTATTTGCCATTTTATTTAATACTCAATAATATAATCTCTAATTAAGCTGAAAACCTCTGGATATTTAGTCAAAGGCAACTTATCTGCTGTATCATAAATATTATGGTATTCCTTATACTCATCGCCAATGGTATAAATAAATACTGAAGGCACACCTATTTTATAAAAATAGCAATGATCGCTATTGCAACTCTCTCCTCTACTATTTACTGCTTTTAGATATTTATGCTTTGTATTTATTTTTCTTAGCTTTTCCAATTCCTTTTTATAAACAGAACCATTTACAACCTTAATACCATCGCTGCCAGTACCCACCATATCAAGGTTTACTAACATCTTTATTTTTTTAAGATTAAAAAGAGGATTACGAACATAATATTTTGAACCTAATAAACCAACCTCCTCCCCTGAGAAAGCAATAAACAGTATACTATAATCTGGCTGATTTAATGAATCAGAAAAATATCTCGCTAAATCCATCATCATAGCAGTGCCACTTGCATTATCATTTGCGCCTGGGAAGTACACATCTTGGCCCATTTTACCCATATGGTCGTAATGAGCTGTAATTACTATAAATGAGTCTAAATACACCTTGCCTTTTACATAGCCCAACACATTATTAGTAGTATATTCATTATGAAACTTGCTCCTAAATGATAGCTTTATTGACTTAGTATTTCTATTTAATAAAGAATCTAACATATCTATTATTACGTATTTATTGGGATTTTGAGCCCCTCTAAAATCCCAATATCCTATATCATTATCATGAAGAAAAATTAGCCCTCCAATATGAGTTTTAAAATTATACCTAAAGGCACTTTTAGAACTTTCAAATACTAGTATTATATTAGAAAGATTAAGCATTAACAGATTCTGCATATAATCCTTATTTGTATTGAAAAGGCTATCGTTAATAAATTTAAGATCATAGGTGCCATTCATACTTTGCGAAGCATTAGAAATATAATAATCTACTCCCGGCACCAAAGTGTCATCGGATATAATAAAATGATTAACATGTGTAATTGTATTTATCTTCATATTAAAAGGCTGAAGATAATCTTTTGTTAAGGCACTAAGTCCAAAGTCAGCAAATTTTGAAGAAATATAATTAGCCGCAATTCTATCACCTTTGTCAACATATCCTCTACCTGCAAACTCTGGGCTACAAAGCTTACGAATGGTTTCTCTTGCAAAAGTTGTGTCCTGAGAGAATGAATTTACTGAGCTTATGGAGAAGAAAAATAATGCTGATATAAATATTAAAATATTATTGTTTCGCATATAATGGGGCTCTAATTTAACATGAAATTGAAATGACAGCTATAGTATAAACTAACTATAACCATTGAAACTTGCAATAGTCATTAATTATACAAATATACAATAATTTACAATTCATAAATCTGTCTAACAATAAAAATTACTAATATCATAAGTGCTGAATATATAACAAAAATAGTGTATTCAAATTTACATAGTAGATGTAAGCAAAAACTTAGTATTTTCGCATAAGTAATAATCTTTAATAAAATAGATGTACGCAATTATCACCAAGCTTCGGGGACTATTATTTGATTCGGGAATTATTAAATCCTCAGAATTTGATATTCCAATTATTAATGTTGGCAATTTGGCAGTTGGAGGCAGTGGCAAAACTCCACATATTGAATGCCTAATAGAGCTATTACACAATGATTATAATATTGCTACACTAAGTAGAGGCTATGGTAGGCGCACTAAGGGCTTCAGAGAAGTTGAGATTAATTCTACAGCTCAAGAAAGCGGCGATGAACCATTACAGATTAAACTTAAGTATCCTAAAATAAAGGTATTTGTTGGAGAAGACAGGGTTGAGGCTGTTACTAAACTACTATTTGCTGAGCCCAATATTGATGTTATACTACTTGATGATGCTTATCAGCATAGGGCAATAAAAGCCGGACTAAACATTCTACTTACCGATTATAAGAAAATATTTACCCGCGATAAATCCATGCCTATGGGTAGGCTGCGCGAATGCCCTGATGCAGCCAGCAGGTCAGATTTGGTAATAGTGAGCAAATGCCCAAAGCTTATTTCTAATTCAGAAAAAGAAGAGTTATCAAAAGAAATTAGCAATCATACTAATTCTCCAATATTATTTTCTACGGTAGAGTATAAGGATTTTATACCATCAAATAAAGAACACGATATTAATAGAAAAATAGATAATATTCTGATAATTAGTGGTATTGCAAATCCAAAACCAATGCTAGAATATATATCAAATAAATTTTCAGCTTCTATAATAGAGCATTTAGAATTTCGCGATCATTATAATTTTACAATTAAAGATATACAGTCATTTATTGAAAAATTTAATACTTTTGCAGGCTCTAATAATTTAATAGTTATTAGCGAGAAAGATTCTGTACGCCTTAAAAGTATATCTAAAGGCACAGCATTTAAAAGTCTTCCAATTTTTGTCCTCCCAATTGGAATTTCGTTTATTGGAGGCAATAAAGAGTTTAATACAATAATAACTGATTATGTACGAGAAAATTCAAGAAACTACAGCATACCTAAAGACTAGAATAAAAACACAGCCAGAAATAGGAATAATACTAGGCTCTGGACTAGGAAATTTAGGAAATCAAATAGAGGTAGAAGTAGCAATCCCTTATGGCGAAATCCCTAACTTCCCTGTGTCAACAGTAAAAGGGCATAGCGGACAACTTATATTTGGTAAGCTTGGAGGAAAGAATGTTATTGCACTACAAGGAAGATTTCATTATTATGAAGGTTATAGTATGCAAGAAGTAACTTTCCCTGTGCGTATAATGCAAGCCTTTAAAGTTGAACTTCTTATAATCTCTAATGCTGCTGGCGGAATGAATCCTGATTTTAAGGTTGGCGATATAATGCTTATCAACGATCATATAAATATGTTTCCCGATAGCCCTCTAATGGGACCTAATGATGATAGACTGGGCGTTCGTTTTCCTGATATGAGCGAAGTTTATAGCAAAGAGCTTATTATAAAGGCTCATAAAATTGCTAAGGCAAATAATATTTTTCTACATGAAGGTGTTTATGCTGGCACTTCAGGGCCAACTTTTGAAACCCCTGCCGAATATAAATATTTTAGAGCTGCAGGTGGCGATACAGTAGGAATGAGCACTGTGCCAGAGGCAATAGTTGCTCGCCATGCAGGTATTCCATGCTTTGGCACTTCTATAGTTACCGATTTGGGTATTGCCAATCAGGTAGAAAAAGTATCGCATGATGAAGTGCTTATTGCTGCTAAAGCTGCTGAGCCTAAACTTACTACTATTATTACAGAATTGCTTAAGAGCTTGTAAAAAGGGCTTTTATGAATAAATATTTATTATCTCTTATGGTGTATATTTAATGGATTGCTATTATATTTACTCGTTGTGTCTATTGAAAAAATAGACTAATAAAAAACGAAATACTTATCTAAATGAAAACCAAAACAGAAGAAGATTTTAAAAACCCCTCAGATGCCACACGAATACTACAGTGGCGCTGGTGCGCGTTCCAATAATTATCGGAATTATCGCATTCCATCATTATAACAGCTCACAAAAAACCATTAAAATGCACTTTTAGGGCGTTATTTCTGTTTTTATTGGGATTAATGCCGTCTGCCGGTTTTTAAAAAGGATAAATGAGATTATTGAATTAGTCATAAAAGAATCTTATAAGAATGTGACGGGTCTTACAATTCATCAAGGTAATAATACATTTATTTTTTAAATTCTTCGATACCCTAAGTGACTCAAATGAAAAGGGTAGAAGTAGAGTTATCAGCCCCTTCCTCATCACAAATTGCTGTATTTGATTTAACTGGTAAAATGATTTACCTAAAAGATTATACAAATCAAGATCGAATATATGAGAGCTATAATTTCAATAGTTTAAATCAAGGTTATTATATTATGGTGATAAGAACTCTTAATGAAACTAGGACTTTTAAAATTGCTGTGGTTCGGTAGGGTTTATGAAGTATTGAGTTTTTTGTAATAGAAAAAGGACTGCCTGCCTATATTCAACTAATAAATTACAAATTATGCTCTAAAAT
>Ga0164318_10003329_pt1 | contig 15200 bp, 15 predicted proteins | sample GuaBasSedimGuay9_FD_113734 | JGI IMG/M metagenome (GOLD analysis project Ga0164318, IMG submission 113734) | Subseafloor sediment microbial communities from Guaymas Basin, Gulf of California, Mexico - Guay9, Core 4571-4, 0-3 cm | ecosystem: Environmental > Aquatic > Marine > Hydrothermal vents...
AGGGAAAGGGCCTGGGCGGAAATATATGGAAAACTCAAGGGTTCTGAGAGAATTCGGCTAATCAGATCCGGGGAGAGAGCCCGGAAGCTTCCAACCCGGATGAATAGAGCTGTACCGGTAATTAAAGACATGTGGATCTGGTGCATTCTGGAGGAAAGGCGCCGGAAAGGGGCACCCGGGCGTCTGGGGGGGAGGGCATAGGCCAGATCGGCCCCATCCTCTACGGCCCGGAGTAAAAAGGGAATGGTTTGAAGGGGGTGGGAGAGATCGTCATCCATGGTAATTACCGTCTTGCCCCGGCAGGTGGTGAGAGCGGCAAGTATAGCCGACTGCTGCCCCCTGTTTTTATCCAGCCTGATTCCCCGAACCCCGGAGCTGTGGGAGATTACTTCCCAGCTCTCATCCCGGCTGCCGTCGTCAACAAGAACTATTTGTGCTGACGGCGCCGAGAGGTCAGTTAAACGGCGGATTAAACCGGGCAGTAAAGAAGCACCGTTATAAACGGGAATTACAATGTAGAAGCCCGGATTTACAACCCCCATACGGCTATTCCGGCACAGCAGAGCAGGGCCCCGGCAACCACCCGCCGGGAGAGTCTTTCTTTCAGAAAAAATCGGCCGCCGAATTGAATAAGGACTCCGGTGAGGGCGGTAACGGTGTAGGCCCGGGAGAGGGGGACGGTTTCCAGAACTTTCCAGTAGAGAAAGGGGGCGCCGAGCACCAGCAGAAGAGCCAGGGGGGCGCTCCCTTTTATAAAGCTGAGGGCAAACCTCAGCAGACCCTTCCGGGTAACCCATGATTTGGCACCATGACGCAGCAGCAGCTGTCCCGAGGCACTGGCTGAAACAACAGCCAGGAGAAGGAGGAATTCATGGCTGTTCAAGAGGCTTCTCCAGCAGTGCTGCCGGGGGTGCTGACTGGGGTCATCAGAGCGGTTCCCCCGAGGATGAGCAGGGTGCCGGCAATTTTACCGGCGCTTAAGGATTCACCGAAACAGATAAGGCTGACAACAAGTATCAGTGGGTATGAGAGGGAGAGGTAGGGGTAAACACGGCTTACCGGATGTTTTTTGAGTATGAACGACCAGAGCACACCTCTGACGAGGAATATGGCATAAGAGGCGATGAAAAAACCGTTTATTCCTGTTCCGGCACCGGTTTTGGCCATAGTTTGACCGGTGGTTATGAGGATAAGCACCAGGAGGATGGAGGTTACATCCCAGGCGGCTGGTGGGCTCTGTGTTTTATTCACAGCAATAGAATAGCGGTGGATTATCCGACGGTAAACCGGTCTTTGAGAATTGAGTAAATTACTTTGAGCCGTTTATCAGCAGGATTGCTGATTCCGCCGTCTTTCAGGATGTCGCTCCGCTCTTTGGAGAACCAGCGGTAAAGCCGGCCGGCACCATCCCCTGAATCATTGGCAGCGACGGCAATTTTCACCAATGCTTTTAGCTCCTGCAGGTTTAGAAAGAGCCGGGAATTACCCAGAAGTATATTGAAGTTTTTTGGTCCGCCTGCCTGAATGATATCCACCGTATCGTTAACGGCGTTTTTAGAAGATCCGGTTTTTGGGGATGCGGCAGTTTTCATGTGTTTTTTTGAATCAGCAAGGTTTCGGGCTGATTTGTTCAGCTCTTCAACCTTATGGTTGTAAACCATTGTTTGTGCCTGGGTATTGAGCCAATTAATTTCATCCAGGTTTAAGCCATCCAGAATTGAAATGAGTTCTAGTTTTGCCGGATTTTGAGGTGGTTTAGTTTGAGCTTCTTTCGACTTTGCAACAGGTTTTCGAGTGGTGACAGTTTTTCTTGTTGTCTTTTTTGGAGCCATTTATTTCCCTCCAGTACCAGAATTATACCGGATAATGACTGAATGATGTTCAGACTCCGGCAGAATTGTGGCAACTGTGGAAAATAGCTTGGCGAATTGGAGAATCCGACGAAAATAGTATTAACCGCATTTTGAGGTGGAACCTGTGAAACTGATGAGATATCTTGTAATCACTTTGTCCCTGGCAATTCTGATTGCGAATACATTCATTATCTAAGAAACTTCATTTAATGGAACATCCGGTTATCTGAAGCTGATAACCGGAGTTGTTTTTATCGTATTCTGCTAAAGAATCCCGTACTTCATAAGAACAAAGAGACTTGAGATGGTTGTAGCCATCTGAGTTCGTTCTGTGGGCTGCAGTCCTTCAAAGAAGGTTACTTCGTAACCGTTTCGGCTATCCACAACGGCCATTACCGTGTCCCCTTTGTAAATGGAAATAACCAGTAATCCGTCATCCGGCTTGGGGTAGGTATCCAATCTGGCATTGCTTTCAAATGTGTAGAGAACTTCCTTGTTTTCCTTGGAAATTGTACCTCTGAGTGTCCCGTCAAAATCTGAATCACCCGGTTTGTAGTAGGCCTGAATACGGCGGATAGCCATAGTATTACTTTCCTCCATACGTCCGGCGAAGGTATAGGAGTAGATACTCATTTCCTTTTTCTTCTGTCCGGGGCGCCGGGACCGCTCCATTTCTGCCAAACCGATAATATCCCATTCATAACCCGCCGGATCTGAAAGGGTGAAACCTATTGCCCGTGAGGTGGTTTCATGTGATGCATTTTTAAGATTCATACGATTAACGTTTTTACCTGTTCTTACGATATTTTCAATAGAATAAACCCAGAAATTATGATTCTTCGTGAACATACCTGCTTTTTCAATGGGGAAGGTTTCCCCGGCAACATCCATCATCAGCTGCCCGGCGCTGGGTTTTGTCTGGCATGAACTGAAGATAAAAAGTGAAAGTATGATGGCAGTGAGGATGCTGAAAGTCAGAAATTTCTTTTTAAACATGTGCAGTACTCCTTAATCTTATGAATCATATAGATGGTATTAAAGCATTTCAAGGCTGCTGCATTCAGCAGAAATAATAATCATTGCTGACAACCTGATAAATGTCTATTATATAAAAAAATACCTTTTTATATTGACTCTCGAATCTCATATACTAGAATTGAGGGAAATAAAAAATCTTTTTTCTACTGATATTCGCGGAGGGATTGTCATGAAATTGAGAACAGCTGTAATTTCATCCTATATTATTATTCTTGTGGCTTTGATCGCTTTTTCGTCTTTCACCATTTTGAGATCCAATGAATCTCTGGTGGCCGTCAGTTTTATTCAGAGTAACATCAGGGTTTCAGTTGCAAATATGAATCAGATTAAAACGGACATCATCAAGATACAGGAGTGGCTGACAGATGCCGCTGCCACAGGTTTCCCGGATGGATTTGATGAAGCGGAGAAATACTACCAGGATGCTTTTAAATTAATAGATGAAGATATCCAGCGGAAAATAAGTGCCGATAAACCTGAGTTGGCGGATAAATTGACGAATATGCAGAATAAACTGCAGCTTTACTACAGCACTGGAAAGCAGATGGCCCATGTCTATGTGGATGAAGGCAGGGATGCTGGAAATATCTGGATGGCCAAATTCGATCCCATAGCAGAAGAGTTGGGAGAAATCACCGATGAGATGATGGCCACATACAGTGGAGTGTATGATTCAAATTTGATGCAGCTCGAATCCGATCAGAAAAATATCATCAATCTTCTGATTCTTATCAGTGGTATCGTTATTCTGATAATCGTTTTGGCGGGTATTTATGTTTCAGTGGCTTTCAGTAGAGGCATTACTCTCGTTTCAGGTTATTCAAACAAGTTGTCTGAAAATGATATTTCTGTATCAAAGAGTTCAAAAAGGAAAGACGAGTTCGGCAGAATAGCCAATCAGTTCAGAAACAGCTTTCAATCGCTTAACAGTCTGGTGAGCAGCATCAAATCATCAACGGATACAACCGCGGGAATCAAAGATTCTCTTGCGGCCTCAGCAGAAGAGGCCTCGGCAACTATTATCAATATCAAAAATAATACAACTGTTCTGCTGCAGGAGTCTGAGAAAATGAATCAGAATGTTACCGATAATGTCACCTCTATCGAGGAAATTACAGCCAATATCAACAGCATCAACAACCAGATTACCGAGCAGGCCTCCATGGTGGAAGAATCCACCGCATCCATTACGGAAATGATCAGTTCCCTGGAAAGTGTGAATAATATAACCAAAAAGAAAAGTGAATCCATTATTCAGCTGGTGGAAGTTGTTAACGATGGCTCCCGGACTCTCACGGAAATGGCCGATGGCTTTAAAACCGGAGTTGTGGACAGGATTGAAGGCATCTCCGAAATGGCCAGCGCCATTCAGCAGATTGCCTCGCAAACCAACCTTCTATCCATGAATGCCGCTATTGAAGCCGCCCATGCCGGGGATGCGGGAAAGGGATTCGCCGTTGTTGCCGATGAAATCAGGAAACTGGCGGAAACTTCTGCCCAGAGTTCTGCCAGTATCAGTAAAATAATTAAAGAGATTTCAGACGGAGTAAATGAAACTGAAATAAAAACGAAAAAATCCTCTGAGGCGTTTGATGTTATTAATAGTGAAATAAAAGAAACAAAACAGGCGTTTGATGGAATTGCTCTAAGTACTCAGGAACTGAATGTCGGTGGAAAGCAGATTCTTGATGCAATGATCATGCTCCAGGTTGTTACCATCAATGTGAAAAACGCCTCCGGGGAGATGACTTCTGGGTCGGAGCAGATTGTTCGCGGTCAGCTGGTACTTAAAGATATCTCGGATAATGTTACCAAAGGTATGATGGAGATAAGCAGCGGTTCGGAGCAGATTGTTGTTGCCGCCGATGAGATTGTTAATTTTTCAGTGGAATTAAACAGTGTTGTGGAATCCTTGAAAGAGGAAGCGGATAAGTTTAAAACATAGTTTGATACCAGAGTTCAGACACTCACCATCATTTACAGACACGAAGTACAGCCGTGGTTCATTTGATAAATCACTATTGACCAGATTGATGATCGTGTTATAGTTGCTGGAAATACTATATAGTTGGTTTTGAACGGGAGAAGCATGGACGATAAGCTGCAGGAATTAACCGACCGTCTTTATAAGGACGGTGTTGAGAAAGCCCGGAAAGAAGCACAGGCCATCCTGGCGGATGCTCAAACACAGAAAGAAGAAATTATCCGTAAAGCGGAACAAGATGCCGCAGCCATCCTTGAGAAAGGGCGGAAAGAATCAGATGACTTACGAGCAAGAACCGGGAGTGAACTGGCCATGGCAGCCCGTCAGGCCGAAGTTGCTTTAAAACAGCGTATTGTCAATATTCTTTCAGATAATATTCTGGATGAAGGTGTTCAGAGTGCTTTGAACAATGAAAATCTGCTCAACGATCTGATTGTTGCGACAATGTCCGCATGGGCTTCTGATGGAAATATCCCCGATATATCCCTGGTTCTCAGTGAGGAGAAGAAGGGTGTATTTTCCGAGGGACTCAAGTCCGCTTTGAAAAAGCAGATATCCGATGGTCTGAATATTGAGTTCAACAGCCGGATGAAAAGCGGTTTCCGGATTGAATCAAAAAACGGTTCCTACGCCATGTCTTTTACAGATAAAGATTTCCAGGAGTTCTTCCGTTCATTCATCAAGGATAAATCCCGGGCCTCATTGTTCAAAGAGAATTGATTTTTGGCTCAATACTATTTTTTAGTTTCCAGCCTGGTGGAACTCACCCTTGATGAGGGATTTCAGAAGCATCCGTATCCCGTGTTCAACGATTTTATCCGGGAGGAACTCTCGGGGGCCGACTATACGGAATTGGGTAAGTGTTTTCTTCTTAATGATGTCTCAAACTTTACAGCAGCACTGAAGTCGGGTTCGACTGACGGGGATGCTGTATTTCTTGAACCATCATCTTATGAAAAAGAAGCATTGAAAGAGGGCTTGATAGATACAGAAACCCTCTTCCCATTTCTGGCAGATTTTATCTGGGATTACAGAGCCGAACGCCGGCTGTACCCGGGAATCTCTTCAGAGGATGAACTTATCCGCCGTATGATGGAGACTCTTTCCGCCGGTGATGAGCCGGCTGTTACTGGTTTTCCCGCAGAGTATCTGGAATTTGAAATGCATCTGAGGAACCTTACAACAGCCCTTTCCAGTAGAGCTGCAGGTGGTTCCTGGACCGAAAAGATTGTTCCTTTTGATTTTTTCTCCGAGAGAATTGCGGCAAGTCAGGCTGCGGATTTCGGTCTTGGTGGAGATTTAGGTGTTCTTTCTGATTTAATTGACCTCTATGAGGGTTCTTCTCCCCTTGAAATTGAAAAAGCAACAACCGCCGCCCGCTGGAAGTGGCTGGATGAAGCGGTTGGCTATAATCTTTTTTCAAAGGAAGCTGTTTTCGCCTATGCGGTGAAAATTGCCGATGTGGAACGATGGCTCACCCTTACCCCGGAAGAGGGACGTGTGAAACTCGATGAATTATTGGAACAGCTTCACCAGAATATTAAAAAAATAACCCGTGAGGAGAACTCTTAAATGACCACAGGCAAAGTCACCGGTGTGACGGCAAACCTTATCACCGTTGAGGTTGACGGACCTATCAGCCAGAATGAAATCGCCTATGTAAAGATGGGTGATGAGCGTTTAATGTCCGAAGTAATCCGGATAAATGGTAATACAGCTTTTGTTCAATGTTTTGAAAGTACCCGAGGAGTCCGAACAGGATTAGCGGTGGAATTTGCCGGAGCCATGCTTGAAGTAGAACTCGGACCGGGACTGCTGTCCAAGAATTATGACGGCCTGCAGAACGATCTGGACAAAAAAGAAGGTTTATTTCTCAAACGCGGAGAGTATACCTCTCCTCTTGATGATGAAAAAATCTATGAGTTTACCCCATTGGCTTCCCCCGGGGAATCCATACAGCCGGGGCATTGGCTGGGTGAAGTAAAAGAGAATTGGGTAAACCATAAAATCATGGCCCCATTTACCCTCAAGGGTGATTGGAAGCTTGATTCCATAGTGGAAAAAGGCAATCACACTATTCGGGATACCATTGCCGTTATCTCATCATCTGACGGTGAGACGAAAGACGTCACCATGACTCAAAGATGGCCGGTGAAAGTACCCCTGAAAGCCTACCGTGAAAAACCCAGACCCTTTCGTCTGATGGAAACAGGTTACCGGATTATTGACACATTCAACCCTCTGGCTGAAGGGGGTACCGGTTTTATTCCCGGTCCATTCGGATGCGGTAAAACCGTCGTGCAGCATGCTGTGAGTAAGAATGCTTCCGCTGATATTATTATTATGGCGGCATGCGGTGAACGGGCCAATGAAGTTGTGGAAATCTTTACTGAATTTCCTGAACTGATAGACCCGCGAACCGGCCGGAAACTCTACGAGCGGACCACTATTATCTGTAACACTTCAAATATGCCTGTTGCTGCCAGAGAAGCCTCTGTTTACACCGCTATGACTATCGGCGAGTACTACCGTCAGATGGGGCTGAGTGTTCTGCTTCTGGCAGACTCCACATCCCGATGGGCCCAGGCACTCCGGGAAATGTCCAACCGTCTGGAAGAACTTCCCGGTCCCGATGCTTTCCCTATGGATCTTTCGGCTATCATTGCCAACTTCTACGCCCGGGCCGGTGTCGTCTACCTCAATAACGGGGAAACTGGAGCCGTCACCTTTCTGGGAACCGTATCCCCTGCCGGTGGAAATCTGAAAGAGCCTGTTACCGAATCGACGAAGAAAGCCGCTCAGTGCTTTTATGCCCTTTCCCAGAAGCGGGCTGACTCCAAACGTTATCCGGCTATCGATCCCCAGGAGAGCTACTCCAAGTATCTGGAAAGCCCTGAAATTCAGGCATTTTTAACTGAACGTTCCGGTGAAAACTGGGTTGAGGATGTTTTATCACTGAAGAACAGAATGCTCAGAGGGAAAGAAGCTCAGGATCAGATTTCTATTCTCGGAGATGACGGTGTTCCCATTGAATACCATATCAATTTCTGGAAGAGTGAGGTTATTGATGCCGCTCTGATTCAGCAGGATGCCTTTGACCCCATAGACCGTTTCGCTTCGGTGGAGCGTCAGGAATACGGATTAAAAACAGTCAAGGACATTTGTGATAGAGTCTTTAACTTTGATACATTTGAGGATGTGGCTCCTTACTTCAAAAAAATGATTAATTCACTTAAACAGATGAATTTCTGTGAGTTCGGTTCAGGTCAGTTCAAAGAATTTGAATCAGAACTGAAAATCACTCTGAACGAAAAAGAGGTGGCCTGATGCAGAGCCGGGCTTTTCAGAAAATACACAGTAAAATCGACAAGATTACCAAAGCTACCATTACTCTTACGGCTTCAGATGTCGGCAATGAGGAGATGGCCTGGGTGGATGACCGCCTGGCTCAGGTGGTTAAAATCAACGGTGATAATGTAACCCTGCAGATCTTTGTGGGGACAGAAGGGATTTCTACTGAAGCTCAGGTGGTGTTTCTCGGTAAACCCCAAACCCTGAAAGTCTCAGAAGATCTTGCCGGACGTTTCTTTGATGCTTACGGAAACCCTATAGACGGCGGACCTGAAGTGGAAGGTGAGGAACGTGAAATCGGCGGTCCATCGGTTAATCCTGTCCGGCGTAAACAGCCGAACCAGCTGATAGCCACCGGCATTGCCGGAATAGATCTGAATAATACCCTGGTAACAGGGCAGAAGATTCCTTTCTTTGCCGATTCTGATCAGCCGTACAACGAAGTAATGGCCAATGTGGCCCTGAAGGCTGAAGCTGATAAGATTATTCTCGGAGGAATGGGTTTATCCAATGACGACTACCTTTACTTCAAGGCTCTGTTTGAAAATGCCGGGGCCCTTGATAAAATAATCAGCTTTATCAATACCACAGAAAATCCTCCTGTTGAAAGGCTTCTGGTTCCCGATATGGCTCTGACTGCAGCCGAGTATTTTGCCGTTGATAAGAACGAGAAAGTTCTGGTGCTGCTTACCGATATGACTCTCTATGCGGATGCATTGGCCATTGTTTCCAACAAAATGGACCAGATTCCATCCAAAGATTCCATGCCCGGTTCTCTCTACTCCGATCTGGCCAAGCTGTACGAGAAAGCGGTTCAGTTTCCCGCCGGCGGTTCTATCACCATCATTGCCGTTACCACACTTTCCGGCGGTGATATCACCCATGCTATTCCGGATAACACCGGTTACATTACTGAAGGTCAGCTCTTTTTAAGAACTGATACCGATATCGGTAAGGTAATTGTCGATCCCTTCCGCTCTTTATCCCGGCTGAAACAGCAGGTAATCGGAAAGAAAACAAGGGACGACCATGGTCAGGTAATGAATGCAGCTGTCAGGCTTTACGCCGATGCGGCAGAGGCAAAAACAAAAAGAGACAACGGGTTTGATCTGAGTGAATACGACGAGCGAACTTTGAAATTTGCCCGGGAGTATTCCAATTCTCTTCTGGCCATTGATGTTGATCTGAATACCGATGACATGCTGGATGTAACCTGGCGCCTATTGGAAAATCATTTTTCCAAGGATGAAGTGGGTATCAAAAAAACCGTTACCGACAAGTACTGGAAGGGCGCTGAATAATGAGTTGCCTATGGCTGTAAAGTTTCAGTACAATAAGGTATCCATGCAGGCTTTGCAGAAGGAACTGAAAATCCGTGAAGCCGCATTGCCGACTCTTAAGAGTAAAGAAGCCTACCTGCGTGTTACCATTAAAAGAGAAAAATACAGGCTGGGAGATCTTAAAAAAAGTCTCGATTCACTGAGGGCCGGAATCGGGGAATCTGAATGCCTGTTTGCCGAGTTTCCCCTGAACTCAATTTCTGTTACTTCGGTTGAATATGGGGCGGATAATATAGCAGGCATTTCCATACCGGTACTTGGCGAAATCGGCTTTGAAGGGAATATTCCTTCAGCAATACTGGCTCCCTCATGGCAGCTCTGGGGAGCCGGCACGGCAAAAGGCCTTATCCGGGCACTCTCTGAAATTGATGTTGCCGAGAAAAGAGTCAACCTGCTTGAGTATGCCAGAAAAAAAACCACTCAGAAGGTAAATCTGTACGAGAAAGTTCAAATCCCGGAGTTTTCCGAAGCTGTACTGAAGATTAAAAGATATCTGGAAGATGTTGAGAACCTGGAGAAAGCCTCTCAAAAAATCACAAAGGCTAAACAGATTGCATCTGTGGAGGCAGCCTGATGGTTGAAAAGATGAATAAAATACATCTTCTGATGGCTGCAGCCGATGGAAGTGAAGTACTTGCCGATCTTCAGGACATCGGTGTTGTTCATATTGAAACATCAGCAGTGAGTGATAATTCCGGTGTAATGGAGCTTGGAAGCCGTATAACCTCATTAAAGAGAACCAGTGACGAACTGAAGAAGTTTGCCCCGGAAGAAGAATCTGATGTCCAAAAGGCTGAAGTTCTGGATATTGAGTCCATTCAGAGAATAACAGGGGAAACCTTATCTGAAATTGCATCACTCTCTGCAGACACAGATAGATTTCGGAAGGATTTAGCTATACTGAAGCCCTGGGGGCGATTGAAACGTTCTGAATTATCCCTTCTGGAAAAAGAGGGAGTTTATATTACCTTTCACGTTCTGAATCCCAAGGCATTTATTGCTGCTGATTTCGGTGAACGGCATATCGAGGTGATTAAAGAGGATAAAACCGGTATCTACTTTGTTGAAATCCGCAGAAATGGAGTTGAGAGTGCCGCCGAATCTCCCTTGTACCCCGAAGAGCGCCTGCCCGTGGCCGGTCCAGAAGAAATTCAGCGTCAGATTCAGGAAGCGAAAGTTTTGTTGGATGAACTGACGGTTCGAATGCGGAATCTTTACTTCTCTCGTTTTATTCTTGAAGAGGAAATCCTCAGGCTTGAGTCAGAACGAGAGAGACTGATAGCCGGATTATCTTTAAATGAAGAGGCGGATGGTGAAGTTGTCTGTCTTACCGGTTATCTGCCGGTCTCCCTGGTGCCTGAACTTGATGAGTTTGTCGAAAAAAGAAGTGTAGTGCCCATGATGAGTCTTTCCCGGGAGCCTGGTGAAACACCGATCAGACTGAAAAACGGCCCTGTGGCCAGGCTTTTTGAACCGATTACAAAAATATTCGGTCTTCCCCAATATATGGAAATCGATACAACACCGTTCTTCGCACCGTTTTTCGCATTCTTTTTCGGTTTCTGCCTTGCAGATGTAGGCTACGGTATACTTGTTACCCTGTCTGCTCTGGCCGGTTTCTTTCTTTTAAAGAAGAAGGCTCTTAAATCCCTGGCTGCATTAGGTTTCATCCTGGGTTTAACAACGGTAATCGGCGGGTTGTTTCTGAATACGCTGTTTGGAATGAAAATTGACGGTTTGCCGAATTTGCCTGATGGTGTTGCATCGTTCCTTCTGTTCCGTGATATGAATGATGCGATGACATTCTCCATATTGCTGGGAGTTGTTCAGATACTCCTGGGCTTTGTTATGCAGATTGTTAACAAGTGGCGCCAGAATGGATTTACCTCATCCATTCAACCGGCGGGAACCTTCCTGCTGATTATCGGAGTGGCAATCTGGGCTGTAGGCAATATGGGTGCTTCCTTTGCAATCGGCCCCATCCCGGTAGGTGCCCTGATAGTTTCCCTTGGAAATACAAAAGTTATCGGTCTGGGACTCGCAGGGCTGGGTGTACTGTTGATACTGTTCTTCAACAACCCTGATAAAAAAATCTGGGTTCGTCCTCTTCTGGGTCTCTGGGAGATGTATGGCATTGCATCGGGTGTACCAGGGGATATCCTCTCCTATATCAGACTTTTTGCATTATCCCTGGCCGGGGGATTACTAGGCGGAGCAATTAATTTAATTGCTGTGATGATTCGAGGTGATAATCCAAACATCTTTTCATGGATTTTTATGCTGCTTGTTCTGATCGGCGGGCATCTTATCAATTTTGCACTGGCGGCCCTCGGGGCCTTTGTCCATCCTCTCCGTCTTACCTTTGTAGAGTTTTACAAATCGGTAGGGTTCATCGGAGGGGGAAAACCATATAAACCTTACGGAGGAAATATATCGTGAATATTGCAGTTATTTTAGCAGGAATCGGCCTTGGTCTCATGGTGGGACTTTCCGGGACTGGATCGGCTATCGGTTTGGTAATAGGCGGTACAAGTGTTATCGGTGCCGTTAAGAAAAAACCTGAGGCTTTCGGTTCATCTCTGGTTCTTTCTGCATTACCCGCCACCCAGGGTCTCTACGGATTTGTCGCTTTCATACTGTTCTCCGGGTATGTTACCCCGGAAATGACAGTTTTTCAGGGAGCTCTTACCCTTGGAGCCGGTATTGCCATGGGGCTTGCCACTCTGTTTTCGGCGATTCAGCAGGGTAAAGTTTGTGCGGCAGGTATCTCTGCCATGGGAAGCGGGCATGATGTTTTCGGAAATACCTTCATTCTGGCTGTTTTTCCGGAGTTCTACGCTATTCTGGCTCTGGTTGTTTCCATCCTTATTACCGGATTGATGTAGTTCCTTTAAGTTTTTATCAGTAACCAACCGCCGGCTTATCCTCGGCGGTTTTATCTTGACTTTGATGTTGCATTATTTCAGAATAAAGAAACTATATGTATCTGTATTTTGAAGGTAGTGAATTGTGGTAACCATTCTTTCAATTGACGGCGGCGGTATCAGAGGTTTGCTGCCGGCAAGAGTTCTTCAGGAAATCCGATTCCGCCTGGAAAAACGTGGAGAACGTAGAGCTTACAGTGAACTATTCAATCTTGTTGCCGGAACATCAACCGGCGCACTGATTGCCCTGGCTGTATCACTGAGGAACAAAGACGGGAGTGAATGCTTTCCCTCGGAAATGATCGTCGATCTTTACAAATCAAGAAGCGCAGAAATCTTTCCACTGTCCTATCAGAGTGCGCTGCATACGGCCGTTCAGGCCTTCAGAAATAAGTACTCAGCAGAACCGTTTGAAAAGCTTTTACTGGATTTTTTCGGAGATAAAAAACTCAGTGATGCGGGCACAAATCTGTTGATAACCAGCTTTGATACAAATTCGATGCAGCCACACTGTATGAAAAACAGGATTCCGAAAGAGAAATGGAATGACGATCCTGACTTTCTGATGCGGGATGCGGCCAGGGCATCTGCCGCTGCACCGACATACTTCTCCCCTGCATTCATAAGCTCAATTGAATCCCCGCAGCTGAAGTATTCACTGATTGACGGGGGTGTCTTTGCCAGTAACCCTGCGGGTCTTGCATACGTTGAGGCAACAAAAATATTTCCGGATGAGAAAGAGTTCCTGATATTATCTCTTGGAACCGGTAAATCCCGTCATGGCTACTCTTTTGAAGAGATACACGGCTGGGGATACGTAGAGTGGGTGAACCCTAAAAAAGGGTTTCCAATCGGAGCCATTATGTCCGCCGGGCAGAGTGAAGCTGTTAATCATCAGCTGAGCCGATTGGATAATGTTCGATTTATACGCATCAATACAATTCTTCATGAAAATTCGATATCAATTGACGATGCCGGAAGGGATCATATATCAACTTTACTTAAAACTGCTGATTTAATGATTAACAGTAACGATGAATTACTTGAGGAGACCTGTGAGATTCTTTCTCAATTTCATTGAGGTCGTCACCTTCCGGAGTTACCCCCGGGGGAAGAGACTCTTCATGTTTCTTTAAATGTTGAATTCTAACGCATGATTCAGGGAAATCATCGGAGTGGCAGTAGCGGTCTATCAATTTTCGATCAATAGACTCAGGATGGTTTTTGTAATTCCAGTAAAAGCTGCAGGTTTCCATCAGTTCACATTTCACAATCACTTGCTCCCGAAAATAATGGAGCAACTATTGAGCCAAGTTTCGATTTGATTGCTAAAGTCTTGTAAAGAAGAGAAATAATGCTGAAAAATACAACATTGGGTTTACAACGGCCATATGCACTTTGCATGGTGATTCCCAAGCGAATGCCGGGATCGTTCCTCGGCTCTGCCGCGGAACAGGGAAACAGCGGGTTCGCAAAGCGAACTTGTCCAGGGCTCTGCCCTGGTTTCTACTGATATCATTCATTGTGTGAAATCCGGTAATTACTTTCCGGGTGTGAATTAAAAAAAATTTAAAAAATAAAAGGTATGAAAAGAGCATACCACAAAGAATCTCCCCTCAGTGGTATGCCTGTTTTTTAGTAATCCCGACGTGGGCGGTCATTATCCTTTCGGGGACGGGCTTCACTGATATTCAGCGGGCGTCCTGATAAATCCTGGTTATTCAAAGCTTCAATTGCTTCTAAAGCCTTCGCATCATCAGCCATTTCCACAAATGCAAAACCACGGGATCTTCCTGTTTCCCTGTCTGTAATGATACTGGTAGAGGTTACTTCTCCGTACTGAGCAAAAAGTTCACTCAACTCAGATTCATCTGTTCTGAAACTCAGGTTTCCCACATAGATTTTCTTTGCCATTTTTAGTCCTTGTAGCCATCGGCTAATTTAATATGAAATCGGATTGAAAACGGGGACTGATTTTCAGACTGACCGAGATACTGATCCGTTCGCTTATTCCATAATACATAAAGAATACATAGGGAAAACCCCTGAATTGGCAAAAATGCTGATTATTTTAAATTATTCTGTATATTTTCCCAATCCTTCGCGGATAATCTCAATTTTTTCACCAGTGAGGCTGAGCACTGTAGTCAATATTTTGGATAGAGCCTCTCCTCCATCCAGTATCATATCAATGCCCTTTATTCCTTCAAGTTCCCAGCCCATTTCAAATAGATTCTCATCGGCGAATCCTGTGTCCCACCATCCGGGATCGTCCATTGAATGTGCCGCTGTTGTTGAAAACATCGGCTCTCCAAGGATTTCAAGAATGGCACGGGAGACGGGATCCCCGGGGATACGGATTCCTACTTCTTTACGCTTCATCCCCATTATTTTTTCAAGAGTTCTCCGGGATCCAAGAACGAACACATAAGGACCTGGAGTGAGACGATGCATCAGTTTGTACTGAGGTGTTGAAATCTCGGCAATATGAGATATTTGGGAAATTTCAGACGCCATCAGGGTAAATAAATAACCTTTAGCGCCTCCTTTCAGTACTTTGAGTTTTGCAAGTCCCAGGCTGGATGTTGATGCACAGCTGATGTGCCAGCTGGTATCAGTGGGATGAGCTATCAAACCGCCATTCTTAAGGGCCGCAGCTGCCCGGTTCAGGATTCTGTCATCAATATTTGTTGGAACGATGTATTCAATC
>Ga0164318_10003330_pt1 | contig 15198 bp, 7 predicted proteins | sample GuaBasSedimGuay9_FD_113734 | JGI IMG/M metagenome (GOLD analysis project Ga0164318, IMG submission 113734) | Subseafloor sediment microbial communities from Guaymas Basin, Gulf of California, Mexico - Guay9, Core 4571-4, 0-3 cm | ecosystem: Environmental > Aquatic > Marine > Hydrothermal vents >...
CGGGCAAAAATGGCTTGAAGCTGTGATGCCTGAATGGGGAAATCGTTTTGCCCCCGTTCCTTAGCATTATGAAAACCCGATGTCGTTTGGTCGCTACTGGGAGTTTTGACTTTGCAAGCCCGGTTCTACTGAGGAATTCCGCCATTATATTTCGCAAAAACCGGACCCTGCGGGAGCGCTGCTTTTAGGTTGTAAAAAATTTCTCATTTTAGGACAGCCTCATGGGTTTCACCTGGCGCGCTGCCGATCCGCGTCAGATACCGGCTGCAGCACTAAAGCGGTACGTGTGGGGAGATAGAGGCTTAAGAAATGTAAATGTCTGCTGCTTTTATCCTGGGAATCGCTGGCGAGTGCTTCATGATATTGATCGGAAATCAGCCTTCCGTGTCCCCCATACTCTTTTGCATCACTGTTAAAAATCATCCGATATTTTCCTGACGGCACTTCAAACCGATAGTCCGGATAAGAAGATGTGGGATGGAAATTGAATACAAACAGAAGCCCTGCCCGTTTAAATGCGATAATCTTATCCTTGTGGTGTTCATACATAAGATGTAATTTTCGATGTGTTAAAAGCTGAAAATCCATAACCAGATCGATCATACTGCGGTCAAATTGCGCAAGAAAATGAAATTTCAGATCCGGATCATCAACCAGATGCCACTGACGGCGTGCATAATGATACGACCAGTTATTCCCCTCTCTGGGAAAATCGATCCAGTCCGGATGTCCGAATTCATTACCCATAAAGTTCAGGTAACCGCTATCCGCTGTTGTAAGTGTAATAAACCGGATCATCTTGTGCAGAGCCATTGCTCTGTCAATGATGATATTATCATCAGTGCACTTCATATGGCCGTAAATTGCTGCACCGGCAAGACGGAAAAATAAAGACTGATCTCCGACAAGGGCTTGATCGTGCGATTCAGCATAACTGATGCTCTTTTCCTCTGTTCTCCTGTTGGTCAGTTCAAACCACAAGTTTCCCATGGGCCAGCTTTCGTCGGTCATTTCCTTAATTAAACGGATCCAGTAATCGGAAATTCCCATTGCAAACCGGTAATCAAAACCGACTCCACCCCTGGAGAGGGGAACGGCCAGACCCGGCATGCCGCTTATATCCTCTGCAATGGTAACGGCATCAGGCCGCAACTCGTGGATAACCTTATTTGCAAGAGCCAGATATGTAATCGCATCTTCATCCACATCGCCTCCAAAATAATCGTCATACGAAGTAAAAGCCTTTTCAAGACCATGGTGATGATAAAGCATGCTGGTGACCCCGTCAAAACGGAACCCGTCAATATGGTATGCATCAAGCCAGAAACGGCAGTTTGAAAGAAGAAAATGAAGAACCTGGTATTTGCCGTAATCAAAACAGCGTGAGTCCCAGGCTGTATGAAAACCCCGCTCTCCTTCATGGAAATATTGGTGCAGTGTGCCGTCGAAACGGCTTAAACCTTCCACTTCATTTCTTACTGCATGGGAATGAACAATATCCATAATGACCATAAGCCCGGCTCCATGGGCAGTGTCTATAAGCTCTTTCAGTTCCTCAGGTGTTCCGAAGCGGGATGATGCGGCAAAAAAATTAGATACATGATAGCCAAAGGATCCATAGTAAGGATGCTCTGGAATCGCCATCAGTTGAAGCGCATTGTAACCGGCTGCAGCAATCCTGGGGATTATATTTTCGGTAAATTCACGATAAGAGCCGACTCTTCCCTCTTTCTGCGCCATACCTACGTGGACTTCATATATGAAGAGGGGTCCTGATGGACGGATAAAAGCATCATGTCGCCATTGATAGGGAATCAAAGGCCGCCAGATTTGGGCATTAAATATCAGACTTACAGGATCTTGAACCACACGCCTTGCATATGCCGGTATACGGTCACCCTTTCCGCCCGGCCAATGGATGCTGAGTCGGTACAGATCTTTATGCTTTAAGCTCTCGGCAGGCAGACGGATCTCCCATATTCCTTCATTATTTATACGGCTTAAGGCAAATTCTTCTCTTTCCAGCCAACCGGTTAAATCTCCCACCAGATAAATTGCCGCAGCATTCGGAGCCCATTCTCGAAAAATCCATTGATTATCATGGAAATGCAAACCAAAATACTCATGGCCTGAGGCAAATTCAGTCAAACTCATTCTCCCTTGAGTCAGTCTGCTTTCCATTTCCCGGATGCGAGATTTCCTGCTTTTCAGCGCTTTTTCATAAGGGCGCAAAAAAAGATCGCATTCCAGAAGATATTGAACCGGATCAACGGAACTGTTTTGGGAGGATATGTCAAAATATGTTGACGGCCTGTCACTCATAATCAGGTAATAAGGGGTCGCCGCAGCATCTTTTCGTAAAGATCGATATACTTTCGTGCTGTGACAAAATGATTAAAGGTTGCAAGGCTCTGGTTCATGACCCGCTCGATTTGACGGTTCTTTAATTCTGCAGGAAGATTATAAAAATTTATAGACTGGTCAATAGCCCAAAACAGACCCTGGGAATCAAAGGTTTCAAATAGAAAACCGTTTCCAGAGTCATTTTCGATATCCATATTAACAATCGTATCATGAATTCCCCCGGTATCATGGGCCACGGGAAGCGACCCATAAATGCAGCCTACCATCTGTGGAAGACCGCATGGTTCAAAGAGGGAAGGCATCAATACAAAATCGGATGCAGCATAGGCCTGACGCGCCAGATTCTCATCAAAATCACAGATGGCTACCCTGTCGCTTAGTTGGTGAAAATTTACTATTCTTTTAAAATGTTCCTGGAATTCACCATTAGCAACAAAGACCACCTCCAGATTCTGCTTCCAGTACTTTGATACAGCCAGATAGAGAATTTCCGCCAACAGACGGGATCCCTTTTGAATCGTATCCAGTCTGGAAGGCCAGAAAAAGAGCGGAGCAAGGCTGTCCTGAATCAGTCCAAGCCTCTTCTGAAGAGATTTTTTGTTTTCCAGCTTGCCCCGGACATGGCTTTCCGAATTGTACCTGCAAGCCAGGGCGATATCTGTGGCTGGATTAAAAGAAGGCTCAGGTGCATTTAAAATTCCCGCAATACATCCGGCATTCCATTTATTGATTATTTCCTGTCTCAAGGGCCGCTGCACAAAATCGTGACGTCCCTGGACAACTTCCATAAGAAAAGTCGGGCTCACCGTATTGACAAAATGGGCGGCAAAAACTCCGCTTGCCAGAAGATCTACCGGATTATACTCACGGGCACTTTCATACTCATAAGCTGCATTTTCATAATAGAGATGATGCCAGAAATATGCAGCATCTATGCCTCTGTCTTCGATATGGGAAAGAAGAACCTTCATGGTATGAATGTTATGGATCGTAAAAAGACATGGAATCCCCATTTCTCTCGACATGGCCGGAATAAGACCTGTCATCCAGTCATTGCAATGGATAAGATCCGGTCTGACAGCAGGAATAATATTGTTAATCACCTCTCTTTGAAAAGCAATGGCAATATTTATATTTTCCCAGCTATAATTTGAGTAAACATGATCCAGATAAAAGAAAGCCCTGTCTTCAGCAAGATGTATTCTGTCATCCGGCATCTTGCTCCAGATAGTCCTTCGTTCCTTTTCTAAAACGCGCGGCAGCCTGGTATTAAATATACCCCGATAGTCTGGAATAGCCACATGAACATCTGCGCCTTCTTTGAAAAGAGAGCTTATCAAAGAGGCCGATACATCGGCAAGTCCACCAGCCTTGGCGCTCAGGTAGTTGGCAATGTTTCCCATACCGTTGGGAAGATAAGTAACTTCCGGTGTTACAATAAGAACACGGGGGTTCGTTGATGGTTTTGTCATGGTATGTTTTTATATGAATCATGGTATGTTTTTATTTCTCGTTCCCGAGCTCCAGCGCGGGAATGCATACCATATGGGTTCCCATGCAAAAAGCATGGGAACCAGGCGAAAAGCGCTGCCTCATTTTTATGCTTTGTAGTGCCCATCATGGCATGGTGGTTCGTGCGACGTCCTTCATTTATCGGTTTACACTTTGGAAGTCAGACCGAAAGCAAAACTGAAAGTTTTCAAACGAACCCTAAGCCCATGTGATAAGTCCGGGAGTATTTTTTATCCATTCGTCACCCTTGGGTGTCACTCTGGCGGTTAAACCGTAACGGCCAGAACCGCGGCAGGTCAGTGAGCAGCCATAAAGATATTTGCCATCTCCTCGATCTTCCTTTACATTCATCGTTATTAGATTGCTGCTATCCATGGTTTCCGTGAATTTCAGATGGCCGTGGTAAAGTTCTACATCCACATCATCCGGCAGTAAATCTCCTAAATGAACAAGTGACGTAACGGCAAAGCTTTCCCCCACACGAAACGGACCGGTCTTATCCCTTGCCGGAGTCTCTATCCGAATATTGTTCCAGAGAGAGCGAAGCCGCTTGTGCTGCAAACTCAGACTCTTTGCTCTTTCGGCATTATTTTCAAGCAGGATCTTTGACTGTTTTGCCGCTGGAAGATAAAACTGTTTTACATATTCACTGGTCATCTCATGACTGCAAAAATTCAGCATTACCGTTTTCATTGATTCCTTCATCATTTTCAGCCACTGATCCGGTAAACCGCCATTTTTTCTATCATAAAAGCAAGGTATTACTTCATTTTCCAAAATATTATACAGAGCCTGACTATCAGCAGCATCCTGAAGTCCTGGGTCAGCAAACTCATCCCCCTTTCCGATCTGCCATCCGTTTTTTCCGGAATACGCCTCATACCACCATCCATCAGGGATGCTTACATTCAGCACGCCATTTACAGCCGCTTTCATACCGGAAGTTCCACACGCCTCAAAGGGTCGTCTCGGGGTATTGAGCCACACATCGACTCCCCTTACAAGAGACTGAGCAAGATGTATTTCATAATCTTCAAGAAAAATAATCCGGTGGCGCGCCTGTGGCTTGCGGACAAAGGTAATCAGCCGCTTAATCAGCTCCTTTCCTTCATTATCTTTGGGATGAGCCTTTCCGGCAAATATAAACTGGACAGGATATTTTTGAGAAGAGATGATTGATTCCAGACGATCCTGATCCATCAGCAAAAGATAAGCCCGCTTGTACGCGGTAAAGCGGCGGGCAAAACCGATAGTCAATACATCCTGGTCCAGTACGGATTCAGCTTCCTCCATCATTGTTTTAGGCGCATTACGACGGCTGTACTGGCTCATCATCACCCTTCGACAGACATTTACAAGACGGGAACGGCTCATCTCATGGGCACGCCAAAGCTCTTCGTCGTAAATATCGTCAATCCTTTTGATCGAATCCGGATTCCATGGATGAAGATTCCACTCGGGACCGAGATAACGCTCAAAAAGCATTGAAATCTCGTCAGAAACCCAGGTGGGAATATGTATCCCGTTGGTAATATGGGAAATAGGAATCTCTTCTTCCGGACGATCAGGCCAAATGCTAGACCACATCCGCCTTGCCACTTTTCCGTGCAGTTTACTGACCCCGTTGCAGTGCTGAGCCATTCTCAGTCCAAAAACAAACATGGAAAACTTTCCACCCCTGTCCGAACCAGCCGGTTGTCCCCACGACAAAATCTCATCTTCCTTGGCACCGACCTTCTTCTCCAGCCTTCTTAAAAACGGCCGGATAAGATCAGCCGGATATTCATCATGACCAGCGGCTACAGGTGTATGCGTTGTAAAAACAGTCGTTCGCGGAGCAATCTCCAAGGCTGTTTCAAGATCAACATTATAATCCGAAATGGTCTGAACAAGCTTTTCCAATGCGGCAAAGGCAGCATGACCTTCATTTATATGGCATACCGAAGGTGTAATCTCCAGAGCGGCAAGAGCACGCATTCCGCCAATCCCCAAAAGCAGTTCCTGTGAAAGACGTATTTTGGGATCACCCGCATACAGTCTGGAAGTAATCTCCCTGACTTCAGGCGGATTCTCCCGCAGATTTGTATCCAGCAGGTAAAGAGAAGTACGGCCGACCATAATTTTCAAAACATTAGCATGAATTTCACCATCTATTCCTTCAACAGAAACAGAGACATCCCTTCCCGAGGAATCCTTAGCTCTTTCCACAGGAAGGTTGTAAAGATCAATCTCCGGATTCTCCTCCTGCTGCCATCCATCAGAGTCAAGAAACTGGTGAAAATAGCCTTTCCAGTAGAAAAGCCCGACTCCGGTCAAAGGAATCGCCAGGTCGGAAGCGGCTTTTAGATGATCACCGGCTAATATGCCAAGCCCTCCGGCAAACAGAGGAAGGCACTCATGGACCCCGAACTCCATGGAGAAATAGGCAACACCGCCCTGTTGTCCATATAGAGGATAAGACTGTTCAGCCGGTGTACAGACAAGCTCTATAAAACGTTCTTTAATCCGCTCTTGATCAGACAAAAACCCGTTGTCTCTTGCCAGCGCTTCAAGACGGCTTTGAGGAATTCTTGCCAAAAAAACAATGGGATTTCGTCCGCAATCATCCCAAATTCTGGGATCAATGCGGCGGAAAAGTTCCGTAGCATCAACCTGCCAGCTCCACCAGAGATTTCTGGATAAAACTTCAAGAAAGGAGAGAGGCTCCGGAATATTCGGAAATACCTGAAATATCTGCAATCGATTCATTTTCTCGGCCATCCTTCAATGGTTCAAACAATCACAACTGAATTTTCACAACTGCCGTAAATGCTGGGCAGATATTTATCGGCATCCCAGTCATTTTCCCAGAATGTTTCATCTATGAAATAACGAAACTGATATTCCCTGTTTGCTTCAAGATCGATTGTAACTGTAAATGTTCCATCCTTTAGTTCTTTCATGGGAGTTGCACAGGTATCCCAGTTGTTGAATTCACCAGCAATATGAACTTTTCTGGCGGATTCAGCCGCCGCCTTTGGAAGTCTGAAAGTAACCTTGCAAACAGGTCTGGTCTTAAGATATCTTTTTTTAATACTCATAATATCCTCGACTCTTTTTAGAAACCCTGAATCCGTGAGCACCGCCCTGCAACTCCGAATGTAAAAAAGAACCTGCCGGCTTAAAGCCGCCTATGACCGGCCAGTCTCCGGATAGACGGAGTGCGGAACACATGGCCTGTCTTTTTTGTAAACATTCACGAGTTGCATTTATGAGAATTTTCGTTCGAGATCAAGGCATGCGAAAAAAAATAACCGGAGGCATATAGTTGATATTCATAAGGATTATTTTTTTCGCATAACACAGAGGTCGGGCGAAAAGGCCATAAATCAACAGACTCATTTACGCCATACGGGGTTGTTCTTAAAGATGAACGTCAACATCGAATGTGAATGTCGCTTCGCTCTTTCTTTTTTAATTAAATCGAAACGCCGAAGGCGTACCATATTCAACGTTGGATGTTCAATGTTGAGCGTTCGTTTTTTTAGAGAAAAAATCCACGGCAGAGCCATCTATCTCTGACCTTGCCCAGATGGCCATGTTTTCAATACTGAATAAACAAACAAAGGGCTATCCAATTTGTAATTCGTAATTCCTGTTCAGATAGAAAAGACCTGCTTCCATACCCTCAGCAGTTCGCTTATCCCCCAGGCTTGTGCATCACATCCCCGCTGAATGTGTGGAAAATCTCCATCCAGTATTTCAGGAATCTGACCGGCGCACCCCTGAGATAAAAGCCGCCGGCTGCTCCCAAGCCATGACAAAGCTGTATCTTTTCCTCCCTCTCCATAAACCTTGACCCATGCCTCGCAAAAGGCTGGAAAAAGCCATGTCCATGCAGTACCATTGTGATAGGCTGGTTTACGCTCTGTATCCTCATCCCCTTTATATCTTCCCTGATAAGGCCGGTTCGGATCGACAAGAATCTTATCATGATAAGCGATTTCAAGGGGACGGCGAACAGGTCTGTCGGCCAGACTCCGAATGGCTCCAGGCACCAGCAATTCTTCACAGGCAGTAACAATATTCCGGCAGACTGCTGTGTCGCGGACAGCTCCCATAGTAACGGCAAAGAGCTGGTTCGGTCTTAAGGCATCATCCTGCTCAGCCTGCCCGGCAGGCACCCCTGAAGAAGCAGAGAGACAGTCGGCCAGATAACCCTCTTTTCTTAAAATAAAGAGATCTAAAATAGAGGCTTGAACCTGCTTGTAGATCTCTTTCCAGCCCCCCTCTTTTCCAAGCGGGTCTATCCTGTTCAAAAGAGCTAATGCAGCAAACCAGAGGGCCTGAATTTCGATCGGGTAGCCTTCCCTGGGCGTACATGCAGGATAATTGGTGTCCATCCAGGTAAAATGAGCCGGGCTGAAAATCAGACCTGACTGAGGATCCATCCTTATGCCGTTGGGCGTTCCCTCAATCATGAATTTGCCGATAGAAAAAATAATTTCACGTATGCTGCGGGTACCACATTTTGAATCTAAAAAATTTTCATTTCCAGCAGCCTGAATCAAATCAGAGCAGGCTGTACAAAACCAGAGAGGAGCATCGGAAGTATCCCTGTTTGCGGCATCTTTGCCGCAGATCATATTAGGTATTGTTCCATTTTTTTCAAATCTCCCAAACTGCTGTAAAATTTCCATGGAGTCTTTTATTTTTCCCGCAGCAACCAATCCACGGACAAAAATCAATGAATCACGCCCCCAGTCAAGAAACCATGGATATCCTGCGATTACGCTCTTTAATTCGCCTCGTTTTACAATAAACCGATCGAGCGCCCTGCATAGGGCTTCATCCATTTTCAACCCGGATCCGCCGTCAATTGCAAAAGGCCTGGTTTCCTGTGGTAAAGCCGCTGGCGATAAAGATGCCTGATCTTTCAAGCCTGAGATAGAGGCCAAAACCTCTTCGGATTCTCCCCCTTTCAGCATAGAATAAAAATAACCGGGACTAAACAGGTCAGAATCCGGATCAAGACCACGATCCGACTCCACAGGTCTATATACCATATAGTGCCATTCCGGTTCCAGTACAAAATCCCCCTTATCAATCTTAATATGAAGTTCGCGATCCTGGTGAGGCGTAAAGGAGAAACCTTTTCTATCCATTGCTATCAACGATGGAAAAATATTTTCCGCCCCAAGATATGCTTTGGTGGTCTGGTGAAAATTTCGATCTTCAATGTCGGGCCGAAGGATAAGCTTTACATCTTTTGAATCATCTAACTTTTTTGTTTTCTCTTTGGCCGGATGCCGGAAAAAAAGTATCTTTACGGCGTTTTCTCCATCTAACATCTGAACTTTTACGGTAAGGACAATATGTTCTCCCTGGCCGACAGGGATATGAAATCGCCAGGATGACGCAAGATTGTAATCAAAGCTGAACTTATTCAAACAATCAAAAGATATTTCCTGCGAATATCCTTGAAACACAACCCAGCCCCGGCACCTGGCAAACATGATCCAGCGGTCTTCCGGATATGTTTGGCTGAGGTTTGCGGCAAGGAGCGCATCGTAACGGCTCTTGAGTTCCCCCCAGAAACTTTGGGCGCGAAGCATTCCCCCGCGGCCGTTTGTATCCAGAATAACAAGTGGATTTTGCATCAAATCCGTCCGGCTGAAAATCCTTTTTACCTTGACATCTTTTGCATTGGACAAAAAAAGAAGAGGTGCCTCAATATGTCTGCCTTTTTCCGAAGTATAGACCGTCAGTTTCAAACTGCAAGAACGATCCATTGCAGATGGCGGCAAGGGTGAAAAAAGAGTAAAAAATTTTCCATCTGCCTTAAGCAGGCTTCTTTCACAAGCGATGACCTGTCTCTTTTTCTCAATCCTGGCATGAAATGGATTGTCGCAGCAAACAAACAGGAAATGTCCGGGCGGCACCATTGTCTCCCGCTTCTCATCACGGGGCCATCTCCATGTAACGGCTCTGGACTCCATGCTGAAGTGATTAAGGCTGCGGCAATAATCGACCGGATCTTCCGATAAAAGCTTCGCAGCTTGATCCAGGTCAAATTGTCCCAGATCACAAACTCCTCTGTAAAAGCAGAGCACTTCCATGGCCTTGGCGCGCAAACGCTTTCTTTCCGCATACTCGGGCAAGCCGAATCTTTTATTTTCAGCATAACTGAAAAGTTTCAGATCGTCTCTATCAGTGGAAATACAAAGAACCTGGCCGGGAGACAACAAAAGGCTGTTTTGTCCCTTAGATTTATCAACCGTGATCTTTGCATTGGAAAGAAGGTCTATAAAAAGATGCCCGTCTATTAAATGCGGATCCCATGACCCAAGGGTCTGATTGAAATCATCAAGATTTACCAGGATCAAAAGTTTTTTGCCGGAAGGAAGATGGTGACGCAGCAGAGCAATGTAATTACCCTGATTCGTCTGTATCATTTTCAGATCTGTTTCATCATAAAAAACAGGATGAAACTTTAGTATGCTGTTCAGCCGGCGGATGAAAGACACCTGATTGCACGCAGCTCCCCAGTTAAGTGATGGGGAGTCATGGACATCTATTTTTTCTGTGGCAAACCATTCTACTCCATTGGCAAAACCAAATGCCCCGCTTTGAGAAGATAAAGCGCAAAGAGCGGTTCGCATACCTGCATAAAGATTGGAACGAGAAGCCAGCCGGTTATTGTCGTGGGTTTCTGCAAAATGAACCATAAGCCCGATACTTTTAGAAAAATGATCGGTACCTGGAAGGTACTTTTCAATTTGACGACGGTCATAATTTTGAAACAATTCAGAATATGCCCAGTTAAAACCGGCTCTGTTCAAGAGATCCCTGGTTACAGAAAGTTTTCCTCCGAGTCCTTCAAGAAAAAAGATGGTATCAGGGTACTTTTCCCTAACCTCGGCAATAATATATCTCCATGCAGGAACAGGAACCATATATCCCGCATCACATCGGAATCCGTCTACACCGCGGCGGCACCATGTCTGAAAAACACCTGCAATATATACCCACAAATCCTTACATGAATAATCAAGACTCGTCAGATCTTCCCAGCGAACTCCCCATGCGCCTGGAACCTCAATACGTCCGTCCGGATTTCTTATCAGCCATTCAGGATGGGTTTCATGGAGCCTGGCGCCCCAGCCGGTATGATTGACGGCAATATCTATGATTACTTTTGCACCCCGCGCATGAATAGCATCTACCAATTCTATAAACTGTTCAAGCGGCGTCGCTTTTGGGTCAAATTCCGCCTGGGCAGGATCGACAGCGGTAAAACTGAGGGCGGCGAAGGGACTTCCAAAACGTCCCATTCGGGCAAAAGTGGTCGGTGTGGGATTAACGGGAAGCAGTTGAATAATGGTGCAGCCTAATTCTCCAATAATAAAATCAAGCTCTTTAATGAGATCACGAAAAGTTCCGGAAGGCGGGATTACCGCATAATCCTCTTGATCTAATTCATTTATCCAGGACTTTTTCATCAGAGCATATTTTTCACCGCTTTTGTTCGGACCAAACTGCCGCACAAAGGCATTGTAAATAATATTTGCACAACAGCTCTCGGCCGGTTCCACATTAATAACGATATTTGGACCTTCTGGCCATTTCGGCTTGTCCTCTCCTTTTTTTAAAAAGAAAGCCTTGGCTTCAAAATGGCCGACTTCACAAAGAGGAAGGATAACTTTAAAATTAAAATCATCAGCCGGCTCCATTGGAATGTCAAACCAGTCCAGCCCAAGAGGCGGTTCATTGTAAAGAACATTTTTTATTATTTCTGCGCGGGAAATTTTGGCCCGTCCGATATTGGTGCGAAGCCAGGCACTTCCCTTCTCCTTATAGGAAAGCGATAGAATAAACGTTTCGCTGTCACCCACAAATCTAAGAATATATGTTCCGGGAGGAGGATCCTGCTTAAGCCGGCCTGAAGTATCCATTGAGAATTTTCTTTAAAAAGCATAACAGCTTCATTTTGTTAAACATAGTTAAGGATGGTGTATTGGTTTATACCGAACCTTCAAGCAACGACCATGTCGGTATCTTCTCTTTTAACTCTTTTTGTCTTTAATTTCGGCATATTTTCATTCATTGTTTCAGAAGGAAACCGATCATATGCTTTAAGAGCCTGTTCGATCTTATGTTTTAGTTCCCTTATGTCGATATTTCTCACAATGCTATAATAACTGCCTGCATATTGTGTGTCATATTTAAAGCTAAGAAAGTCTGTACACAAAATTACCGGGATACCACAGCAAGCATCTTCGACAATTTCAAAAGAATCAGGGCCCTGATTCTTTGACAACCCAATATCCATCACGATAATATCCGGTCTGTATTTTACTATCAACTCCTTGATAGTAAAACAATCGTCGCTTGCAACAACCTTGTATCCCTCACCGGTGAACTCGTCTATATAAAGATTTCTGATAGATCTCTTTTCATACAGTACAAGGATCTTTTTCATATCAGCCCCCTTTTGCCCAATTTCTGCGACAGGCTCAAAATACACAAAGTATATTCCTGCCACATTATCAATAATAAAATTTTATTCAATGATATTCAGAATATGTTTTAATTGTAAATAAGGGAGGCAATCTATTTTAATGAGCAATTCTCCCTGAAAACGGGATTTTTCCCCATACAGCAAAAGCCGGGCTTAGGATGATTTCAAAATTCTAATAATGCTCATTTGTTCTGGTGATCCCGATGAGAACCCCTTTTTTATTAAACTTGGCGGTTTTGATTACACGTCTATAACTATCTCTTCCATAATAAAACGGAATAAAAGCTTTCCCTGTGATATGACTCCGGTTAAAGGTTAAGATTTCTTCTCCTTTTTCATTAATTGATACCCCGTTTGGCTTTCCCCATTTTGCAATAACTTCTTCTTTTTTTGTTTTTCCCATTACAAATTCAGATTCAGGCAATACCCTTTCACTTTCACTAAGAGTATTTTGCTTTGTTTGATCCTTTTTAGGTTGAGCGGTATGACAACCCGCAACAATAAATGAAAAAAAAATCAATAAAAACGAAAGACACTTAAAAATCCTCATAATTTTTCTCCTTTGTCTAAAAAAAGGGATTTGTTCAAAAAGTTCGGATAACTTTCAAGAATCTTTTCTGCAGGGATATTTCCATGCATCTTTCAGCTCCTGAACAGGAACAGAAAAAATGGTTCTGTTTTCAGTTCCGATAATAACCAGATCAGAATTTTCCGTAACAGTTCCAATGCATTTGCAGGCATTCTCTTTAAAAATATTTTCAAATTTATCTCTGTTTTTTGGGTCGATTGTGACGATAAAGCGCCCGGCTGATTCTGAAAATAGAATATGGTCATTGCGATCCGTACCTTCCCCTGGAACCAGACCAAGATCGACTTTCATCCCAAGGCCGCCGCCCATGGCAACCATTGCAAGGTGGACTCCCAGGCCTCCGCGATAAATGCCGTGAGCTGAAGCTACAATCTCCTGTTCAATGGCCAGGCAGAGAGCTTTATACAAAGATTTAAACCTGTCAGGAAATACCTTTGGAACATTAAGACCGACATATCCAAAATGTTCGTAATATTCAGATCCGCCTAACTCATTTCTGGTGGTGCCGAGGATATAAACCAGATCACCCTGTATTTTGCTGTCCATCGTAACCGCTTTTTTTATATCTTTTACGACAGATATAGTGGAAAACTGAATGGTGCAGGGAGCTGAAACCTTATGGGTTTCGCCGTATTGTCCTGAAAGATGACCATCAACATACATGCTGTCCTTTCCGGAAAGAAGCGGTATTTCATACGCCATACAGATATCCTTTAATGCCAGACATGAACGTACAAGCTGTGCTGCCTTATATTTACCGTCTGGATTATCTCTTCTGTCATATTGAATATTCGGCCAGCAGAAATTGTCTATACCCCCTATATGGTAAAGATCGGCTCCAACGGCAATAACTCTGCGAACAGCCTCATCAATGGTACAACCGGTCATATGGTAGGTATCTATTTCCGAATAAGCGGGTAGCAGTGACTGGGCAAAGGCAAGCCCCCTTTCCGACCCAAGTACGGGCATTATCACTGCAGCATCGCTGTTAACGTCATGTTCTGCGCCCAGAAGGGGTTTAATTACGCTTGTGCCCTGAACTTCATGGTCAAACTGCCTGGTTATCCATTCTTTGGAGCATATGTTTGGCCGTGATAAGAGATCTTTTAATAAGCCTTCATAATCAATCGGCTCTTTTAATACCGGTTCAAACAACCCCCGCTTATCCGGAGGCAGCCATAAGGCGTCAAATTCCCACTGGGGGAAACCGGAAGTCAGAAAATCCATATCAATATAAGCACAGCTTCTGCCGTTGTATTTTATGTGAAGCCTGCCCGAATCCGTATATCTGCCGATAATTGTGCTTTCAACAGCGTGCCTGTTTGATAGCTCAAGAAAACGGTCTATATTTTCAGGCTTGACAGCCACCGTCATACGTTCCTGTGATTCAGAAATCCATATCTCCCACTGGTCAAGACCGGTATATTTTAAAGGAACCTTTTCAAGATCGATTTCACATCCATTGGAAAAGCGTGCGGATTCACCGATCGATGATGAAAGTCCTCCACCTCCGTTATCTGTAATAAATGCTATCAGTCCTTCATCACGTGCTTCCAAGAGAAAATCATGCATCTTTTTCTGTGTGTATGGATCACCTATTTGAACATGGCCAGCCGGTGTGTACTCGGAAAAAATCTCTGACGAGGCTGTCACACCATGAATTCCGTCTTTGCCGACCCTGCCGCCGCACATGACAGCCAGATCTCCGGGAGATGTTGTTTTTTTCTCTGCTGGTTTTCCACCTACATCAGAAGGCATCATTCCGACAGCCGTAACAAAAACCAGACATTTGCCCATGTAATCATGATGAAAAAGAACCTGGCCGAATGTTGTGGGAATTCCACTCTTGTTGCCCCCGTCTCTTATTCCTTCAATTAAACCGTCCAGAAGACGCCTCGGATGAAGATGCGGCTTAAGATTTCCGGAATAATCCCGCATTCCTACACAAAACCCATAACCTCCCATCACAAGTTTCGATCCTTTTCCAGTACCCATTGGATCACGATAGACCCCAACAATGCCGGTAATAGCACCGCCGTAAGCTTCGATATTGGATGGCGAATTATGTGTTTCACCAGTAATGACATAATAATGATCCTGATCAAAACGCCCAACACCTGCATTATCCCACAGTACCGAAACAACCCACGTCTTTTTCTCTTTTAAAGCCAATGTAGGCGTCTCAATGCAGGTTTTAAAAAGATTGTCCAAAACCGTCTTCTGACCCGATGAG
>Ga0164318_10003331_pt1 | contig 15197 bp, 9 predicted proteins | sample GuaBasSedimGuay9_FD_113734 | JGI IMG/M metagenome (GOLD analysis project Ga0164318, IMG submission 113734) | Subseafloor sediment microbial communities from Guaymas Basin, Gulf of California, Mexico - Guay9, Core 4571-4, 0-3 cm | ecosystem: Environmental > Aquatic > Marine > Hydrothermal vents >...
GCTGGCAAATTCGTGCCGGCCTGTTCCTGTACGACCTTCTTGGCTACGACCGTGCTCGCCTGGAGGACCCAGAGCAACGCCTGCCGCGACACGAGATGCTCACGCTGGAGGAGGCCACCGGGCTGGAGCCGGAGTTGCCCACCCGGGAGATGACCGGGGCGGCGCTCTACCACGACTGTCGCTGCGAGCCGGAACGCCTGACCCTGGAATTCATCCTGGGCGCCACCTGGCACGGCGCCCAGGTGAGCAACTACGCCCGCGTCACCGATCTCATCTGCCGGGTGGGCCGCCTGGATGCCGTGGACGTGGAAGATCGCCTGAGCGGCCGGCACTACGAGGTGCGGGCCCGCATGGTGGTAAATGCCGGTGGTCCCTGGGCGGACAAGCTGGACCATCTCTGCGGGGCCACCCAGGATACCGTGCTCAAGCGTTCCAAGGGTATCCACATCGTCACCCGTCCGCTCACCCGCAAGCACGCCGTGGTGTTGCCGGGCCCGGAAGGGCGGCACCTGTTCATCATTCCCTGGCGGGGACACAGCCTCATCGGCACCACCGACACCGAGTATCGCGGCGAACCCGGGCACCTGGGGGTAGACGACGAAGAGGTGGCCGCCTTCGTGGAGGTGGTCAACGCCGCTTTCCCGGCCGCCAAGCTGAATCCCGCGGCGGTCAAGTACCGCTACGCCGGGGTGCGACCGCTGGTGGATGCCGACAGCCAGGTATACGACGCCTCGCGACGCTACGAGATAATCGATCACCACAGCCGCGGCACCAAGGGGCTGATCACCGCCACCGGCGGCAAGTACACCACCAGCCGTAGCCTGGCCCGCAAGTTGACCAACATGGTGCTGGCCCGCCTGGGTGAACCAAAGGTCCCCTGTCGCACCGACGGCACCCGCCTGCCCGGAACTGTCAGCGGGTCCTTTTCCGATTACGTGGCCGGTTGCCTGGAAGAGAACCGCGGTGTCATGGACAGGTCGCAGCTGCGGTACCTGGTGGAAAGCTACGGGGCGCGTCACGAGGAAGTGCTGGAGTTGATCCGGGCCGACGACTCCCTGGCCGAACCCATCGTTCCCGGCCGGCCCGAGTGCCTGGCCCAGGTGACCTTCGCGGTGGAGAGCGAGTGGGCGGTGACCCTGGCCGATGTCGTCTTCCGGCGCACCGGGCTGGCCACCCTGGGTGATCCGGGGGACGCCGCCCTGGAACGAGTGGCACAGGTCATGGGTGCGCGCCTGGGTTGGGATGCCCGGCGTCGCCAGGCGGAGATCGCCGCCTGCCGCGAGAAGTTGCACGGCCGGCCGGAACGCTTGGCCGGGGAGCCGTCACGGCAGCGATAGCGGGGGCAGGTCGAACAGGGCGCGGATGAGTTCGTCGATGGTGTCGGGCAGGTAGCGATTCCACAGCTTGATGGGCAGGTCGTCCAGCCGTTGCCGGGGAGAGACGGCGAAGTTGAACATGTATACCATCAGGTACTCGATGTTCTTGGCCAGGGGACCGCGGTAACGTTGCTGGCGGCGCTGTTCGAGGATGCGATCTTCGTGTATACAGCGGCCGATCTCGCTCTCCAGCATTTCCTGGTAGTTGCTGACGATGATCTCCACGTAGACTTCATCTTCGCCCTCGTTGACGAAGCGCTTGAAGGCCTTGTTGGCACTGCCGTCGTCTATTCCCCGGGCGGCCAGCAGGCGCGTGGTGGTTTCCTCCAGGGGGCGGTCCAGGAGGGTGGCCTTGTCGGGACGGTGGGCCACGATCAGGTTGGTGGCGTTGTAATCGCCGCGATGTTCTTCCTGCTCGATGATGCGACAGTCGGCCTGGTCCTGCAGCCAGTCGACCAGTTCCTGCCGGCGCTCGTCGGGCAGGATGATCTTGATTCCCGCCACGTCGTTTATCTCGATGTGCTCGCCCAGTGAAAAGGGGTGCCCCCGCCTGAACAATTCCATGATGCGTTCCTCGGCGCGGTGAAACTCCTTGAGCATCTGTTCGGGAGTGGATTGCAGTTGCCGGCGTTCGATGCCCAGCTGCCTGGCCCGTTCCTCGGCCAGGGCGTCGGCGTGCTGACAGATGACCTCGAAGACCCGGTCGGTTATACGCCGGGCGCTTTTTTCCGCCAGGCGGCGCACTCGCTTGATACGACTCGATCCCAGGTAGTGGGCCTGTTCCAGGGGAGGCAGGTAGTAGATGGTGCCGTGGAAGGGAGTCTGCCGGTAGTAGCGCCCCGGCTGGCCCTGGTAGGCGGCGATCAGCTGCCGCACCCGGGAACTGTCCAGGGGGGGATGCCGGACGATGAAGTCCTTGAGCTCTCCCTTGGTCTCCGAGGGACGCGTACCGGGGCGCCGGCCGTGCCACGCCGACAGCAGGCGAATGCTGAAGGCTTGCAGGTAGCGGGCCATGAACACGTTGTTGAAATGAACCAGCCGGGAGAGCAACTCGGCATCACCGTCCTCGGGGCGGTTGTACATCCATCTCTCGACCAGTTGGCCGAAGGCTTCCCGGTACAGGGTACTGGTGAAGCGAATCATCGTGTCATTACCGCCGCCCCCGTTCCAGTGTTGCCGAGATGGCCTGCCAGCAGGCCGCCCGGGCGGAGCCCTCCAGCGCTGGACCGCTGACCGGTTGCGGCGATTGCAGCACTCCCTCAACGGCCTGCAGCCGCAAGGGTTGGGCCGGGAAGGTCTTCAGCAGTTCGGCTATTTGCAGGCGGGTCAATCCCAGCAAGCGGGTACCATTGACGGCACGGTAGCGCTGGCCCGGGCGGATGCCGGCGCGGGCGGCAGGGGAGTGGGCGCAGACTTCTTCCACTTCCAGGATGCCGTCGCGAGCCAGGTAGCACCAACTCAGCCCCAGGGCCAGCTCGGCATCGTCTTTTTCGCTGCAGGACTCCTCCGGCAGGCTGACTTCCCAGAGCTTCCTGCTCGGCTGCCCGGGGGTGCAGGCCAGCTGCACGCGCATGAAACCGATGTGCTCCATGCCGCCGTAGCGCACCAGCAGCTGCAGAGGATCGTCGGAACACGACTCCAGCCGGCTTACTCGTTCGGCCTCTTCCAGCTCGGCCACCAGGGTGTCGTCCATGGCCACGATCAGGCCCTGTTCGCGCAGGCCGGTATTGCTGGCCGGCACCCCGGACACGGTGTCGATGCGCAACCCTTCCTTCTCGCTGGATAGTTCCAGGCCCAGCAACTTGCCGGCGTGTTCCAGGGTGTTTTCGATCTTGCCCTCGGCCCGCAGCTGCGCCCGCTGCAAGGTGGCGATGGCGCTTTCGATCTCGAACCGTTCCGAGCGGGTCAACTGGTTGCCGTGGCGGGACAGGTAGTCCTGGAAACAACGGATGCGCTCCGGGCGCGTGCGGTTGGCAATCTCGATACAGCCTCGCAGCTTGCTTTTCAGGTCGGCGCTGCGTTGGCTGGAGGCGCGCAGCTGGTGACGGACGCGGGAGACGTCGGCGGCGCTCAGCTCGGACTTGGCGAGGAAACCGGGCTCGCCCTCGATGCGCCCGAGCAACCTGCTCCAGCAGGACTGGGCCTCGTTGACCAGCTTCTCCTTTTCGTACTGCAGGCAACGGCGCACGTAGGGACTCTTGTAGAACTTGTCGCCTGGTTCCTGGACCTGGTCCTTGTGCTCGACGTGAGCACAGGCCGGAGTCAGCAGCAACGACCCCAGCAGAAAATAGCGCCACCAGCCTCTCATGGACACCTCCCGCTGACTGCTGGATCACAGCGCGAATTATGCTATCCTTGCGGGGCCATGGAGTCAACGAGATCGGCCAACAGATCGCGTGTGTCGCCCGGACGCAGCGGCGCGGTGTTTTGGGGACTGGGACTGTTGCTGCTGTTGCCGTCGAGCCCGGTTCGGGGGCAGGACGGCGACGGTGGCTTCAAGCTCTCCGGTCCCCGGACCTCCGGCGTCTCCAACCGGCAGGAACCGGCAGTAGAGCTGGATCTGCAACAGCTCATAGATGCCCGGGGTCTGGCACTGTTGACAGGCGACGACGAGGCCGCGCGCTCCTTGCATGGCCTGGTGGCGCGCTGGCGTGAGTTCTACCGGGAGCGCCTGGCCAGCGACCAGCAGCTCAAGCAGTTGCAGGGCCAGATCGACTCCCTGTTCGCCAGCATGCTGAGAGACCCCCGTCGTCCCACGGCCGAGCTGCGCCGGGTGGTCAAGCACAGCCCCCTGGAGCAGCGGATCCCGGTGGTGGGTCGCTGGCTGCGTGCCATCTTCTGGAGGGCCGGAGTGTTGTTTCCGCGGGACGTGGCCCGGTTGACTGCGGACGAACGCTCCCGGTTGTGCCAGAAGCTGCGCACGGCCAGCCTGCCGCGGCTCATGGAATCCTGGCGATTACGGGTGCTGGTGTGGCTGCTGCGCGATCGCCAGGTGCTCAGGCTGTCGGCCCGCCGGGATGAACGGGTGGCCGAGATAACCCCCGTGAGCCTGTCCGACTGTCCTCCGACGCTGCGGCAACTGCTGCAACGCTACCTGGACATGCTTGCCAACTTGCGTCTGCGGGCAGCGGAGAAACAGGCGCCGGGCCAGGGACGTACCTTGCGCGGCCTGTTGCGGGGGCTGCGCTACATGGACACCATCCGCCAGGCCAGCCAGGTTACCGGCCTGGATCACCGCCTGGTCACCCGGTTGCTCATCCAGGAAAGCGCTTTCATTCACCAGCGGGTATCCTGGGCCGGCGCCTTTTCACTGGCGCAGTTTCTCAACATCGCCCTGAAAGATATCTGGCAATTCCGCCACCGGATTCCCGGCGCCAATCGCCTGCTGGCAGGAGTGTCCAGTTACCAACAGTTGCGGCAGCAGGTAATCGCCGACCCGCGCATGGCCATTCGTGCCGCCTGTATCTACTTCCGGCGCCTGCGCGACGAGGTGGCCCTGCGCCTGGGTGACAAGGGCCGGCGCATGAGTTCGGAAATGCTCACGCTGCTGTCGCTGGAGTTGTACTTGCTGCGCAACGGCATGGGGCAGATGGCCACCTTCGATTCCCTGGTGGAGAGTCGCCTCTCCTGGCCCCAGGAGCGGTTGGTGCTGCCGCTGGTACCGGCCGCCGGGGGCATGCTGCCCGATCCCGCCACCTTGCTGGCGGGATGGATGGAAGGCCTGGTCAGGCGCCTGGTAGAGCGCAAGGTCAGCCAGGCCGTGTTCCAGGGACGCCTGGCCCGCTTGCACCAGGCGCTGGGTCTGGCGGCCTACAATGCCGGCATGCAGAACCTGATTCGCGCTTCCCGGCGCCGGGGACCGCTGGGACCACTCAGCTTCCCCCTGGAACTGGACGAGACCCGCAATTACGTCGATGACATCCTCGACGGCATGGAGTTGATCTCCCGGGTCGAACACCTGGCCTCGCCGTTGCACGACATGGACTACCGGCAACTGGTCGAGCTGGCCCGCCGCGCCTGCGGTGGAGACGACGGCACCTGGAAGCTGCCCCCGGTCCAGCCAGCGGCTCAGAAATAGAAGCGCCCTCCCAGGGCGGCGTCGAAGTCGAAGTAGACCGGGTCGGGGTTCACGAAGGCCATGGAAGGTACGATCTCCAGGAACACGTCGAAGGGGGCCGAGGTGAATACCATGGTCAGACCGATGGGAAAGCGTATCCCTATGCCGAAACCGTGACGATCGGCGTCGTTGCGCCGGTAGTACCAGACGCCGGCCTTGGCCCCGGCACCCATGTACAGCTTCAGGTAGAACGGTACCCGGCGCGGGCGCACCAGGGTGAACACGTGGAAGACGTAATCCACGAAGAAGGCCGGCCCGGAGTGGGGAAAGAAGCCGTAGCCGAAGGCCATGTCCAGGGCGCTCTTGGAATCGAACCACAACTTGGCGGAAAGCCCGGCCGGTTCGCCCAGGGTCAGTCCCAGTCCGAAGGGCTTGCCCTGGGGCCCCTGGGCAAGGGCCGGTTGCCCGGTGCCCAGCAGCAGGAGCAGCAGCAGTACCGGCCAACGGCGGGCGAGCCTTCTTGCGCCTGGTCCAAATGGCTTCATGATTCCTCCCGTTTGCCGCCTGGTTCCGGGGCCGGCAAGCCATGAAAACGATAGGCGATGAGCTTGACGGCCAGCCGGGCTGCCAGGAACTCGCTCTGGGGCGGATTGAACTGGGGTATGCACTCGACGATATCGGCGCCGATGATCTGGCTGTTTTCGGCAACCGCCCGCAGCAACCCGGTTACCTGGTACCAGTCCAGCCCGCCCGGTTCCGGGGTGCCTACCCCCGGGCACACGGCCGGATCGAACACGTCCAGGTCGATGGTGACGTAGACCCGTGGCCGCAATCGCCCCAGGAGTTGCTCGAGCCAGTCGCCCTGACGGCGGATGACCTGCATGGAAAACGGCTGCAGCCCACGGGCCTTGATGAACTCGTGCTCCGGGCGACTCAACGAACGCAGGCCCACGTTCACCACCCGGCAGTGATCGGCCACCCGGCGCATCACGCAAGCATGGGAAAAGGGGCTGTTCTGGTAAGTGTCACGCAGATCGGCGTGGGCATCGAGATGCAGCACGTCGAAGTCGGGCTGTCGCTCGATCTGGGCCTGCAGGCAGCCCAGGCTGATGGTGTGTTCTCCTCCCAGGGCCAGCAGGAAGCGCCCGCGGTCAAGCTGTTCCGCCGCGATCCGTTTCACGGCGGCTACCAGATACTCCGGTCCCCGTGCGTCCGGCTCCACCGCCGGCAGTGTCTCGATACCGGCCAGGTGAGGTTCGACGGCGAGTTCTTCGTCGAACAACTCCACTTGAGTCGAGGCCTCCAGGATGGCGGCCGGTGCCAGGCGGCTGCCGGTGCGGTAGCAGGCGGTGGCATCGTAGGGAACCGGCAGCACGGCCACCGCCGGCTCACCGTCTGCGCTGCTCCGGGCTTCCCGGCCCCCGAAGGGCGGCAGATGGTTGCCGGCGTTGCTCATGTCAGTCCAGCAGGACCGCGGCCGCCAGTACCGTGGTCCAGATGCCACGCTTGTCGGCCCGGGCCGATTGGGAGATGGAGCGGGTACGGACGATCTTCTGGCTCATGCGGAAGATGTCACGGCGTTCGTCGTAGGCCTGGTCGGGATCGAAGGGAATGCCCAGGGTGGAGGCCAGCATGGAGGCGGCCAGGTCCTCGGCGTATTCCCCGGATACCCGCTCGGTCTGCCCGAAGGCATGGTGCTCGCTGATGTAGCCGTACATGTCGCGGTCGGCGGGAATGGCGATACCGATGGAAGCGCACATCAGGCGATTGGGTTCGTTGGTCTGCGCCCGGGCCACCACGCAGTGGAGTATCTGGCCGGGCAGGAGGTCTTTCGTGGCCCGGGCCCGGGCCACGATCTTGGCCCGCGGCGGCAGGATGCTGGAGACGTTGACGATGTTGTAGCGCTCGATCTTGGCCATGCGCAAAGCCAACTCGAAGGAGGCCAGCTTTTCCTTGTGACGACCCACTCCCTTGGTCAGAAAGATTCGCCGCGGAACTATTGCCATATCTGCAGATCCCTCCTGGGAAGACCCGACCTGAGTTGCTGAATATGTCAGCGACTGCCTGCGATCAAGCAAATTCTACAACCGGCCCCTTCTCGTCTGCCCTCCAGTATGTTGAAAATAATGGTTAAAATGCGTCTGGACTGGAACCCGCCACTGGTCTATGCTGGGCGCCCCGTGAACAGCCGAGTGCGCGATCGAGATGGATTTTTACCATGATCAGGCTGCAGGACATAATTGATCGAGTGCGCGCCAGCAGGCAGGACGCCGATGTCGATCTGATCAAGAAGGCCTACGTCTACTCCGCCCAGGTTCACAAGGGCCAGTTGCGGCGATCGGGGGAGCCTTACCTGGTACACCCGCTGGGGGTGGCCTTCATCATTGCCCAACTCAACCTGGACGAGCAGAGCGTGGTGGCGGCCCTGCTGCATGATACCCTGGAAGATACCCTGGCGACCGCCGAGGATATCGAGAGCCTGTTCGGCAAGACGGTACTGTTCCTGGTGGAAGGCGTGACCAAGCTGGCCAAGGTGACCTTCCATTCGGGTGAGCAACGCCAGGCCGAGAGCGTACGCAAGATGCTGGTGGCCATGTCCGAGGATATTCGCGTGGTGCTGGTGAAACTGGCCGACCGGTTGGACAACATGCGTACCCTGGAGTACCTGGAACCAGACCGGCGGGACGCCATCGCCGCCGAGACCCTGGAGATCTACGCGCCCCTGGCCAACCGGCTGGGTATCTACTGGATCCGCCGCGAACTCGAGGATCTTTCCTTCCGCTGGCTGCACCCCGCCCAGTGGGAACAGATCCAGCAGCACGTGGCCCACCTGGCCGATCACCGCAAGCAGTACATCGACGGGGTAGTGGATTTCCTGGAAAAGACCATTATCGAGAAGAACGGCATCGAGGCCCAGGTGTCGGGGCGGATCAAGCATCCCTACAGCATCTTCCGCAAGATGCAGTCCAAGGGTTTGGAATTCGACGAGGTACAGGACATCATCGCCTTTCGTATCATCGTCGACAACGTGGAGAACTGCTACCGGGTGCTGGGCATCATCCATGCCCTGTGGAAGCCGGTGGTGGGGCGCTTCAAAGATTACATCGCCATGCCCAAGATCAACCGCTACCAGTCTTTACATACCACCGTGGTGGGGCCGGAAGGCGAGCGGGTGGAGATCCAGATCCGTACCCACGAGATGCACCGGGTAGCCGAGTTCGGTATCGCCGCCCACTGGGCCTACAAGGAAGGCTGGCACGGCAGCGGCAAGAACGGTGATTTCTCCCAGTTCAGCTGGTTGCGCGAGTTGCTCAGCCAGCAGCAGGACCTGCGCGATCCCGACGAGATCCTGGAGACGGTCAAGGTCAATCTCTTTGCCGACGAGGTGTTCACCTTCACTCCCCGCGGCGACGTGATCGCCCTGCCGGCCGGTGCCACCGCCCTGGACTTCGCCTACGCGGTGCACAGCGAGGTCGGGCACCACTGCGTGGGCGCGCGCATCAACAACAAGATTGCCCCGCTGCGCCAGAAGCTGCGCAACGGCGACACGGTGGAAATTCTCACCCACCCCAAGCAGCGTCCCAGCAAGGACTGGCTGTCATTCGTCAAGACCTCGCGGGCTCGCACCAAGATCCGCGCGGTGGTGCGTGCCGAGCAACGGCGCCGCTCCAAGGAAATAGGCCGTGAACTGCTGGAGAAGGAAGCCAAGCGGCGACGGGTCAACCTCAATCGCAAATGGCGCAGCGGCGAGATCGGACGCGTGGCCGAGGAACTGGGCTTGCGCAATACCGACGAACTGCTGGCGGCACTGGGTTACGGCAAGCTCAGCGCCAACAAGGTGGTGGAGCTGCTGTTGCCGGAGGAAAAACGCCAGGAAGCCCGGGAGGCGCTCGAACAGACCCGGCCCTCGCGTATCGTCGAGGCCCTGAAGAAGCCCCTGCGGCGCTCCCGCTCGGGAATCCTGGTCGACGGGCTCAACGACGTCATGGTGCGCATGGCCCGCTGTTGCAATCCCATTCCCGGTGACCGGCTGGTGGGAGTGGTTACCCGGGGTCGAGGGGTGACGGTGCACTCGGTCGATTGTCGGCGCCTGGCCGGCATCGACCCGGCACGGCGTATCCAGGTGCGCTGGGACAGCTCCCTGGAAAAGGAGGCCATGCACGCGGTTACCATCAGGCTGCGTTGCGAGGACCGGCCCGGCCTGCTGGCCAACGTCACCGCCGTGTTGTCCGAGGTGGGTATCAATATCAGCCAGGTCAATGCCAAGGCCGAGGCCGGGGGACTGGCAACCTGCCAGCTGAAGCTGCTGGTGCACAACCTCGACGAACTCAAGTCGGTGCTGCGCAAGATCGAGAAGATCAAGGGTGTTCGAGCAGCCGAGCGCATGCGCCAGTGATTTTGACAAGCGGGTCAACGGGTGGCTATCATGCGTGCTGAAAAGGACCGTCCCCCTGGCACCCGGGCCGGCGGGGTGGTCCTGGAAAAGAGGGTGGGAACGAGGTGCCAGCCCTAGGTCAGATCGGCAAGTACGAACTCCTGCACAGCTTGGCGGTGGGTGGCATGGCCGAGGTGTTCCTGGCCCGCCAGACCGGCATGCAGGGATTCGAAAAGGTTGTGGTGATCAAGCGCATCCTGCCCCACCTGGCCAACCAGGCACGCTTCGTGCAGATGTTTCTCGACGAAGCCCGCCTGGCGGCCCGCTTCAACCATCCCAACATCGTGCAGATCTACGACCTGGGGCAGGACGCCGATGCCTATTTCATCGCCATGGAGTACATCCACGGCGAGGACATCCGCTCGGTGGTCAAGCGCTGCGCCCGTGAACACCAGCGCATTCCCATCGAGCACGTGGTCAAGATCATCAGCGGCATTCTCGACGGCCTGCACTACGCTCACAACCAGACCGACCTGGAGGGTCGTCCCCGCACCATCGTGCACCGTGATGTCAGTCCCCACAACATCATCGTCTCCTTCGAGGGCGGGGTGAAGCTGGTGGATTTCGGCATTGCCAAGGCCCGCAGCGAGATCACCACCACTCTGCCCGGGCGGGTCAAGGGCAAGCATGCCTACATGTCCCCGGAACAGTGCCAGGGGCAGGAAATCGACGGTCGCTCCGACATCTTCTCGGCCGGAATCGTCCTCTACGAGCTGCTCACCTGGACCCGGTTGTTCAAGCGCCCCAACGATCTCGACACCCTGCGCGCGGTCATGGCCTGCGAGGTTCGCCCGCCGCGGCAGGTGCGGCCCGAGATCGATCCGGAACTGGAGGCCATCGTCATGAAGGCGCTGGCCCGCAAGGCCGGCGAGCGCTACCAGACGGCGCGGGAGATGCAACTGGCCCTGGAAGATTTCCTTCTGGCCAAGGGATTGAAGTCCAACTCGGCGCTGCTGTCGCAGTACCTGAGCGACCTGTTTGCCGATAAGCTCGAGGCCCGTAACAAGGCCCTGCAGCAGGTCAAGGCCAAGAGCCTGGAAGGAGCGGTGCTGCAGCAGCAACAGCAGCAGGGCCCCGACCTGGTTGCCTTCCTGGACATGTTCTTCGAGCCGGGCAGCGGTTCCTCGCCCGAGAGCAAGCGCCAGACCACCACGGGACCGGAGTTCACCCCCTCGGGAGACTACACCCCGGCGGCCAAGGTGGCAGCTCCGCCTCACCGGGAACCGGCCGCCCGCCTCCAGGCCCGGGCCAGCACCCCGGCCCCGGCACCACCGCCGCGGCCGCCGGTGGAAGTGACGGCGCCGCGAAAGCCAGCCCCGGCTCCGGCCTCGGCAGCACCCGCGGCGCCCCCGCCGCCGGCCAGGCCGGAGGCAGCCTCACCACCCCAGCGCAGCGCCTCGATATCGTCGCTTTTCAAGCAACCGGGCGCGGCCGCACCGGCCCCGGAGACTGCGCCGGCCCAGGAGGTGGTTGCCGAGCAACTGCAGCAGGAGGCCGAGCCCAGCCCGGAGTTGCAGGAAGAACTAATGCTGGGCTCCAAGCAGAAGGGTCGCGGCTTCGGCTGGCTGGTGTTCCTGGTGGTGCTCCTGCTGGCCGGGGGCCTGGCATGGCTTTTCCACGGCCGGGGAAGTGGTCCCGCTGCTCCGGCCACCGGACGGGTTATCGTCAAGTCCATACCCGGCGGGGCGGATGTGATCTTCGACGGCAGCCGCCTGCCGGACCTGACACCCACCGAGGTGGGCCGGGTCCAGCCAGGTGTGGAACATACCCTGGAGGTGAAGCTGCCCGGCTTGCCTCCCTGGCAGAAGAAAATCACCCTGACCGACACCACCAAGCCGCTGGTGGTGGAGGCGGTACTGAGCAAGGAAGCCGCCCGGCGTGCCCGGTTGTCCGGTAAGCCCATCATTGCCGGCATGCCGGGGCAGGGACTGGGCACCGTCAAGGTCGGCTCCCAGCCCGCCGGGGCCCGGGTGTACCTGGACGGGGTGGACAGCGGGCGCCGGACTCCCACCACCCTGCGCCGGGTGCCGGCCGGGTGCGATCACGTCGTCATGGTGGTGAAGGACGGCTACCAGCCGGCCCTGTCCAGGTTCCAGCTTGCCACCGGTGGCCAGCAGCAGGTGAACCTGCCGCTGGAGAAAGGCAGCGCCGAGCTGCCCGGGCGCCTGCTGGTGCACGTGGAGAGCGAGCCGGAAGGAGCCAAGGTCATCGTCAACGGCTTCCCGCTCAAGAAAACCACCCCGGTGGCGGTAAAGCTGCTGGCCGGCGGAGCCTCTGAACTCTACCTGGAGAAGGAAGGCTACCGGCCCTGGCGAGCCCAGGTCAGGCCGCTGCCCGGCGTCGATCTGACCTTCTTCGCCAGGCTGAAGAAGAAGTAACCTCTACGTTCGCTGTCCCGACCCGGAATCGTTTCTTCTCTTACCGTGGCCCACCAGCCGTTGCAGCAGCGCGCCCAGGGGCAGGGCGCAGGATGCCAGCGCGGGCATGAGAAACCGGTTCGAGAAGCTGGAACCGGTGAGGAAGTCGTACTTGCAGTAGAACAGGAAGGTGGCCAGGAAAAACAGGCCGGCGCCCAGCCCCGGACGCCGGGCACGACGTGGCAGCAGGAAAAATCCCCCCAGCGCCAGCACCGCTGCCGGTGTCGTGGCAAGCAATCCGTGCCCGGAGTCGAACAACTGCAACCACAGTCCTTCCCAGAAGGGCCGGTTGAAGGCGGCCAGGTGGTCGGCCAGGGCCAGCTGACCGCCGTTGACCACCAGCACCCGCGAGTAGGAGGTGATCCAGGGAGCGCCGAAGCGGTACCAGTTGAGCGCGGCGAACACTCCCAGTACCAGGGACGCGCCGCTGCCCAACTGCAGCAGGCGCCGCCGCCAGCCTGGCTCGCCGCCCAGCAGCGGCAGCACCGCGGCCAGGGCCAGCAGGTTGGGCAGCTTGGTCCAGGTGGCCAGGCCCAGCAGCAGCCCGGCAGCCAGCAGGCGCCGGCGGCCGGCCGCCCAGAAGCCGGCGACAACCAGCAGGGCCCCCAGGATGTCGGCCGAGTAGGAATAGGCGAAGTGGCGAAACAGCGGCGTCAGCCCCAGCAGAACCGCGGCCGCGGCCGCGGCTCCGGGCCCGGCGGCCAGGGTCGCCAGCCGGCGCATGGCCACTACCAGCAGCAACAGCACCAGCAGGTTGAATACCAGCAGGCCGCGTCCTCCCCAGGCGGCATAGCAGGGCGCAGACAGCAGGGGCAGGACGATGGAGTGCTTGGGATACCATTCTCCCCGGGTCCCCAGGGCGATGTTGCTGCGATACATGTCGATGCGGCTGGCCGGGCTGGGACGCTCGAAGATGTCGCGGTCGGTCTGGTTGTGCTGGTCAAGGTCGCCGTCGCCGAGCAGGGAGATGACGACGTTGGCGTAGTAGGGCGAGTCGCCCACGAGGAAGGGTTCGTGCTGGTAACGAACTCCGATGGTCTGCAGGTAGAAGGGCAGGACCACGGCCAGGCACGCCATGTCGACGATCCAGCCGCGCCGCCACGTCTCCCGCCCCAGCTTTCCTGCCAGCCAGCGGCGCCAGGCCAACAGCAGCGACAGTGCCGCCAGCACCAGGCAGAGCACGGCCAGGATGCCCAGCCAGCGCCGGCCGGCCGGTGCCGGTTGCGGCCGGCAGCTGCCGTCGTCATCCGGGCAGAGCAACTCCAGCGGGATCTCCTCCCAGCCGTCCTGGCCGGGAGGACGCCAGCGTACCCGCAGGAAGCTGTCACCCACCGTCTGAAAGTACTCCAGGCGCACGGCATGGGAACCGGCCGCCAGGTCGGCGCTGCCCTGCCGTTGCCGGCGCACGTGAATGCCGCCGTTGTTCACCACCAACCGCCCGTCGATGAACAGGCGCGAGCCGTCGTCGGAATCGAGCTGGAACTGGTAGCTGCCCTCCCGCTCGACCACCAACCGTCCCTGGTAGCGGATGCAGTAGTCCACCTGCCGGCTGGAGCCCAGGTTGCCGTCGGCCGAGAGAAACAGGCTGCGCACCGTCCGGCGCAGGCGTGGCTGGCCGCTGCAGCTGCTGTTGTCCCAGAAGCTGGCTTGCAGACCGTGCCCGGGGGCCCGGGGGGGGCGCAGCAGGGCCAGGCACAGGCCGGCCAGCGCCAGCACCGCCGCCAGCGCCGTCAGTCGCAACCTGCGGTCGCCGGGCGAAGGCTTCATGCCGTCGTCCTTACCATGGAATGGCCCACCATTGAAGGCCGGCTTCCTGCGCCAGCAGCACCAGCCCCAGCCGGCGTAATCGCTCCGGGCGCTGGCGCCCGGCAGGTACGATCAGGTGGCGCAGGCGCAGGCCGGCCGCCAGGGCCAGCACCCGGCTGGCCGGGGCGCTGGACTCGCCGCGCAGGATGCGCAACAGCGGCTGGCTGCGCAGGAAGTCGAGCGCCCGGCGGCTGGTACGGGCGATGTATCCGCCCACCAGTGGATGGTGGTGCAGCGTCTGGCGCAGCAGGGCCTCGTTGCCGTCGCCGAGATCGTAGACCGCTTCGCCGGCGGGCGCCCGGGCGATCTGCCGGCAGAATTCCAACCGGGGAAGCGGCCGGGTCTCGACCCAGCGGGGCCAGTACTCGGCCAGGCAGGCGGCGATGATGGCGGCCAGCAGCAGCATTCGCCGCCTGCTTCCAGCCTGCAGCAGCCGGTGGTGAATGCGTCCCAGCCCCAGGCCGGCCAGCACTGCCAGGGCCACTAGGGTGACGATGTGCCAGCGAACCGGGGCGCCACTGAGGCCGAGCCAGGGCAGCAGGCGTTCCAGCCACCCGAAAGGCAGCAGCAACTGGTGATGGATACGGCCGCCCCAGTGCAGGTGGGGCCCCAGGCTGAGCACCACTCCCAGCAGCAACAACGCCAGCCAGCCCCAGGGGCGCGGCCGCCGGGAACCCGGCCACAGGGCGACCACGCCCAGGCCCAACGGCAGCAGGCCCAGGTACTGGCTGCACTCGGCGGAGTTGCCCGTCCAGCGGGAAGAGATGCCGGCGAACCAGTCGCCGTAGGCCAGGATCCAGGAGGGTACCAGGAAGGCCTGCAGGTCGGCCGACCAGTAGCTGGACTGGTGAGCGGGGGCCAAGCCGGCCTGGCGATAGCTCAGCAGCATGGCCACCACCAGCACTCCGCCGCTGAGAAGGAAACTGGCCCCGGCCGCCGCCAGCGACCACCACAGGCGCCTGTCGACCAGGCGCCGCGGCCGGCGCACGGCCAGGTAGACGGCGGCCAGGCCCGCCACCAGGACTCCGGCCACCAGGTAGTAGATGCTGCAGAAAGTGGTCATTCCCAGGCTGAGACCGGCCCCCAGGCCGTTGCCGATGCCGCCC
>Ga0164318_10003332_pt1 | contig 15195 bp, 10 predicted proteins | sample GuaBasSedimGuay9_FD_113734 | JGI IMG/M metagenome (GOLD analysis project Ga0164318, IMG submission 113734) | Subseafloor sediment microbial communities from Guaymas Basin, Gulf of California, Mexico - Guay9, Core 4571-4, 0-3 cm | ecosystem: Environmental > Aquatic > Marine > Hydrothermal vents...
AATATAATATTTAAAGTCAACAGTCCCGATTTATTAGCAGATAGTCCAGAAGTAATTGAACAGAATAAGTTTATTTTAAATAGAGTAAGTGAATTACTTAAGAAGTATAGTACTTACAGAATAACAATTGAGGGACATGCTGTTCTTACAAAGTGGAATGATCCTGTTGCAGCAACAAGAGAAGAGATTGACGAACTTGGCCCTTTGTCTGAAAAAAGAGCTATTACTGTATTAAAATATTTAACCAGGTTGGGTATACCTGCATCCAGAATGGATTCAGAGGGGATGGGAGGGAAAGAACCACTTGTCCCTCATAGTGATCTTGAAAATAGATGGAAAAACCGAAGGGTAGAATTTATTTTATGGAAAGATTGATAAATGAAATTATTTGTTAAAACTATTATTTTTATTTTTTTATTTCTGATAATTGTTTTATTTGGAACAGTAAGTGCTGCAAACTATTTAAATGCTCCTACAAAACTATTGAGTGATGTTGAAATTGTATTTTCTATCGAAGAAGGAGATACTCTTGGTGATATATCAGAATCATTAGTTGAGGCGCAACTAATTAAATACTCATGGGCACTTGTTTTATATAGTCGATTAATGGGAACAGAATCAGACTATAAAATAGGAATTTATAGGCTTAGTTCTAAAATGACTTTAATTGAGATTCATGATTTGCTAATAGAGGGGCGTCAAAGTCTATATAAAATTACAATACCTGAAGGCTGGACGAGTAAGCAAATTGCTGATTATCTGGAAATACAAGGTATAACTGAGTCTACAAGTTTTATAAAAGCTGTAAATTCTAAAGATATAATTACTGAATTTGGTTTAGATGGTTATAATATGGAAGGACTTTTGTATCCTGATACATATTATTTCCAAAAAAAATATCCCGCAGAATCGGTTGTTCGGGTTATGGTAAATAATTTTTTTAAACGATTAGAGATTATTAATCCCGATTATAAAAATTTAGAACTCAGGAAACTAATGGATACTGTAATTTTAGCATCAATAGTTGAAAAAGAATATCGGGATCCTGCAGAAGCCGCCTTGATGGCTGGTGTTTTTATTAATAGATTAAATCGTGATATTCCAATTCCTTTAGGTTCATGTGCTACAATTGTTTATATAATAACTGATATCATGGAAAAAGATCATCCTGAGTTTATTAGTTTTGATGATTTAAAAATTAAGTCTCCATATAATACCTATATCAATAGAGGCCTGCCTCCAGGCCCTATATCTAATCCTGGTTCAATTGCGTTGTCCGCGGCGTTTTACCCTGAAAAGAGTGATTATCTCTATTTTCTTTTAAAAAATGCTGAATCCGGACAACATGAATTTACAAAAAATCTTTCTGAACACACAGCTGCCTATAATTTATATATCAAAAAAGACCGGGATTTTTAGTTAATGTCATTTGATCTCAAAAAACAGGAAATTTTAGATAAAATAAGTATTGTCGAATTAATTTCCGGTTATTTACCCTTAAAACAAAAAGGGGATAAATATTGGGGGTTATGTCCTTTCCACAATGAAAAAACGCCTTCTTTTTCAGTTACTGAAGATAAAAATATGTTCTATTGTTTTGGATGTCATAAAGGTGGCAATGTATTTGATTTTTTAATTGAAATTGAAAATATTTCTTTTTTTGAGGCTTTTAAACAACTAGCTATTCAATCTGGAGTTGAAATAGATAGTCAAAAAGAAAGTCCTGAAGATAAACAAAAAGAAGCTCTTGTAGATCTTTACAATAAAATTACAGGAAGTTTCAATTTTATTTTGCAAAATAAAAATTCTTCTGGAGATGTTTTAAAATATTTATATAAAAGAGGCATTAGCACTGACACAATAAATTTATTTAAACTAGGTTATGCTCCATCTGAAAGGTTCTGGCTATATAATTTTTTAAGATCAAAGAATTATTCAGAAAAATTTTTATTATCATCCGGAATTTTCTTTACAAAAAACAGAAAAATAAGTCTTTTTACTAATCGTTTGATATTTCCAATAATAAATGTACAAAATGATACAATTGCTTTTAGTGCCCGTAAATTAAAAGAGAGTGACTGGGGTGGTAAATATATTAATTCACCTGAAACAAATATATATAAAAAAGGTGAGACATTATATGGTATACACACAGCAGCAAAATTTATCCGAAAAAATAAAGAATTTTTTCTTGTAGAGGGTAATTTCGATGTACTTGCATTTTATCAGTCAGGAATCCCTAATGTAGTAGCCCCATTAGGTACAGCTTTTACAGAGATGCAGGCAAAATATTTAAAAAGGTATGCATCGAAATGTATTATTGTTTTTGATCCGGATACTGCTGGAATAGAAGCTACTTTAAAATCTGCAATAATTTTAGAAAAAGTTGGAATAACAAATTTTGTACTTACATTACCAAAAGGTAAGGATCCTTCCGAGATACTTGAAAAAGAAGGTCCTGAGGCGTTGAATAAACTATCAAAATATCCTATAAATACTTTTGAGTATTTGGTTAAGATGGCAATAAATCGCTATGGACTTAAAAATACAGAAGCTAAAGAATCGATTTTGAAATTTGTAGCACCATATTTAGCTGGTTTAAGTACTGAATTAAGAAAAGAGGATAGTTTTAAGTATCTATCAGAAGTTTTAGAAGTGGACATAAGAGCTGTTTTTAAAGATTTTGCTGTAATAAATAAGGGGATAAACAATTTTAAAGTAAAAGGTCTTAAAAAAGATAATGTAGACGAAATACATGTTTCTTTAGATCTTTTTCTTATGATTGCATTGATAGAAAACAGAGACGCTTTTCAATCTGTTAGAAATACACTTGATATTGATGATTTACTGGATTCTGAAGCAAAAAAAGTGTATATTCTTCTGGAAGAGATGTACAGAAGAGATGTTTCTTTTGAAAAAGATATCATTTCTGAAATAGATGACAAGCGGCTTCATGATTTAATTACATATAAACTCTCTACAGGAGAGTTTAGGATCAATCCAGATCAGATAATTAAAGATGGAGTTAGAAGAATAAAGCAGCGTAGTTTTGAAAAAAAACGCAGTGAAGTTGAAATTTTGTTAAGGAAGACAGATTCAGTTAAAGCAAGAGATGAGTTGGAAAGACTCCTTTCTGAAAAAAAATATTTAGATGAAGAACTTTTAAGAATAAAGGGTAATTAATAGTGTCGGACATTCAGAATGACCCATCGGTCATAAAACTTCTTGAATATGCTAAAGTAAAAAGAAGTGTTACTTATGATGAGGTTAATGACTTTTTACCGGAATCAATATCAAATTCAGATAAAATAGAAGAAGTGATAAGTTTACTGGAAAAAAATAAAATAACTTTTGAAGAAGAAAGTATAGGGGCTCCAGAGGTAGAAGTATTGTCTGAGGATGATGACAATGATGCAGAAGAAATTTTACCTGATGGCGAATTAGAAAATCTTACTCAAATTGTACCAGAGATAAAAAAGAAAATTGTGTACAATGAGAAAGAGTCCTCTATAGATGATCCTATACGTCTATATTTACGTGAAATAGGTAAAGAAAATCTTTTAACTGGTGAACAGGAAGTTGAACTCTCCAAGCAAATGGAAAATGGAGAAAATATAATAAAAAATGTTATAAAAGAATCGGGGATGATAATTCCTGAAATGTATAACCTTCTGTTAAAAACTTTTTCAAAAGCTGACCCTAAGGAATTGGATATATCAAAAAAAGAGGTCTCGGAAATACTAGCAGAAAGAAGACGCCTGAATCAATTTTATCGTGAAAGTCTGGGAGAAATATCTACTACATTAAAACAGTATATGGATGTTAAAACAAAAATAATTGAAGCAGGTAATGAAGTAGTATCAGATCCTATTCTTGTTAAAAGGAAAACCCAGTTATTAAAAAAAATCCTGAAAATAAATATACATCAGACAGAGATCATTGCATTTTCTGATTATTTTATGGAAACTGAAAGGAAAATACGACATTATAAAAAAGAACAAAGACGAATAGAAAGGCGTTTGAATATAAAAAGTACAAAAGAATTACGAACAATGGGCAGGGGTTTAGCTATACCCGAATCAAGACAGAAAATCGAGGAAGATTTACAACTTTCTGCAGAAAAAATTAAAAATAAAATAAGACAAATTCAGGTTAATGAAAAAAAATTAAAAACCATTGAAATTAACTTTGAAGATAATATTGAAGATATACTGGAAAGATCGAAAGAGATCTCGGAAGGTAAAATTATGATGAAAAATGCAAAAGACAGGTTGATTCAGGCTAATCTTCGACTTGTTGTCAGTATAGCGAAAAAATATACTAACAGGGGTTTGCATTTTTTTGATCTGGTACAGGAAGGTAATATAGGATTAATAAAGGCTGTAGAAAAATTTGAATATAGAAAGGGTTATAAATTCTCAACATATGCAACATGGTGGATCAGGCAGGCCATTACACGGTCTATATCTGACCAGGCAAGAACTATTAGAGTTCCTGTTCATATGATTGAACAAATCAATAAAGTTGTTCGGGAATCCAGACAGTTAATGCAAATGCTTGGTCGTGAACCTACTGATGAAGAAGTTGCTGAAAGATTAGGTTGGACTGTTCTTAGAATTAAATCTGTAAAAAATGTTGCAAGAGAGCCTATTTCCTTGGAAACTCCAATTGGAGAAGAAGAGGATTCTCTATTAGGTGATTTTATTGAAGATAAGGATATTGAAAACCCTGCAAATCAAACAGCTTTTAGACTGCTTCAGGAACAGTTACAAGAGGTTCTTTTTACATTACCACCACGGGAACAGGAAGTTCTTAAAATGAGATTTGGATTGGAAGATGGGTATTCACTAACTTTGGAAGAAGTTGGATTATATTTTAATGTTACAAGAGAAAGAATTCGACAAATTGAGGCTAAGGCTCTTAGAAGGTTAAGACATCCTAAAAGAAGTCGAAGATTAAAGGATTATATAGATAATTAAGGAGTTGCACTTATGATGCAGGAAGTTTTCGATAAACTTAGAAATCTTCAGGATATTTTATCCAGTAAATATGAAATTGAGAGAGAGATTTATGAGATTCCCAAAGCTCTTAACACAAAAAATGAGCTTCTTATTAGACTTAAAAAAGATTATATTGAGAAAAATGATCTTTTAACAGAGACTCAAAATAAGATAAAACATTTGAAATTTCTTCTTAGTGAAGCTGAAAGAGAAAGAGAAGAATATGAAAAACAAATGGATATTATTACAACTCAAAGAGAATATGAGGCTCTTGATAAACAGATCAAAGCTGCTACAGAAAAAGGACAGCAATACAGAAAAGACATTTTAAGGGAAGAAAAAGAACAGGATGTCATTAAACTTTCACTGGTCCAGGAAGAAAAAATGATTTCCCAGCAGGAGCAGGAATTAACCGAGGAACAGGCGAATATTAAAGCTGAAAGTCTTGAAAAAGAGAAATTGCTTGAGGAATTAAAAATACAGGAATCAAAAATAATTCCTGGACTTGATGAAGATATTCTGTTTAAATTTGAGAGAATTATTCGCAGCAAATCCGGTCTTGGTATAGTACCGGTTAAAGATTATGTTTGTACAGGTTGTCATATGGTTCTACCTGCACAGTTTCAGAATGATGTACATGCTGGAGACGAGATTCATTTTTGTCCATACTGTAGTAGAATTCTCTATTATGAAGAAGATCTTTTACAGGATGAATATAGCTTTTCAGATGCAGATTCCGGAGGTCTTGCAGATTTGGTTAATGCTGATACCATTGATTTTGATATCAGTTAAAATAGTTTTTAAAAATTAATTAGCAGGTCAGGTAATCGCTGATAGTATCAGAGGAAAGTCCGGGCTCCATAGAACATTGGTGCCGGGTAACTCCCGGGAACACAGATATGTGTTACAGAAAGTGCCACAGAAAATATACCGCTTTAAATGTATTTTTTTTATATATTTAAAGTAAGGGTGAAATGGTGGGGTAAGAGCCCACCGCTTCCATGGTAACATGGTTGGCATGGTAAACCTCTCCAGGAGTAAAATCGAGCAGTAGTTTGGTTTGTTCGCCTAAAGACTACGGGTAGATTGCTCAAGCACATTGGTAACTTTGTGCTTAGATAGATGATTACCAATAACAGAACCCGGCTTATAGACCTGCTTTTTTTATTTTATATTATACAGGGAAAATATCTTAATATGATCATTCCAGAAAATAGATACAATTATCATAAAAAGAAAAAAAGAAGAATACCCGTTTTTTTAGTAATTTTACTTTTTGTTATAATCTTTGCTTCCCTTACATTTATAGGACTTAAAGCTAAAGTTTCAGACAATAATGTCACTTCGAAAAAAATAATTCCAAAAGAAATAACTCTGGAAAATTTGTGGACAGACAGTAAATATAAAGAGTTATCCGAAAGATGTGAAGAAAAACTTCTTTTAAATCCCCTTGATCCTGAATCTTTGATATATAACGGATTTGCATATTTTCATTTAGGGATTGCTCAATTTACACTTGAAGATCAATTACCATTACTTGATGCTGCTATAATAAATCTAAGAAAAGCACTTCTTATCAAATCCGAACCTCTTGCTGGCAAAGTAAATTATATACTTGGTAAAGCATATTACCATAAAGGACGTTTTTATTTAGATCAGGCAATATATTACCTGGAGAAATCAATAGAACTCGAATATATTAATATTGATACATACAAATATTTAGGATTAAGTTATAGTGAGCTTGGCTTTTATGAAGAAGGTATTAAACTATTTCTTAAGACTATTGATAATGATAAAGATGATATGATATTACTTGTAATAGGCCAGACTTATCATAAACTTGGTGATAATAAAAATTCAAAATTATATTTAAAAAGAGCTATTGATATCAATGATGATTTTAGAGTAGAAATAAAAAGTAGGTTTCTTCTGGGTAAAATATTTATTGAGGAAGATGAACTTGAAAAAGCAGAAGAACAGTATAATTTAATATTGGATAAGAATCCAGGATCTGCAGATGCTCATTATTATATTGGTGAGATTTATTCTGAACGAGATAATACTATAAAAGCCCGGGCTGAATGGAGAAAGGTATTAGAACTTGATCCTTCGCACTATGGGGCTCTTCTAAAGCTGCATTAAAATAATAAGTAAGAATGATAAAATAATATTTTATCAAAGTAAGGGAGTAATATATGGGCATGAAAAAAATGTTTAATAGTTTTTCTATGGATATTGGTATAGATCTTGGTACTTGTAATACACTTATATATATCAAGGGGAAAGGTATTGTTATTACAGAACCATCTGTTGTTGCTGTAGAAAGAGGAACAAAGAAAGTTGTAGCAGTTGGACATGAAGCAAAAAGAATGCTTTGGAAGACTCCTGGTGATATTATTGCTATTCGACCTTTACGTGATGGTGTTATAGCTGATCTTGATACAACTGAAAAGATGATACGATATTTTATATCTAAAGTAATACCAAAAAGGTGGTTTGTAAAACCACGGATGGTTATTGGAGTTCCCACCTGTATTACAGAAGTAGAAAGAAGAGCTGTCGAAGAAAGTGCATATAAGGCAGGTGCCAGGGAGGTTAAGGTTATTGAAGAGTCTCTGGCCGCAGCCATAGGTGCAGATATTCCTATATTTGAACCTGCTGGACACATGATATGCGATATTGGTGGAGGAACAACAGAAATATCAGTTATTTCTCTAGGAGGAATGGTTGTAACTAATGCTATTCGTTTAGGTGGAGATGAGTTTGATAAAGCAATAATTAAACATGTAAGAACAGTTCATAATTTAATTATAGGTGAACAATCTTCTGAAAATTTAAAAATAAATATTGGAAATGCTTCTGCAGATAAAAAAATTGAAAAAATGGAAATAAAAGGTACCGATGCAATAACAGGATTACCAAGAAGACTTGAAATTGATAGTGTAGAAGTTCGGGAATCCTTACAGGAACCTATAATAGCCATTATTGATGAAATTAAAAAAACTTTGGGACAGACACCACCTGAATTAGCTGCAGATATTGTTGAACGTGGAATTGTTATGACAGGAGGAGGTTCTCTGCTAAAGGGACTTCCCAAATTAATAGGTAAAGAAACAGGAGTTCCAGTTATACTTGCAGAAGATCCTTTGTTATGTGTTGCAAATGGTGCTGGTAAATATTTCGAACTTGTTAAAGATGCCGCTAGTACAAAGACAATATATAATTACTTAAATTCCTAGAGTATGTTTAAAATAGGTAAAATAATATCTAAATATAAAAATGCTTCTCTACTGATATTGCTTATATTTATCTCATTATTTTCAATTACTTTAAGCACAGGTCAAAGTAATTTTTCTCCAAAAAAAATTGGGAATTCTATTTTTTCAATTTTACAAATTGCTGTAAATTCTACTGGTAATTTTATAACAGGAACTTTTAATTCAATTGGTGAATTAAAAAAATTAAAAGAAGAGCAGCAAATTCTTCTATTAAAAGTTCAGAAATATCAAATTCGCGACAGAGATTTTCTTGAAATTAACCAGGAAAATAAAAGATTAAAAGAACAATTGGATTTTAAAGACTCATCTGATTTTACTTTAATATCTGCAGAAATAATTGCTCATAATCCTGGTAATATTTTTACTTCTTTTGTTATTGATAAAGGCACTTTACAAGGTGTTGAAAGAAATATGCCTGTTCTTGCTTTCCAGGATGGATTCCAGGGTTTGGTTGGAAAAATTATGGAAACAAGTTTATTGACTTCAAAAATTAGTCTTATTATAGATAATACAAGCTATGTAGCAGCAAAACTTCTTGAAAGCAGATACAATGGGCTTACAAATGGGTTAGGTTCTATAAATGGTAATCTTTTAATGAATTATGTAAGTAAAAATGCATATAATTCAATTAAGGAAGGCGATCTTGTAATAAGTTCAGGAATGAAATCAATTTACCCTGGGGGAATATATATTGGTAGAGTCAGAAATATAGAAGTACCGGAATGGCAAACATCTCTTGTCCTTGAAATTGAACCAATTATTGATTTTTCAAAACTTGAATATGTCTTGATTTTATCAGGAGAAGAAAAAGGTGAATAATAAAAAAAGTTTTATTGGATTTATAGTAATAGTATTTGTAATAATATTACAGTCTACAATTCTCTCTAATTTTTCAATAAAAGGTATTAAACCTGATATTGTGCTGGTATTATTAATTCTTATATCAAACTATTCAGGTAGCTTAAAGGGACAGTCAATTGGATTTACAGCTGGATTGGTAGAAGATTTTGTAAGTTTATCTCCTTTGGGATTTAATGCACTAATACATACCATTATTGGATATTTAAGCGGAATCACCTTTGGTAAAATATTTTTAGATCCAATTTTTGTTCCGATTGTTTTTGTTTTTATTGGTACTTTAATTAAATCCGTTTTATCTTTTTTTCTATTACTATTATTTTTTACTGAAAAAGCAGGTTCAATTTTTACAATGTCTTTGTTTATAGAAATGGGTTTTAATATTCTAATTACTCCTGTTATTTACTTTTTTCTAAAATTTATAAGAATTTTACCATCATCAAATGATTCAAGATTATCATGACTAGAAATTCAAACATTAAAATTAAACTTTATCTATTTATAAGTTTTATTATATTAATACTTCTTGTTTATATTTTTTATTTGTATGACTTACAAGTTAGAAAAAATATAGAATATCAAACAAGAGCCCGTGATGTTTCTCTACGTATAAATACTATTCCAGCTCAACGAGGAAAGATTTTTGATCGCAAAGGAACCAATCCTTTGGTTGTAAATATAGATTCTTTTGCTGTTACTATAATACCAGCAGAACTTGAAATGAATAATATTGATTCTTTAGTAATAAAATTATCTGAAATATTAGATATGAAACCTACTAATATAAAAAATAAAATACCTATTAACTTCAAAAATCAATTTCTACCAATCGAGATAAAAAGTGGTGTGCCCCTTAGCATAATAAATATTATTGCAGAAAATATTGAGGATTTTAAGGGAGTTACCTGGATTAGCAAACCAATTAGAAGCTACTTAAACAAAGGATCGATATCTCATGTTTTGGGGTATGTAGGAGATATAACCAGTGAAGAGTTCCAAATTCTTTACAATAGTGGGTACGATATAAATTCTGTTGTTGGTAAAAGTGGTATTGAGAAATACTATGATCAAATACTTCGTGGTTCTAATGGTATCCATTATAAGACTGTAGATGTTCAAGGTCGTAAAATACAAAATGTTCAGCTTGAAGATAAACTTCCGGAAAATGGAAAGGATATAGTTCTTACTATTGATACTAAAATACAAACCCTTGCAGAAGAAGCATTGGGAGAAAGAATAGGATCTGTAGTTATTCTTAAGCCTTCAACTGGAGAAGTTCTTGCGCTTGTTTCATATCCCTGGTTTAATCCTAATAATTTTTATAACGATCAAAGTAATTCTACTTTTCGGGATGTGGCATTAGACAACCGTCATCCATTTTTAAACAGAACTATACAATCGAGTTATGAACCAGCTTCAACTTTTAAAGTTGTTATGAGTACTGCAAATTTAGAAGAAAAATTATTTCCAATTAATAAATCTATAAATTGTGAGGGAAGTGTCTGGTTTGGAAACAGAGAATTCCATTGTCATGTTCCTGAGGGTCATGGGAAATTAATATTACATGAAGCTCTCGAACAATCCTGCAATGTTTATTTTTATACTTTAGGATTGAAATATCTTGGTGTTGATATTATTTCAGATTATGCAAGAAGGTTTGGTCTGGGTGCATATACAGGAATTGATTTACCAGGGGAGATACATGGTCTTGTTCCCACACCTGAATGGAAAGAACGTGTATATAATACCAAATGGGTAGGTGGTGACACTGTTAATATGTCTATAGGTCAGGGCTTTTTAAATGCTACACCAATTCAAATGGCAAACCTGGTTGCTATGATAGTTAATGAGGGAGTAATATATAAACCTCATTTACTTAAGGAAATTCGTGATTCCGTAACAGGTGAACTTATAAAGAAAAATACACCAGAAATACTTCATACCAGCTCTATACACAATAGCACATTTAAAACTATGCAGAGATATATGAGAGGCGTAATAATTGATGGTACAGCCAAGGTTGTAATAACAACTAAAGCTGTGAATATTGCAGGTAAAACAGGCACTGGTGAAGTAGGCCTTAAAGATAGTTGGAATGCCTGGTTTATATCTTATGGTCCTTATGATGCTTTACCAGAGGATCAGGTTGTAGTAATTACAATGGTAGAAGCAGTAAATGATTGGGAATGGTGGGCAATTCGTGCCGCCAATATAATATATCAGGGAATTTTTGCAGATGAAACCTATGATGATGCCATTGATTCTTTAAGATGGGGATGGTTAAGAAATAAGAGGAAACCTGAGTGAAAGTTAAAAATCTTTTTAATATTGATTTTGCAATCTTTGTTTCAATGTTGGGATTAATGATTCTTGGGATAATGTTTATTTATTCAAGTGGAATCACATCCACAGGACTAAGAATATCAAATGAATTTATATATCAAATAGTTTGGATTATTAGTGGATTAATTATATTTTTTATTGTGATGTTTTCTGACTATTTACTTTTTCGACAATGGTCATTATATATTTATTTAGGGGCTATTTTTGTACTTATTCTAACACTTCTATTTGGTCGTGAAGTAAATGGATCAAAATCATGGCTAGGGCTATTTGGATTTGGTATACAGCCATCTGAGTTTACCAAAATTGCTACAATTCTTTTTTTATCAGATTATTATGTTAAAAAGAAAAAATCAATTAAAAGACTTTCTACTTTTTTACTGGCTATGTTAATTGGTTTTTTACCATTGTTATTAGTAATAGCACAACCTGATATGGGCACAGCTCTTGTATTTATTCCAATTTTTCTAATAATTTCATTTATGGCTGGCGCAAAAAAAAGATATATTCTTTTTCTTTTTGTATCCGGTTTATTAATGATAATTATGGGAGTTCTTCCTGCATGGCAGAAATTTATTCTTAAAGAAGATTTCAGGTTTGTTGAGGTTTTAATTAATAATGATTTATTTATTATTCTTGGTGGATCTATAGGTATTATTGCATTTCTTTCAATAATAGGATTTGTTTATTCAAAGAGAAGTTATTTTTATTGGATTTTTTATTCATCCTTTCTAATGATTACAGGGCTCTTTGGTTCATTGGCAGTTAGAGCATTTTTAAAAGAATATCAATTGATGCGTTTAATTGTTTTTCTGGATCCCAGTGTAGATCCAAGGGGAACAGGCTGGAATATCATTCAATCCTTGATTGCCGTTGGTTCCGGAGGTTTGTCTGGTAAAGGCTTTTTGCAAGGAACCCAAAGCCATTATAGGTTTCTTCCAGAACAAAGTACAGATTTTATCTTCTCTATTTTATCAGAGGAATTGGGTTTTATAGGATCTGTACTGGTAATTTTTCTTTTTGCTATTATACTTGTTAGAGGACTGATGCTTATAATGAAATCTAAAGATGACTATGGAATATTTGTTGGCTCCGGCATTGTTATGATGATTTTTTTCCATGTAATTATAAATATTGGTATGGCTATTGGGATTATGCCCATAACAGGAATCCCTTTATTGTTTATTTCTTACGGAGGTTCTTCATTATGGACGGCTCTAATTTCTGTTGGGATACTACAAAATATATACTTAAGAAGATATAGGTACTAAAATGAGTTTAATTCAACCTGAACAAGATTTAAAAAATATCCTGTTAAATGTTTTAATGCCTGGACGTTATGTTGGAGGCGAATTTGGTTCTATTACAGGGTATGATAAATCAAATTTGAATTTTGGGATTTGTTTTCCAGACCTTTATGAAATAGGAATGTCAAATCATGCAATAAAATTGTTGTACAGAGGGTTAAATAATCTCGATGGAGTTAGCTGTGAAAGAGTTTTTGCACCAGCACAGGACTTTGAAACAAAACTAAAATTACATAATATACCATTGTATACTTTAGAAAATGGTATTCCTTTAAATGAATTGGATATTTTGGGTTTTTCAATTGGATATGAATTAAGTGCAACAAATATACTGACTATCCTGGAAACTGGCCACATCCCTATTTTAAATAAAGATCGAAATGAACATGATCCTGTTATAATTGCAGGAGGGCCAGCTATTACTAATCCTGCTCCTTTTGGAAGTTTTTTAGACGCAGTTTATTTGGGAGAAGCAGAAAAAGATTTTTATGATTTAATGACTACCATCTCAGTTGCCAAAAGAAAGGGTGCAGATAGACAATTTGTTTTAGATACTTTGTCTAACTCTCCTTATGTTTGGACTGATTCTAAGACTGGTTTAGTTCAAAGATCTATATGGCCTGGATTTAATAGTGAACTGACTGGTTTAATCCCAATTTCAAATATATCTACAATTCAGGACAATGGTATTATTGAAATTATGAGAGGTTGCCCTAATAGTTGCAGGTTTTGTCATGCAGCGTCTTTTTATAGGCCTTATAGACAAAAAAATATTGAGCATATTGTAGAAGAAGTAGATTTTTTAGTAGATAAATGTGGCTATAATGAAATTACCCTTTCATCATTATCTTCCGGTGATTATAAAGACCTGGATATACTTATAAATAGGCTTAATTCAGAATTTGTAACAAGAAATATATCATTTTCACTACCATCACTAAGAATAAATTCATTTACACTTCCTCTACTTAAAGAGTTATCCAGAGTTCGTAAAAGTGGTCTTACTTTTGCAATAGAAACTCCAGATGAACAATGGAGAAAAAGTATAAATAAAGAAATAGATCCGGAAAAAATAATTTCTATACTAAAAGAAGCTAAAGGTATGGGCTGGAAGCTTGCAAAATTCTATTTTATGATTGGACTTCCGGGTACAGATAGGTCTACCGAAGCTAACAGGATATCTTCTTATATTGATGAAATTCAAAAAAAAACAGGAATGAAGTTAAATGTAAATGTAGGTACTTTTATACCTAAACCACATACTCCGTTTCAATGGGCACCTCAGTTAAAAGAACATGTAGCTTATAAGGATATGAGAGATTTAAAGAATTACTTTAAAAGAAACAGTAATGTTAAACTTTCGTATCATACTCCAATAGTATCATATGTCGAGGGGATTATCTCCAGAGGTGATAGAAGGGTAGGTGCCATAATACTTGATGCATATAAAGCTGGAGCAAGACTTGATGCATGGGAAGAACATTTTGATATGTCTATTTGGAAAAAATCAATTGATAATGCAAATTGGAATGTAGAGGATGAGATAACAAGAGAGAAATCATTAGATGAGAAGTTTCCATGGGATGGAATAACTCTTGGTATAACAAAACCATATTTAAAAAGAGAATATCAGAAATCTTTGAATTATGAGACAACTGAAATTTGTGATGATCCCTGTACTCACAATTGTGGTGTTTGCAAGAATGAGACAGTAGTAGAAAAGAATACTAATAAAAGAACTTTATCGGAATTACCAATAAAAGAAATTGTTAAAGAAAATACAGATTTATCATTTTTATATTTACTTGAGTTTAGCAAACAGGGAAAAGCTATTTACCTTTCTCATTTAAATATTTTAAATGTATTTTCAAAAACTTTAAGACGGTCAGGAATTAAAATTAAATATACTCAAGGGTTTAATCCTAAACCTAAAATCGAGTTTGCACATCCATTGTCTTTAGGAATTAATTCTGAAGTTGAAATTTTATCTATAACTCTAAGCTCAAATATACCTGAATTAGATTTACTTACACGTATGAATAATAATTTACCACAAGGAATTAAATTAAATAAAACGAAACTATTAAATTTAAATGTATCTAACAGAAAAAGAAAATCATTAATGTCCCTTTATGGAGGTTCCTCTTATTTAGTATCATCTTCTTTGGATAATAAAGATTTATTTAACAAATTGTTAAACTTTGTTCAGGAAAAAAACGAATACCCAAATATACAAATATGGGAGCAAAAAGAAAAATTAAAAATTACAATACAAAATACAGGTCGAAAAGATAGTAATGTATTTTTTTATATAGATAAATTTATAGATAGAACAGATTTTAATACTAATTACTCATTAGAAAGAACTCATCTTTATGCAGGAATAGATGGGAAAAACTATTTTAA
>Ga0164318_10003334_pt1 | contig 15191 bp, 14 predicted proteins | sample GuaBasSedimGuay9_FD_113734 | JGI IMG/M metagenome (GOLD analysis project Ga0164318, IMG submission 113734) | Subseafloor sediment microbial communities from Guaymas Basin, Gulf of California, Mexico - Guay9, Core 4571-4, 0-3 cm | ecosystem: Environmental > Aquatic > Marine > Hydrothermal vents...
CCCTTTGATTTCAGGGTGAGGAGGGAGGTTCTCGGATACGAGGTGATCAAGGCTCCCATCTTCCGCATGGCGCATCTCCTCTTAAATGCCACCGGCTACCAGTACTACACACTCTTTTACACACCCTCCGAGCGCGACATAAAATTCGAGGAGCTCGGGAACGAATACTACGGGAGCATTGATGCCGACGCGGTGAAAATAATCATGCATACACCACCCATGACGGATTTTACCACGGATTGCAAAATCACCGATGGAAGCATGATATTCAACAACTCCCTGTGGGCATTCTGGGGAAATCCCACCCGGGTGTGGAACACATCGGGCCCGGAAACACTGAAGGGTGCACGGGATGTTCCTCCCGCAGGATGGGTTGAAATCCGCGGCGTTCCCTATGATTTTACACCCAGATATGAAAAGGGAACTATGGGCAGAGGCGCGGAAGCGAAGGTTCTCTGGAGCTATCCGATAGGAGAACGAAACTGCGATTATGCCACACTTGCAGCGGGCGACCGCATCGTCTATGCCTCCTTTGAAAGCACACTGTATGCTCTCACGGAAAACGGCTCTCTTCTCTGGCAGAAGGAGTTGGATGACGCCATACGTGACATTGCTGCGGATGAAAGCGGCGTGTATGTGGCAACCGACAGCGCATCCTATGCGTTCTCCCCCACAGGAACACAGATGTGGCGGAGGGCGGGGGGAAAAGATATCGCAGTGGGAAAAGAGGTGTATGTCTCTGGCCCCGAAGGCGTCTACGGCGAGAACAAGGTGTCAGATACACCGGCAGATTTTGTTACCTATGACCGCACGCTCTACATCGCCAGCGGCTCCACGCTTCTCACCGACAGCTGGCAGTTCGAAGCAGAGGGGACACTGTTTGACGTGGTGGTGAAAAGAAACGTGTATGCAGGAAGTGCCGACGGGAACCTCTACTGCCTGGGGAAGGACGGCACACTCAAATGGACGTATACCGCAGGATGGGGCATCGTGGACGTTGAGGTGGATGACGCCGTGTATGCAGGAAGTGCCGACGGGAACCTCTACTGCCTGGGGAAGGACGGCACACTCAAATGGACATTCAGCAGCAACGCCTCGATTCACCACATCACAAAATACGGGGATTTTATCTTTTTCGGGTCCAGCGACGGAAGACTATATGCCATCAACCGTACCACCGGGAAAGCGGCCTTCAGTTTTGCTCCTGCCTATGAGATAGAGGGAACCTATAATTACATCACCACCCCTGTGGCATCACCGGTGGTTGCCACCAACGGAAAGGTCATGTTCTCGGCGGCGGGCACCATATACTGTCTGGATGCCAGAACCGTGGAGAAAGATACCGGAGCAGATGGCCATGGCATGGGCGGTACACCCCTCATCTGGGGCATTGCAGCGCTTGTCCTCATTGCAGCGGGTATTGCATTGTTCATGGCGAAGAGAAAGAAACGCATGGACAATGTTTAAATTTCCCAACTCTTTTCACTTACAGCAGGGGTAGCCAAGCGGCCAACGGCGCTAGGTTCAGGGCCTAGTGGTGTAGACCTCCGTGGGTTCGAAATCGCAATGTGCCTGCAAGCGGCAGATATGCTCGGAAATCCCACCCCCTGCATAATCTTTTTTAAGTTTTTTACAATATATGTATATGAAAAGATATCTGTTTTCCCTGGTACTGGCCGCCCTTTTACTCAGCATCCCCGGCATCAGCAGCGCTGCTCTTGTGCAGGAGCCGGATGTCACATTCGCCTTTTCCTGGTGCGATTACGGCATTGTGGTGGTAATATGGAACAATGAAGAGAAACCCATCCACTACGTGAGTCTTGACTCCATTGACATCTCCGGCCTCATCTTCCTGGGATGGAACGGCATAGATACCCTTGCCGAGGTGAAGTCCCACAGCATCGGGTATCTCGCCACCCCTGTGTTTGGATGGGGGAGGTGTCTTGTCACCGTTGACATAAGCTATGAATATGAAGGGATTCTCCACACCACAACACTGCACGGCCTTTTCCTTGTGCTGGGAACAACAACCTTCCTTTTGCGGGAATGGTAAAAATAAAAAAGAAAGAGGGGGACTAGGTCCAGCCCCTGATTTTCATGGCGTCGGCCACACGCTGAATACTCACGATATAGGCCGCTGCCCTCATGTGGATGTCCTTTCCCTTGTCAAAGTACTCCTTCTGTGTGTTGTAGACGTCCCAGAATGCCTGGCTCATCTTTTTGTCGAGCTTCTCATACACTTCCTCGAATTCCCAGTAATATCCGTTGATGTTCTGCACCCACTCGAAGTAGCTCACGGTGACGCCGCCCGCATTTGCCAGAAAGTCCGGAAGCACCATCACACCGTTCTTGTGGAGAATTTCATCCGCCTCGGGTGTGGTGGGTCCATTGGCCAGTTCGAGAATAATCTTTGCCTTTATTTTGTCGGCGTTGTCTCCGCGAATGACATTTTCGAGTGCGGCCGGTACGAGGATATCCACCTCCATTTCGAGGAGCTCTTCATTGGTTATCTGCTGTGCACCGGGGTAATTGGTGACGCTTCCCGTGTTCTGCTTCACCTCCATGGTCTTGCTGTACTGGAGTCCATCCTCCACGTAGATGCCGCCCTTGGAATCGCTCACTGCCACCACCTTGGCGTTCCTGAACATCTTCTTTATGAGCAGGTGGGCAAACTTTCCTGCATTGCCGTATCCCTGGATGGCCACGGTCACCGGATGCTCTGAAGGGGTTGTCTCCTCGAGTTTTTCCAGTTCCAGATATGATTTGTGCATTTTTCCCTCGTTTTCCTTGAGTGGCACACCGCAGCATTTTGCCGCCTCTCTCAGCACGTACATGCCTCCCCGTGCGGTGGCATCCGCCCGTCCCTTGCTTCCGCCGATTTCCAGCGGTTTGCCGGTGATGACACCCGGGGCATTGTAGCCCACAATCTTGCTGTATTCATCCATCATCCAGGCCATTATCTGCGGGGTGGTGTACACGTCAGGTGCCGGCACATCCTTTTCTGGGCCGATGAAGCGTCCCACTGCCCGCACCCATCCGCGTGCCAGCCGCTCCTTTTCGGCATCGCTCATTTCCTTCGGGTTGCAGATGACACCTCCCTTGCCTCCTCCGTAGGGGATGTCCACCACTGCCGTTTTCCAGGTCATCCATGCAGCAAGCGCTCTCACCGTGTCTATGTTTTCCTCAGGATGCCATCGAAGTCCTCCCTTTGTGGGCCCCCTCGCATCATTGTACTGCACTCTGAAACCCTTGAATACCTTCGTGGTTCCATCATCCATTTTCACCGGGATGCTCACAATCATCGTTCTCATGGGCTCCCGCAACATGGCATGGGTTGCCGGATCCAGTTCCATTATCTCGGCTGCCTCATCCAGCTGTTTCTGGGCTATTTTAAAAGGGTTTAGCTCTTCCATTTTTTCACCGCTGGTAATTCACATACCACATTTAAATATTGGTTGAATAGTGCTAACACATATCACGAAAATAAATTAAAGGAAAAACCCCTTTCATACCAGAATGGAAAAGAAACCACCCCCTCAAGGCGGTATGCATGAGAATCAGAATAGCTCTGGGCAGAGAAATGGCAAAGGACTTAAAGGAGAGTGTATTCGCTCTCTCCTTTTCCACATTTGGGATTCTGCTCACGGCCATCACCCTTGGCGTTTTTACTGATGCTCTCAGAGATTTTCCCGCTCTCCTCATTTTAATTCCCCCTGCCATTGCCATGAGGGGGCACATTTTTTCCTCCCTCGGCTCGCGTCTGGGAACATATCTTCACACCGGCGAACTCTCCGTGGAGGAAAAAAGCGGAACAGCCACTGAGAACATATACGGATCGTTCACCCTTTCATTTTCCATGAGTTTATACCTCGGCGTGGTGGTGTGGTTCATTGCAAATCACCTTGGCATCGGCGGTGGGGGACATATATCCTTTCTCTCCATCATTTTGATCTCGTACCTTGCCGGTTTTCTCTCGGCCATCATAATGACTGCCGTGACCTTTACCATCGCCTTTGCCAGCTACCGGAAGGGGTGGAATCCCGACAATGTCACCGCTCCCCTTATCACTCTTGCAGGAGATGTGATAACTCTCCCCCTTCTCTTCCTCTCATTCCATATTGTCACCGGCATCGGAATCTCCGTACAGACACTTATCTTCCTGCTTTTCATTGGAGCCACCATACTGAGCTTTTACCCCTTCAGATGCGGAATGCCACATTTCCGCAGAATCGTGCGGGAGAGCCTCCCCGTGTTTATGCTCTGCGGCCTTCTGAGCACCTTTTCAGGAACCCTCCTCGGGTCGAATTCAGAGGCCCTCCTCTCCTACGCAGCCCTCATACTGATACTGCCCGCGTTTCTCGAAGACGGCGGCGCCATCGGCGGCATACTCGCCGCCCGGTTCTCCTCGGCACTTCATACTGGAGAAATAAGCCCAGGCGCCGTGCCAAAAAAGGTGTTGCCGCTCTTTCTCACCATGCACATAATAGGGTTCATCATGTTCCCCCTCATCGGTATATTTGGATTTGTCATAGCAACGTTCTTCTCGGTTTCCGCGAGCATATACGAAATGGTACTCATTTCTCTTATTGCGGGGGAATTGCTCATCTTTATCGTAAATTTCCTTGCCTTTTATCTCTCCATGTTTTCATTCAGGATGGGTATCAATCCCGATAACGTGGTCATTCCCGTACTCACCAGCACCATGGATTTTGTGGGGACCATCTGTCTCCTAGGTATTGCCTTCATGCTGCATGTGGTGTAACCGGGTGTGCAATGCCAGCCAGAACATACGGATCATGAATTCATACCTCAACAATCCGGGCATCATCATTTTTTACTGGCATGCCTGCCACGGTGTCGCATAAGTTTTTAAGTACTATCCGGTATATGGTAATATGAAGAGGAGATATGTTGCAGCGGCAATTCCCCCGCTTTTTATCATGTTATCTCTCTCAGGCATCGGTGGTACGATTCAGGAACCGGATGTGGCGGCTCATTTTTCATTTTTTGACTGGGGGATTGTGGTGGTGTTATGGAATGGTGAGGAGAAACCGCTGCATAACATTTCCATCGAACGTATTGAAATCGGAGGATATGTGTTTGCAGGGGCACCCACCGTGAGTTCCGTAAAAGAACTGGAGGCCCACCAGATGTGCTATCTTGCCACTCCGGTATTTGGTTTCGGCCAGTGTGTGGTGGCGCTCACCCTGTGCTATGAGTATGGTGGAGAAAGGTATACCACCGAAATGTATGGCTCTTTCATGGTATTTGGGGGTATCGTTCTCCTCCTGAATGAATGGTAGATATGTGTTGCCATGCAATCGAAAAATTTCGATACATTTAAGTTCTCATGTAAATAATAGAGGATATTGGAGGGGTGGGGTAGAGACCTTTTATTTAACCTTACTCCCTCCAATACCTCCAATACTATATCGCCTGTCAGTATTAAAATTTTCACAATTCATAAATAATGCCTTTTCTATTATACATATGGAGGCGGAAATCGGATATGTAGAGCACTATTTCTCGAAAATAGGAGTGGCTGCCATAAAAATAACAGATGGTATGCTGAAACCGGGCGACAGAATCCTCATCAGAGGAGCAACAACCAATTTTGAACAGGTGGTCACATCCATGGAGATAAACCGGCAGAAAATAGACGAGGCAAAACCGGGCGACGAAATAGGTATAAAGGTGATGGAGAAAGTGAGGGAAGGAGACAGGGTATATAAAGTGGAATGATAAAAACGCTTAGGACTCACCCACTTTTCCCAGTAAAATCTCTATGGCGGATACGTTTCGGTCTTCAAGTTCCTCGGTGAATATTTTGATGTCCTTTACCTCCACGCCCTCCAAAAATTTGTTCATGCTTATCTGGCAGGCATCCACAGCCGTAGAAATGCTGCGCCCCCGTGCCTTCACCATCACTTCACTGGGTCCCTTTTCGAATTCTGTCACGATGGCTGTTGCGTACTTTATTGGTGCCTTGTTTCCTACAAATATTACCGATTCCATTGATTTGGCAATGAATCTGTTTATATAAATTTTTTGCAGGAGAATGGCAGGATGTTCCCCTGTCTTTGCATGTTTTAATTGCCTTCTGTGCGGCATGTCAGAGCGTGTGATTGGCATTCAGGCTGAGGCGGCTGTCACCTCATACCACCAATTTTTTAAATATGCGGATGATTCCCCACAAAAAGGAGAGATACGATGAAAGGATCCGTTCAGATGGTATTTGCAATCATAACTCTTTTCAGTGTCATGGGGGCTACATCGGGTCCATCGGGCACCACAGATGGATTCAGCAGGCTGGCCGTGACGACTCTGGATGACTACAGTCCTCTCGTGGATATCGCCGTCACAATTGAGATCCTTGCGATACGGGCACTTGATACCATTGACACGGCATCTGGAGCAGATTTTTTTGTCACACTCACCATAAACGGTGTGGCATACAGAAGCCCGGTCTGGAATGACAGTGACGTGCTGTACCCATACTGGAATCTGACAGTGGATGTCCCTGATGACATAAAGACGGTTACCATCACCATGGCGCTCACGGACTGGAATACCGATGGTCCGGTACTGTGCGATATCGGCAGCGGCAAGAACAGCGATTCTTCCGGTTACACGGTGACAGTGGTGTATGATATCGCAACAGGAAGGTGGAGTGGAGACGATTTTATCGGCGATGCCAGCGGCTACGGAAGGGCTTCTGGCTGTGATGACGGCAGTATTTATGAGAACGAAAAAGATTGTGAAATGTGGTTCACCATTTACCAGAATGATTACGATCACGATGGATTGCCGTACTGGATGGAAACCAATGAATACGGCACAGACCCCACAGTTGATAACCGCGGTGAAGACCCCGATGGGGACAACATTCCCATCGAATGGGAACACCGCTGGGGATTTGACCCGTTCCATGCGGATGCGCATACCGTACTTGACCCGGATAACGACAGCATCACAAACATGGAGGAATTCCTTACTTCCTCTGCATGGTCAGACCCCTTCAGGAGGGACATATTTCTGGAGGTGGATTTCATGGACCGGTCATCGGTGGGAAAGGCATCCTGCATGCCAGACAATGCGGTGGAACTGCTCAAAAACCCATTCCACAGGAGAAATATTGTATTCCATGTGGAAACAGGAGGATTTGTCCCGATGGATGGATTCACCGACCCGGGAGAAGTTCTTGATATCTATCGGCACCATTTTATTCAAGGTGACCGGGATGCATGGAGGCGGAGCGTATTTCACTACGGCATTTTCGTCCACAACTGCTTTCCCACGGGATATTCATTTGCAGGAGACGGTCCCACCTTCTGGGGGTATTTACCTGGCACAAATGCTTTTGTAGTCTCCGCCTCCATGATGGAGCGTTATCACCTGCTGAATCCTGGAACATCGCTGGATTTCTTCTATGCCTCGGTCATCATGCATGAAATGGGGCACAATTTTGGCATCAAACTGGGAACGCCCATGGGATGCGACAACCAGTTCACCAAGTATCCCTGGCAGCTGGGGTGGTATCTCTACCGCAACTACAAAAGCATCATGAATTACCGGTATACCTACGAGATTCTGGATTATTCGGATGGCTCGCACGGGAAGCGGGATTTCGATGACTGGTCATATATCAATTTGAGCTATTTTGAGCTGCCACCTTGTGAAGCGATGGCATGGTGAAGTGCGGTTCCACGGAATGCCATGGCTGACCACAGAGATTAAATAGCCGGTTATTCTTGTGAACGATGAGAGTTCTCGTGACGGGCGCAAGCGGGTTCATCGGCACCCATGTGGTCACCGAACTTCTTGCCAACGGGTATGGGGTGAGGGCACTCGCCCGGCACCATAAAATTGACATTGAAGGTGTTGAGGTGGTGCGGGGGGACATCACCAAACCCGAGAGCCTTCTCCCCGCTGTGGATGGCGTTGATGCGGTGATTCACAATGCGGCATATGCCATGGACTGGGGCAAACGGCACCTCTTTTACAGGGTGAATGTGGAGGGGACACGCAATGTTGCCGAGGCATGTAGGAAGATAGGGGTGATGCGGATGGTTCTCACAAGCTCCGCGGGGGTGTACGGTTTTCCCAACACCACGGCAACGATAACAGAACGCAGTGCCCTTCGGCCCCTCAATGCGTACGGAAAATCAAAACTTGAATCAGAACGCGTGCTCACTGCCTACAGGGACATCACCGCATCGGTTGTGCGCCCACCGCTGGTGCTGGGGGCGGGCTCACGGGCCGCCGGCATACTGCTCTCAAAAATTGAACAGGGGAACATGACCTATGTGGGTGAGGGGACACAGCATATCTCAATTGCCCATCCTGCAGATGTGGCCCGGTGCCTCCGGCTGGTGCTGGAGAGGGATGAGCGGGGTGAGGTGTACAACGTGGTAAGCTTTGTGTGCACCATCAGAGAACTGTTCGAGGAAGCGGCCGCACAGCTCGGGGTGGAAAAACCGAAAAGACATGTACCCTACCGGGTTGCCTATGCGATGGCCCTTCTTTCTGAGACATTTTTCAGGAATCCCCCCCTCACCCGATTCCGCATCGTATCCATGGGGACCACCAGAACCATCAGTGCGGAGAAAGCCTCTCGCGAGCTGGGATACGCACCGCGATTCGATCTGCAGAAAACCGTGGAAGATATGGTCATGTGGTACAGGAAAAAAGATATCCTCGCTCATGAAGGAACGCCCATGTGAAGTGAAGGCCAATCCGAGGTAACCTTTATATTGGTGGTGGAATATCAATTGTGGAAAAACTGGAAAAACTGAAAAAGGAGAGAAATGCGATTATTCTTGCACACAATTACCAGCGCCCGGAGGTGCAGGATATTGCCGATTTTGTGGGTGACTCACTCGCCCTTGCCATGAAAGCGAGGGAAACCGATGCCGAGGTAATCGTGTTCTGTGGTGTGGATTTTATGGCGGAGTCGGCAAAGATAGTAAACCCGGAAAAGGTGGTGCTGTTCCCCGATGAGGGTGCCAAGTGTCCCATGGCGGCCATGGTGGATGCCAGTTCCCTTGCCCATCTGAAGGAAAAATACGGGTACGATGTGGTTTCATATATCAACACATCGGCCGAGGTGAAGGCAGCAAGTGATGTGTGCTGCACCTCCGCAAACGCCGTGAAGGTGGTGCAGTCCATGCCGGATGGTGTGATATTCACGCCCGATGAAAACCTCGGAAGTTACGTCAAACGATTTGTCAGCGATAAGGAGATCATTCTCTGGCCGGGATTCTGCCCCACCCATATGGGAATAACGGTGGATGACATTCTCGAACTCAAACGCGCACACCCCGCTGCAGAAGTGCTCGCTCATCCTGAATGCTCGCCCGCGGTGATTGACTGTGCCGATAAGGTGGCATCCACGGAGGGTATGGTGAATTATGCGAAATCTTCATCATCATATGAATTCATCATTGCCACCGAAAGGGAACTCTGCTACCGGCTGAAGAAGGAAATGCCGGAAAAGGAATTTTACCCTCTGGATGTGGCCATCTGCCCCACCATGAAAAAAATCACCCGTGCAAAGGTGGTGCGGAGTCTGGAGTTCATGAAACCGGAGGTACGGCTCAGTGAAGATATCATCAGAAGGGCCGCTGCACCGCTACAGAGAATGATTGAAATCGGAAGAGAGTAGTTCTCTGATGCTCCGGCACAGGGTGCAGATGTGGTCTTCATTAAATTCCCCGTTCACCATCATGGTTGCCATCTCGTCTATTTTTTCCTCAATTGTGGGGTTGCTCATTATGATTTCGCGCTGCTTTCCACGGAACGAGGTGATGTAGTGGCTCACCGCACTCTGGGTGATGCCGAGAATCCGGGATATCTCCACCTGTTTCATACCATGATTCCGGGATAGTTTTATGGCAATTTCCGCCCGTATGGCGGGGATGATGGTGCTGGCAAGCTCTTCACAGGGGAATTTCATAAGGGAAAACCTTAAAACCTTTTTAACTATTACGGTGTAATATGAAGGTTTACTTTGACAATGCAGCCACCACCCGCACCTGCGATGAGGCGATTGATGCCATGCTCCCCTTTTTCACCACAAAATTCGGCAACGCCTCCAGCCTTCATTCCTGGGGGAGAGAGGCACGGGAGGCACTGGAGAAAAGCAGGGAAACGGTTGCTGCATTTCTCGGGGCAGATGCCGATGAGATTATCTTCACCAGCGGCGGTACTGAAAGCGATAACATTGCCATCAGAGGAATTGCCTCTCGTCACGGCAGCGGCCACATCATCACAAGCGCTGTGGAGCATCCGGCGGCGCTCGAAACCTGCAGATATCTTGAAAAGAAGGGTTTTTCAGTCACCTATCTCCCCGTTGATCGGTACGGGATGGTGGATGTGGAAATGCTGGAACGTGAGCTACGGGATGACACCATTCTCATCTCAATCATGCATGCAAACAATGAGATAGGAACCATTGAACCGATAGAGAAAATAGGGCGTATTGCGAGGAAACATGGCATTCCATTTCACACCGATGCGGTGCAGAGTGCGGGGAAACTCCCCATTGATGTCAAGAATATGCCCGTGGATATGCTGTCCATTTCCTCTCACAAACTCCATGGCCCCAAGGGAGTGGGCGCCCTCTACGTGAAACGGGGCGTGAAACTCGAGTCTCTCATGCACGGCGGGGGGCATGAAAGGGGTCTTCGCCCCTCCACAGAGAATGTTGCCGGCATTGTCGGTTTTGCCCGCGCGTGTGAAATTGCGCTCGATAGCATGAAAGAAGATGCTGCAGCAATGGGGAAATTGAGAGACATCATCATCGGCGGCGTGCTTGAAATAGAGGAATCGTATCTCACAGGCCATCCCACCGAGCGACTGCCCAACAATGCGAGCTTTTACTTCCGTGGCATAGAGGGAGAAAGCCTCATTTTGATGCTGGACAGTATGGGAATTGCCGCCTCCACCGGCTCGGCATGCTCCTCCAAAAAACTCCAGGCATCCCACGTGCTGCTCGCCACCGGCATCCGACCAGAGGACGCACACGGTTCACTCCGCATCTCGCTTTCGAGGTACAACACCCGCGAGGAGGTTGACTACTTCCTGGAAACGCTCCCCGGAGTGATTGAAGAACTGAGGAAGATTTCACCTCTGTGGCCAAAATAGGATACAAACGTTTTTAAATCACCCCGGGCTACCTGCTGATGGCGCGCTCGCTTTTCGGGGATGATTCCAGATTCCTGCACTACATACTCTATGCAGATGCTGTTCTGGTCACCTTCTTTCTTGCTAGGGTGGTGATTCATGAGTTTGGAGAGGAGATAATGCTTCCTCTGGTGGCAGCAGCGGGTGTGACGCTGATTCTTCTGGACAACCGCAGGTGTGCCAGGGCCGTTGCACGGATGGCAGTACGCATGAACCCAGATATCACACGCCACAGAATGTATGAGACCCTGCTACGATTATATGGTGAGGGCATCCACTGGGTCATCGGTGCCGTACTTGTGGGCACAGCCGTGTACTCATTCCTTCTATTTTAACTTATTCCAGCACTTTTCGCAGTATCTCTTTTCACATACGGGGCACTCGTACACCTTTCCCGTATATTCAGGGCTGAGCATGTTGGTGCCGCACCGGGCACAGGTCGCCTCTTCTTTATACGTATCCAGACATGTGGTGCACACGATGGTATCCGGCGTGAGCATGCTGCGGATTTTCTCCCTCAATATTTCGTCCTCCTCCATGTTCTGCCTCGCATATAATCGCGCGGCGCTTTAAAAATATAGTGTATTATTCTGATTGGTGCTGTCACGGTAAGAAAGCAAGAACGTAAAAATGAGGACGGGCCATGTCATCCTGCTCAGGGGGATGAAGATGCCCCACTAAACTTAAAAGACAAATTATTCTGGCTCTCTGGTATTACCATACACAATTGTTGCAATACTAATTGAACCGGCACTGACAGATCTGGATGCACCTCTCCGTGGAATGGCAAATCTGCAACCGTCATTCCCCTTCATGTTCATCACCAAAAACCTTAAATGAGAAATTCACATTGTAAATTGATAGACACTGTCTATCACAGCTCAAGGAGGCGAGAAAATGGATAAAAAAATAATGATTGGTTTGGTGATAGGGAGCATAATGATTGTGAGTGGTATAACCCTTTCTGGATATCCGGCTCCGAGAGGAACAGACGTTTCAATTAAGTCTGCGGCACTGGTTCAAAACGAAATTTCTCTAACTCTTATTCCCGGAACCCAGCCCGGCAAGCCGCAGGTGTTGCTTGCGGCATATAATGACAATCCGTACTCCTTTGGAAGTGGTATTGGGTATGGCTACAGCACCGACGGTGGAGCAACATGGACCACCGGAAATTTACCGTTTCCTTTTAACCCTCTTACCGGCATGAATATGGACCAGGAGTTTGACCCGACGGCAACTTCAGACACGCTCGGCAACCTCTACATCGGTCACATTGCATCGGAAATAGGAGGCAGCAGCGGTCTCTATGTCCATAAATCAACCAATGGCGGAGGTACATGGTTGTCGCCAGTTACGGTTGCTCTGGATGGGCCACCTTCGGGCGACCCTGATCCGCTCTACCGATTCAACGATAGATGCCAGATGACTGCTGACACATTCTCCGGAAGTCCGTATACGAATAATATCTATATTACTTGGATAAAGGACAGGGGATTTCATATGCCCCAACCATGGAGTGATGTGTACTTTTCATATTCGACAAATCAGGGCGTGAGTTTCAGTTCAGCGGTAAGAATAAATGACATTGGCCATGACATGGGCAATATGCCCATCCCCGCTGTGGCACCAAACGGAACCGTATATGTGGTGTGGATGGATTATAATGTGACATCCGGCGGAAATGGAACCATCTATCTCGATAAATCATTTGATGGGGGTGTTACCTGGGGGACAGACCAGTTTGTTGCACAGATTAACCTCCCACCGCTCCGTCTGAATACTGCCGCGGGATTCACAGACGTTTTAGCCAAGGGTGGCACTCCGATTGCAGTCTCGCCCACCAATTCAAGTGAACTGTACATCGTATATGCCGCTGACCCTGATGGGAACGGTACTGATGAGGCTGACATATTTTTCATCAAATCAACTGATGGTGGAAGCTCGTGGAGTTCACCGCTGAGGGTGAACGACGATTCGACCAAAAATGACCAGTTTTTACCGTGGATGGATGTGAAATCTGATGGGACAATCGATATTGCATGGTACGACCGCCGCAACGATGTGAACGATTCCCTGTGGGATGTATATTTTGCAAAGAGTACCGATGGCGGCAGCAGTTTCTCGCAAAATATTCAGCTGAATGACATCAGTTTTCCCACGCCAACAAATCTCTGGATGGGCGAGTACCTCGGGCTGGCAGTCGACAGCAACTACGCCTTTGTTGCCTTTACTTCTTCATTGACTGATGTAGTAACCGGCGACGTTTATTTTGATAAAGTTCCCAACAGCCTCAGCACGGTGTATGTTGATGATGACTACAATGCCTCCACACCCGGATGGCAGATTGACCATTTTGACACCATACAGGGGGCAATAGATGCAGTGGATGTCAACGGCACGGTGATTGTGTACAATGGAACATATACAGAGAACATTGTGGTGAATAAGAGTATCACGCTCCAGGCAGGAAGCAACCCTGTGATTGACGGGAATGGAACAGGAGATGTTATATACATTTCTGCTGATTGGGTGACCATCAATGGATTCACCATACAAAATAGTGGAACCAACTGGGGCGATGCGGGAATCGAAATAGCCACATCAAACCAGTGCAACGTCTCTCGCAATAACATTTCAACCAGCAATGCTGGTATCGTGCTTTCTTCTTCCAACAACAATGTTGTATTAAATAATTCTATTATAAATAACCAATATGGCATAGTGGGTTCTTCTTCATCCAACAACACCATATCAGGCAACACTATCAACTCGAATAATTACGGAGATGGGATATATCTCTCATCTTCTTCCAACAACACCATATCACACAACACTATCACATCAAATAATGCTGCGGGAATATATTTTGACCCATCCTGCAACTACAATACCATCTCAGGCAACAATATCTCCTCGAATGATGACGGCATAGATATATACGGCTCTGTTTCCAACAATTACAATACCCTCTCTGGCAACACCATATGGAATAACAGCGGCTATGGGATATATTTTGACTGGTCGAGGAGTAATACCATCTCGAATAACACCATTAGCTCAAATAATTATGATGGTATATGGCTTTTTGGATCAGACAATACAACTGTTTTCGGAAATAATATCTTAAGTAATAATGAAGATGGCATTTATATCGAGGAGTCTGATAATAATAACGTCTCAGATAATATCATTAGTAACAATGGCTGGAGGGGAATTTATATCGAGGAGTCTGATAATAACACTGTATCAGATAACACTATCGGCAACAACAGTGTTTATGGCGTATACATCTACTCTTCCATTTACAACACTCTCACCGGCAACACTCTCACTTACAATTTTGATGGCATACGACTCGGTTTATCTAACCACATCACCATCACAAACAACACCATCGCTAACAGCAATTATAGTGGCATATGGGTTTCATCTTCTTCTACCAATAACACTATTACGAACAATACCATCAGCCATAATCGTTACGGAGTGCAGTTCAGCGATTCTAATCACAGTACCATCGCAAACAACAGTATCAGTAACAGCAGTTGGTATGGTATGATTTTTGATAATTCCAATAACAATACCGTCTCCGGCAACACTATCAGCAACAACGGCTGGCGCGGTCTTCATCTCTATTCTTCCAGCGACGGTAACCTGATTTACAACAATTATTTCAACAACACCAACAACGCCTATGATGACGGAAACAATACGTGGAATATAACCAAAACATCCGGTACCAACATCATCAACGGTTCGTACCTCGGGGGAAATTTCTGGAGCGATTATGCCGGGAGTGATACCAATGGCGATGGACTCGGAGACACAGACTTACCATATAACTGTTCAGGAAACATTGCCAATGGCGGAGACTGGCATCCACTGGTTACTCCCTCTACACCCTCCATTGATTATATCACCATCACCTTCGGCACAGAAAACGAAATCCCGCCGGGAAACATGTCCACGGGTTTCACCTTCACCATGTATGCCACCGCATTCAACAC